>ERZ1034691.13-NODE-13-length-149327-cov-28.363712_pt1 | contig 149327 bp, 123 predicted proteins | sample MGYA00520638_ERZ1034691 | MGnify/ENA primary metagenome ERZ1034691 (study PRJEB33766, sample SAMN09781763) | gut metagenome | biome: gut microbiome | host: Homo sapiens | place: Madagascar | study: EMG produced TPA metagenomics assembly of the PRJNA485056 data... | reverse complement strand
TGCCCACGAGCCAGTCGGATTCGCTCCGCGCTTTGGCGGCGAGGTAGAGGTTGTCATACTTGCTCCCCGCTTCGAGGTTGCGCAGTCCATCGCGGATGGCCTTGTCGGTAAGCGAGCTTATCCAGAGGCGCACGAAAGGGGTGGCGCATCCTATGTAATGGTAGAGGTATCGGAAGATAAGTTCGCCCTCGCGACCGGCATCGGTCGCCACGATGATTTGCTCACTGTCATTGAACAGGCGGGTTATGGTTTTTATTTGTGCCACTACGCCGCTGTCGGGTTTGTAGCCCTTCTCAGCCTTTACCTGACGGGGTATGAGCGTGAAGGAGTCGGGGATGACGGGCAGGTTGTCACGGACAAAGCCGCGTATGCCGTAACCGTCGGGCATGGCAAGCTGGACGAGGTGCCCGAATGCCCATGTCACGGCGTAGCCGCCTCCCTCGAAATATCCTTCCTCTCTCTTTGTCGCGCCCACGATACGGGCGATCTCACGTGCCACAGACGGCTTTTCTGCAATGATTGTCTTCATATTTTTCTGTCGTTTTGAATTTTACAAATGTTACTTCGGATTTAGTGGCGGACACCGGATTACATCTTCATGCCCTTATTGTTTTTCTTTTGCGGCTTCTCCTGCTGCTGTTGCTGTGCGGTGTCCTTCGGGGCGGTCTGTCCCTTCCGCAACGGCTCCTTCAGGTTCTTGGTAGCCTCGTTGGTCTTGCCCTCGCTGTTCACCGCCACCTGCGTGCGGCTCTCGTTGGAAGGCGCGATCTTCTGCGCGTTGTCGGGGTTGGTGTCGTAGCGGTACGGGCGTCCCTTCTCCGGGTTGAACCTGATGTACATCGTGGCGTGGAAGCCCTGCTTGTCGGTCACGTTCTCCAGTTTCACGGCTTTGCCAGCCACGTAGTCGGCTTTCTGCTGCTCGGTGAAGTCCACGCCGCTCCATTTGCTGATGGGGCGGATGCTGCCGTCGGCGTTCGTCCACGTGTTGCGGCGTTGCTCCTTGTTCGTGTTGGCTGTATTTTCCGTACCCTGCGCCTGTCCCTGTGCGGGGTTGTTCTTGGCTTCCTGTGCTTGTGCGGCACGTGGCGACCTGCCGGTTCCCGGCACGAACTCCACGCCGCGCTGCTCCACGTTCACTTGCAGGGTGGTGACGAACTTCCTGCCGTCCTTGCGTTCGATGAGTTTGTCGCGCACAGGCAGCCCGGCACGCAGCATGTCCTGCTCCTGCTTGGTGATTTCCGTCTTGCCGATGCGCTCCGGTATGCGCACCTTGTTTGCCGGGACATCCGTGATTTCGTTCGTCTTGCGGTCGATGCTGACGAACGAGGGGATGATCTCGCCCGTTTCCCTGTCCACGAGGTCCACAACCCTGCCGAGGTTGCCCGTTTCGCGCAGGTTCTTCCGGTCGTCGTCGGAGAACTTGTGTTCCTTGTACTCGTCGAGTTTCTGCTCCTTGCGGATGAAGTGCGGCACAAGGCTGACGTTGCCCTCGCCGTCCTTCTTGAAGGAGAGGCGGGCATCCAGCTCGAAAGCTTCTCCGCCGAAATTGGGCGACACCCTCACCAAGTCGGACTTGCCGTAGTTGAGCATCCTGTCAAGGTTGCCCGACTTTTCAAGGTCGTCGCGCTTCACGCCCCATTTCTCCTCCAACTCCTTCCAGTTGATCTTGCTCTCGTCGATGGGTTGGTAGCCCCGGTTGCTCTGCGCCTGCTGCGGGTTTTCCTGATTCTGTTCGTTTTTCTGTTCCATTTCTTCCTGTTTTTTAGGTTCGTCATCTTGTTTCTGTCCCGGTTGTTCCTGCTTTTCGGCGGACTGCTCCTCCTGTACTTTCTTTTCGTAGCCGGAGGTGTCCACCTTGTGGGGCGCAAGCATCTCCTTGTTGCCCTCGGGGTCTTTCAGCAAGTCCTTGATAACTTCCAGCAGCTTGTCGGCTTGGTCCGCCGCGACACGGTAGAAACCGAAGCGGCTGGGTTCCTTGCACTGCCGGAAGAAGTTCTTGAAGAAGTTGTCCAGCACGTCTCCGTGCCTGTCGAATTGCAGGAAACTCTGCGCGTTCTCCGCCTTTGCGGGGGTACGCTTGGGTGAGCCGTCGGCGTTAAGCCCGGCTACCACGCTAATCTCGCCCGTCTTCTCGTCGCGGACTATCAGCACGTCTTTTTCTGTTGTTTTCTTTGCCATTTGAAAAATGTTTTAATGGGTTATTTATTAAAGAAATTATGGATACGCGCCTTGTAGAAGGCTATATCTTCCTTGCGGAAATCCTTTACGTGTTCGGAGAGGAATGTCAGTACGTCCTCCTCGCTGTAATAGGTCTTTTTGCCGAGCGTCTTGTACGGCAATGCACCGATGCTGCGGTAGCGCTGCAGGGTACGCTTGCTTATCTGGAGCAGCATGCAGAGGTCTTGGTTGTCGAACATCCTGATACTTTCCATCGGGTTTGGGGCTTTGCCGGACGGTCGCAGGGAGAGCAGCAGCTCGTCCTGACGGTCGAGCCGTTCCATCAGCTTCTGCATCCAGTCCTCAAAATTGTTTCGTGTAAGCAGTTCCATATCTTATGTCCTCCTTCCTTTGGGTTTGCCGCCGCCCGTGCGCAGCGTGTGGTTGCGTTTCAGTTCCGTCAGTGTCGCTGCATCTTCTGCCACGGTGCAGTCTGCGAGCAGGCGGTCTATTTCCGACCGGCGGTAGCGGCATTTGCCGCGCAGCACGATATAGCCGATGCGCTGTTCGCTGCGCATACGTTGGAGGGTACGGGTACTCACGTTCAGCAGGTGCGCCGCCTCGCGGGTGGTGAGCAGCATGTCGGAAGACTCTCCCTTCCTCTCACCGGAAACGGCACGCACATAGACCGCTATCTCGGCTATCTGTTCCGTCAGGGCGGTGAAGGCGGAACTTTCAATCGTTATCACTTTCATATTTTGTCCTTTCTTTTGTTTCTCTGCGGCAAAATTCGGCAATAAACAAAAGGGGCTTTAACAACTCATTACGTGACTCACGTAAGATTTTCTTTGAAAGTGACTCCGTAACCCGGACAACCGGCGCAACAAGCTGCCGTATAGCGGAAAACGGCACGCATTCAAGGCGGCTGCGTTACCTTTGCGGTAAATCATTAAATGTTTTGGTATATGGAAATCGTATCTATCGAGAAAAAGACCTTCGAGATGATGCTGGCGTCATTCAACGCCCTCTCGGAGAAAGTCGCCGCCCTCAGGCGCAAAAGCGACGGCGGGCGGCTGGAAAGGTGGCTCACGGGCGAGGAGGTCTGCGGGCAGTTGAGAATCAGCCCGCGCACGTTGCAGTCATTGCGTGACAGGCGGCTTATCGGCTACTCGCAGATGAACCGCAGGTTCTATTACAGGCCGGAGGAGGTCAGGCGGCTTATTCCGCTTATCGGCACGATCTATCCCGATGGAAAATGACTCTGTTTTTATTAACCACTTAATCCGATGTTATGATGAACGAGAACAACGAGGTTTTCTCAATGGAGGACGAGCCGGTTGCCACCGCGATACAGAATATGCTCAAAGGCTCCAAATGGCTCTCCGCATTTTTGGAAAGTTACCGTCCGCCACTGGACGGGGAACATTACCTGACGGACAGGGAGGTGGCGGAAATGCTCCGGGTAAGCCGCCGCACCTTGCAGGAGTATCGCAACAACAGGATGCTGCCCTTTATCCTTCTGGCAGGTAAGGTGCTTTATCCCGAATCTGGACTGCGTGAACTGTTGGAGGCGAATTACCTCAAGCCGCTGGAATAAGGCGGTTGCATGAAAAAAAAGGAAACGGACAGCACCCGATGGTGTTGTCCGTTTCCTTTTTCGTTGTCTGTATGCGTGTTCAGCAATATCCGGTTTTCCCGTTCTGTATGAACATCACGTATGCCTGCCTCTTTTCCTTTGAGAGTGCCTTCTCCACCAGCCACATGCGGAACACGTGTGTATAGTAGGTGTTCAGCCGGAAGGCTACTGGAATGATGATTTCAAGCGAGTAAACATCCGCGTACAGGCCGTTTTCAAGCTGTATGTAGCGGCATACCTCGTAGTCGTTCAGCACGTCCGACTTGCGGACGGCTTTGATGGCGGCGTTCACTGCCGGGACGGTGGCATGGAACTCTTCGGCGATTTCCCCGGCGGTCATCCATACCTCGTTACCGGTTACGCTGACCGTCTTGTCCTCTATAATGATTATGTCACGTTTCATGGCGTCTCTGTTTTAGATGGTACATCCTGCAAATTCCTCGATTTGGTTCAATCTTGCGGCAAGGTTCTCCATGTCTTGGTTGAGCTTCTCTTTGGTTATCTTCGCGTATATCTGCGTTGTCTTTATACTCTTGTGTCCCAGCATGGAACTGACTGTTTCGATGGGTACACCGTTGGAGAGGAACACCGTCGTGGCTGCCGTATGGCGGCTCTGATGCCACGTGATATGCTTGGTGATGCCGCAACGCTTGGCGACGGCACGGATCCCGGCGAGGCACGTGTTGTAGTGGGGAACAGGGAAAATCCTGCCGTTTTCGCACAGCCCGCGGTATTTGTCGATGATTTGTTTCGCAATGTCAAGCAGGCGGATGTTAGACACCACGCCCGTCTTCTGGCGGTTGATGTTTATCCACTCGTGTTCATCGAAGTAGGTGCGGATGTTCTCTTCCGTCAAATTGCGCATATCGGCGAATGACAAGCCCGTGAAGGCGCAGAACAGGTAGAGGTCGCGGTATAGTTCCTGTTTGGCGTTCTTCAGTTTACCTTCCATCAGCAGGCGGATTTCGTCTTTGGTCAGGAAACTGCGTGTCGTTTCCTCCTTCTTGATTTCATACTCCCTGAACGGGTCGCGTGTGAGCCATTCGTTGTTGATGGCGATGAACACCATCGTCCGAAGTGGGCATACATACAGCCACACGGTATTGGTGCAGCAGTGTTTGTCCGTGCGCAGAAACATCTCGAAGTCGGAAATGAAAGCGGGGGTAAGCTCTTTCAACGCGATGTCCTTCACGTGGTAACGGATGTTGAGAAACTCTTGCAGGTGCTTGTAAACGGTCTTGTACTTCAAGAGTGTGCCTTTGGCTTTCATGCCTGCTTCCACCTGCTTGGCATAGTCCTCGTTGTGTTGCTGGAACACCTGCATCAGCGTGTGATAGCGGTGTTCCAGTCCGAGAAAGGCGTTCTTCACCTTCTCTGCCGTGACGAAGTTGTCACGCTCCATGATTTCCTGATAGTGCTTGTTGATGCGCACCCGCATCTTGTCAAGCATGCGGTTCGTTTCGAGTGCCGCCGTGCTTCTGCCCGTGACACGTCCCCCTTTGGTGTCCCACAACTTGGGATCGATGGTCAGTTTGCAACTGAATTGCGTCTGGCTGCCGTCCACCGTGATGCGTCCCATGACGGGAACCGTCCCGTCTTTTTTCACTACCTGACGTTTGAGGTAGTAAATAACTGAAAATGTACTCTTCATCGTCCTTAATTTTTTTTGTTCAAAATTAGTTGGTGAAGAGCCCTCCTCTGATACGCAAATCGCGGAAGAACGGCGCAATCTTTTTTTGTTACCGGATTTTTTGCGTGAGTTGTCAGTAACTCACTAATCCTTAAGGCCTTGTTTCGTTATTCGTGTCCATTTCGTCACCTATTGGGCGTGGTTACGAACAAGTAACGTAGCTCCGTCTTGATTTGGCTTCGGCGTGGATTGTAATGGCTCTCAGAATAATTGGCAGCGTTAATGAAACCCCTGTAAATCAAATCCATTACCATATTCTTCCGCATTTCACTTTTTTGTAGTAACTTTGCAAAACAAACGGACTTCCTTATGCTTGACGTGACTTTAATACCTTTGAGCGGCAGTGCGTCCCAGGATGCACAGTGGGAATGTTCTTCCATTGACTTTCACCGACCATTTCATCACTGTTTGAGATGGTCGTTTTTTTTGAATGCCCCCTGTTATTCTTCACGACCACCTGAATAAGAAAAGGAGGCACGCAGTGCCGACAGGGCCTCCCAGCGAGGGAGGCGGTGGAGGGTGGCGCTCCCACCGGGAGCTGGCGCGAAGCGACTGAGGGGTGGAATAAGTTGAAAGGTCTGTTTTAGGAAAAAGTTGGATTTAGTTATAAGTCAAAAATTATTGACAAGGAAATGAAAGAAAGAAAAGGCGCGACATTAAAGTTGGAGAACGGGGCGGAGTTCCGTGGATTCTCCTTCGGCTACGACGGCCCGGCTGACGGGGAAGTCGTCTTCTCGACCGCGATGGTAGGCTATCCGGAAAGTCTTACGGACCCTTCCTATTCAGGGCAGATACTCTGTGTTACCTACCCATTGATAGGTAATTACGGCGTACCACAGGAAGGAGCGGATGAACTGGGAATCTCAAAGAATTTCGAATCGGAACAGATCTGGGTGAGGGGAGTCGTCATAAGCGACTATTCCTTCGACTACAGCCACTGGGATGCGGTCAAGAGTCTCGACGAGTGGCTGAAAGAGCAGAAGATTCCTGGAATATTCGGGATCGACACCCGTGCCGTGACGCAGCTTCTCCGCGAGAAAGGCTCGATGCTTGGAATGATTGTTCCGGACGGCGTCGAGAAGGATTTTCCGATCGATGACCCGAACCTCGCCAACCAGATCGCCATCGTCAGCTGCAAGGATGTCATTGAATATGGCAGCGGCTCCAAGACTGTCGTGATGGTAGACTGCGGAGTCAAGCACAACATCCTCAGATGCTTTATGGAGAGGGGAGTGAAAGTAGTCAGAGTGCCTTGGGACTACGATTTCAACAAACTTGACTACGACGGCCTCTTCATCTCGAACGGCCCTGGCAACCCGCAGTTCTGCAATGTCACCGTAGCTAACCTGCGCAAGGCGATGGAAGGCGACAAGCCAATTTTCGGAATATGTATGGGCAACCAGCTGCTCGCCAGAGCCGGCGGGGCCAACACCTATAAATTGAAGTACGGGCACCGCAGTCATAACCAGCCTGTACGTATGGTCGGCACGAACCGCTGCTTCATCACCTCGCAGAACCACGGATTCGCGGTTGACGACAAGACCCTCGGAGCCGACTGGGAACCTTGGTTTGTGAATATGAACGACGGCACCAACGAAGGCATCCGCCACAAGACCAAGCCTTTCTGCTCGGTACAGTTCCACCCGGAAGCCTCCAGCGGCCCGACCGACACGAACTTCCTGTTTGACGAGTTTATCAGCAAATTGTAACTTTCGAATAAAGAAGAATTTATGAAAAACACGAATATAAAGAAGGTTTTGATCCTCGGATCAGGCGCGCTCAAGATCGGTCAGGCGGGAGAGTTTGACTATTCCGGCTCACAGGCCCTCAAGGCCCTACGTGAGGAAGGCATCGAGACAGTCCTGATCAATCCTAACATCGCCACAGTGCAGACCTCCGAGGGCGTGGCCGACAAAATCTACTTCCTGCCGGTAACCCCGTTCTTTGTCGAGAAGGTCATCGCCAAGGAGCAACCTCAGGGCATTCTCCTCTCGTTCGGTGGCCAGACAGCACTGAACTGCGGCGTGGAACTGTACGAGAACGGAATACTTGACAAGTACAATGTCCAGGTTCTCGGAACTCCGGTCCAGGCGATTATGGACACAGAGGACCGTGACCTCTTCATAAAAAAACTGGACGAGATCGGTGTGAAGACCATCAAGTCACACCCTGCCTCCAACATAGAGGAGGCCCGCAAAGCCGCCCACGAGCTCGGATTCCCACTCATCGTGCGCGCCGCCTACGCCCTCGGCGGACTCGGCTCAGGCTTCTGCGACAACGATGAGCAGCTCGACGAACTCTGCGAAAAAGCCTTCTCTTTCTCCCCGCAAGTACTTGTCGAAAAGTCACTTAAAGGCTGGAAGGAGATTGAATATGAAGTTGTCCGCGACCGTTATGACAACTGTATCACGGTCTGCAATATGGAAAACTTCGACCCGCTCGGAATCCACACCGGAGAGAGCATCGTCGTGGCTCCGTCCCAGACCCTGTCCAACAACGACTACTATTTCCTGCGCGAACTTTCCATCAAGATCGTCCGCCACATCGGAATAGTTGGCGAGTGCAACGTGCAGTACGCCTACGACCCTGACGCTATGGACTACCGCGTCATCGAGGTGAACGCCCGCCTGAGCCGCTCATCGGCCCTGGCCTCCAAAGCAACTGGCTATCCACTCGCATTCGTGGCCGCGAAACTCGGTCTCGGCTACGGCCTGTTCGACCTTAAGAACTCTGTCACAAAGACAACTCCGGCATTCTTCGAGCCGGCTCTTGACTACATCGTCTGCAAGATTCCTCGTTGGGACCTTAGCAAATTCCACGGCGTTTCACGCAAAATCGGCTCCTCGATGAAATCCGTCGGCGAGGTTATGGCCATCGGCCGCAGCTTCGAGGAGGCCATCCAGAAGGGCCTCAGGATGATCGGCCAGGGGGCGCACGGCTTCGTGGGCAACAAGGAGTTCCAGGTCGCCGACTTGGAGGAGGCTCTCCGGGAGCCGACCGACAAACGCATCTTCGTGATCTCCAAGGCTATGCGCGCCGGCTACACGGTAGATCAGATCCACGACCTCACCAAGATCGACAAATGGTTCCTGAACAAGTTGGAGAACATCGTCAAGACCTACGAGGATATGAACTCCTACGACACTCTTGAGGACATGCCGGTGGAACTCCTGCGCCTTGCCAAGCAGGAGGGCTTCTCCGATTTTCAGATCCAGAGAGCCATCTGGAAGGACAAAGGAACCTCGACAGCCAACATGGATGTTGTCCGTGAACATCGAAAATCACACGGCATCGTCCCTGTCGTGAAGCAGATAGACACCCTCGCCGCCGAATTCCCGGCACAGACGAACTACCTCTACCTGACCTACAACGGCACGAAGAGTGACATTGAATATGAGCGTGACGGCAAGTCGGTGATTGTCCTCGGTTCGGGAGCCTACAGGATCGGTTCGTCCGTGGAATTCGACTGGTGTTCCGTGACCTGTCTCCAGACCATCCAGAAGCAGGGCTACAGGGGAGTGCTGATCAACTACAACCCGGAGACGGTCTCCACCGACTACGACATGTGCGACAGGCTCTATTTCGACGAGCTCACCTTCGAGAGGGTGATGGACATCATCGACCTTGAGACCCCGCACGGAGTCGTTGTCTCCGTGGGCGGCCAGATCCCTAACAATCTCGCCCTCAAGCTTCACAAGCACAACGTTCCGATTCTCGGTACAGCCGCCGAGGACATCGATAAGGCCGAGGACCGTCACAAGTTCTCCAGCATCGTGGACAACCTCGGGGTTGACCAGCCGGAATGGAGTGAGCTTACGACCATCGACGAGGTGGACAATTTCATCAGGAAGGTTGGCTTCCCTGTGCTGGTGAGACCGTCGTACGTGCTTTCCGGAGCCGCTATGAATGTCTGCTACGACGAGGAGAAGCTCCGTCACTTCCTGAGCCTCGCCGCGGAAGTATCTCAGGAGCACCCGGTTGTCATCAGCAAGTTCTATATGCGTAGCAAGGAGATCGAGTTCGACGCTGTCGCCGACAATGGCGAAATCCTCGCCTACGCTATCTCGGAGCACATTGAATATGCCGGTGTTCATTCCGGTGACGCCACCATCCAGTTCCCGCCTCAGAAACTCTATGTCGAGACCGTTCGCAGGATCAAGAAGATCGCCCGCGCGATTGCCGGCGCGCTCAGCATCTCCGGACCGTTCAACATCCAGTTCCTCGCCAGAGAGAACGCCATCAAGGTCATCGAGTGTAACCTGCGGGCATCCAGGAGTTTCCCGTTCGTGTCCAAGGTGCTGAAGATCGATTTCATCGAGCTGGCTACCAAGGTTATGCTGGGTCTCCATCCTGCGGCTCCGCAGAAGAGTGCCTTCGACCTTGACTATGTAGGCGTGAAGTCCTCGCAGTTCTCGTTCGCGAGACTTGAAGAGGCTGATCCGATGCTTGGTGTCGATATGTCTTCGACCGGTGAGGTCGGCTGTCTGGGCGATGACCTTAATGAGGCTTTGCTGAAATCAGTGCTTTCAGTCGGCCAAAGGATTCCGGAGAAGAGGGTTCTGCTCTCGACCGGTGATCCGCTCCAGAAGGCTGATATGCTGAGGGCCTGCCGACTTCTCGTCGAGAAGGGTTATGAGCTTTACGCCACAGGTGGCACGTATAAGTATCTTGTAGAGAACAGTGTTCCGGCTACGAAGGTGCTCTGGCCAAGCGAGTGTGACAATCCTAATTTCAAGGGACGATTCAAACCAGCTTTGGAAATGATTCAGAACAAAGAGGTTGATATGGTGATCAATATCCCGAAAAACTTCTCGGCTCTGGAACTTTCCAACGGCTACCAGATCAGAAGGGCAGCCATAGACTTCAACGTCACCCTCTTCACGAATGCCCGCCTCGCCACCGCCTTCATCCGCGCTTTCTGCTCCACCAGCATAAACGACATCCAAATCAAGTCCTGGGATCAGTATTGATTCTATGATATGATTCAACAGAATGGCAGTTACCTCCAGCGATCCTCCCCACTCCGTGCTGCTCGCTATGAAGGTCCACTGGACCTTCATTAGTCGCTCACGACCTCCCTCTTCGGGAGCCAAAGTCGCTTGCGGCAACTGCCATTCTGTTGAATAAGTGTATTATCTGATTAATTTGAAAGCCGTTTTAATTTGTTTATCAGAAGTTTTTTGCCTCAAGTAATATCACAAACAAATAATAGCGATGATTTGTTCAATCAGTTCCTTTTAGCGGAATATTTGGTGCGGCAGACTATGGCCGCCCGTGGCCATATGAACGGGTGGCCCGCCGTAGGCGGGACGGGATGGAGCGCGCAGCGCGGAAGTCTGCAGTACCAAATATTCCGCTATGGAATCTATACTAAAAAAGGCGACTGAAGATATTCAATCGCCTTTATTCATATATTCCTGAATCAAATTAGAACGTGTCGTAGTACTTGGCGTCACGAGGGGTGACTTTGTTCATATTCTCAAGGAGAAGATCATTGGTCTTGTACTCGTCCATCAGCTGAAGCATGAAATTCATCGCTTCGGTAGGATTCATGTCAGCAAGAAGCTTGCGCAGGATCCAGATTCTGTTGGCCGCCTCACGGCTGTATAGCAGATCATCACGACGCGTGCTGGAAAGAACCACATTGACGGCAGGGAATATACGCCTGTTGGCGAGGGTCCTGTCAAGCTGAAGCTCCATATTGCCGGTACCCTTGAACTCCTCAAAGATCACATCATCCATCTTGGAGCCGGTCTCCGTCAACGCCGTGGCAAGAATCGTCAGCGAACCGCCACCCTCGATGTTACGCGCCGCACCGAAGAAACGCTTAGGCTTCTGGAGCGCGTTAGCGTCCACACCACCGGTCAGAACCTTGCCGGAAGCCGGCTGCACGGTGTTGTACGCACGGGCCAGACGAGTGATCGAGTCAAGAAGGATCACAACATCGTGACCGCACTCCACCAGTCTGCGAGCCTTCTCCAGAACCATATTCGCAACCTTCACGTGCCTTTCCGCCGGCTCGTCGAAAGTCGAGGCCACAACCTCGGCCTTCACGCTGCGGCTCATGTCCGTCACCTCCTCAGGACGCTCGTCAATCAGAAGCACGATCTCGTAGACCTCAGGATGATTGTCCGCGATGGCGTTGGCTATGGACTTCAGGAGCATGGTCTTACCGGTCTTCGGCTGTGACACGATCAGACCGCGCTGACCCTTGCCTATAGGAGTGAACATGTCCACGATACGGCAGGACGGGTCACTCTGGTGACCATGACCGAGAAGGTTGAACTTCTCCTCCGGGAACAGCGGAGTAAGAAAATCGAACGGAACCCTGTCACGGATGTAGTCCGGAGTGCGACCGTTGATGAAGTTGATCTTCACGAGAGGGAAGTACTTGTCACCCTCCTTAGGAGGACGGATCTCACCTGTCACGGTGTCGCCTGACTTAAGGGCGTTGTTCTTTATCTGGCTCTGGCTGACATAGATGTCATCCGGAGAGTTCAGGTAGTTGTAGTCGGAAGAGCGGAGGAAACCATAGCCGTCAGGCATGATCTCGAGAACACCCGTCGCCTCGACCGTACCCTCGAACTCAATCTCGGGAGTCCTTGCCCTCTGATTAGGATTCTGGAAATTCTGTGGCTTCTGCTGGGCGTTCGGATTCTGACCCTGGAACTTATTCTTCTGTTTCTTGCGGTTCACATCAGTCTGGGCCGCCGGATCATCCTTCAGATCATCGAACAACTGATGGATGAACTCCTTGCCATTCACAGGCTTGTCGGAAGCCTCGTCAGCCGCGGCCTCGGGAGAGACAACCTGTCCTTCCACGGCAGCGCCCTCAGCCGGAACCTGCTCCGCGATTTTTTCCTCAGCCTTCGCCTCGACAGCCACATTCTTCTCGGCAGCCTTGTCCTGCTCCGGGGTCTCGGCAGCGGACTTCGGCTTGCGCCCGCGCTTCTTAGGAGCCGGCTTGGCCTCCTGCTCCTGAACAGGATTCTCCTCTTTCACTACCTCCTTGCGCTCCGGCCTGACCTCTTTCTCCTTCTTGGCCGGAGCCTGTTTCTCCTCGGCCTTCTTCTCTTCCTTGACAGCCGGTTTGGCCTGTTCCGGAAGATTGCTCTTGCGAGGTCTGCCACGCTTGCCCTTAGGTTTCTCTATCGGTTCCTGCGAAGCGGCAGTAGCCTGGGCATCCAATATCGCATAAGACAGATTCTCGTCTGTCAATTTCTTAATGTTCTTGATCTGAAGCCCCTCTGCTATCGTTTCAAGTTGCTCTCTACCCATCTGAGAGAGTTCAAATAATTTGTAAGGCATAAAATTAAAATGATTCCGGACATACGTTCCGGACTGTTTTTCAGAAATGTTTGTGGATAAAGCCATTAGGCGGTACCTAATTTTCGGCACGCAAATATAGGGTTTTTATTGTAATAATCCAAACTATTTGTCCCAATAACTCGTGCTTTTCTTAAACCTGAGCAGATCGGCAAGCGCCGCCGCGTTCGCCGAGATCAGGAATGAATATGACTGGTACATTCCCGAAGGCACCCAGGACACCGAGATGTTGAAACAATGCAGGTCGTATCTGAAAGAGAACTGCGTGGTGGTCATCTTCATGGCCGTGAAATCCCAGCCGGACTGAGCCTGGACAGACATTTTAGGAGTCAGCTGAATGTTTCCCTGGACACCGAGCGTCTGCGTGTAGTTGTCCTTTTTCCGGAGCTGGTCATTGATGAACTCGTAGGTGCGGTTCATCGAGAAGTTATAGTTGAAGTTGACGCTCCACGGCACGTTAGGGTTGGTGTAGTACAGCCAGCCTCCGGGAATATATTCACCGGTGATCGGGTGGTAGTATATTCTTCTGTAATAGTCCGCAGCGTTGCCGGAATCGCCGCCGCCGCTCTTCGAGCCGTCGTTGCCCTTGACGGTTCCTTTGCCAGACAATGAATATGACAGCGAACCGCTCACGTTGGTCAGCCTGAGAGGGACGCCGGTCTCCAAGATGTTGTACCTGTTGATCCTCTTTCCCTTCCCGTCAATCGCGTAAGGATCGAAGTTCATGTTGCCGTTGATTCCAAGCTTGCCGAAGACGGAGGTGGACATCGAGACTCCCACGTTATTCATCTTCAATGAGTCAGCAAGGAAATTGTAGCCCGTGGTGAGATTCAGCTGGTCGAGGATCTTCACCTTCTTTGTCCCGGTGCCGGTCGTGTCCTTCATGTCCCTGACCTTGGCCTCAAGGTTGTTGCCGATCGAGAGGCTCATGGTCGCGGACTTTCCCTTTCCTGGCGCGGAGTTGATCTGCCCCTGGTAGATGTTGTAGTCGTATGACTTCTGGACTCCGAGAGTGTCCACATAGTTGAGCGTACGCCATCCGTTGAACGCCTTGCCTTTCTCCGGACTGAAGCTCATGCTGACACTCGGTGAGATCACATGCCTTACGGCCTGTACTTTGTGGAACTTGCCGAAATCATACATACCGTACAGCCGGGTGCTCATCGAGACTGATCCGGAATAGTTGTGTGTGGTCCCGAAATGGCCGAACTGCTTTCCCATCTCCATCTTCACGCTGTTGGTCTCGCGGTCGAAATAGGCCTCGCTCTTGCGGAAGAACCAGTTCATGCCGTAGCTCACGCTCGGAGCGACATTAAGGTACTTCAAAAGGGTGAAATCCGGAAGCTTGATGGAGAAGTTGTGGGTCATGCCGTTCTGGAACTTGTCCAGGAAACCAGGCTCGCCGAACTCCGACGCCTTGAAATTGATCTTGTTCTGCAGGGACGTGTTGTAGCCCAGCGCGAATTTCTCGTAGATGCGTTCCTTGCCGACCCTGTTCTTTATCTTGAACGGGTAGAAAGTCGACACCGAGAAAGTAATGTTAGGAAGCGTGAATGAATATGAGCTGTCCCTTGAGTTCTGGCTATGCAGCGCGTTCACCGAAAGGTTGAACTTGCCGTTCCAGTTCTTTGAATACGATATGGATGAGGAGATCTGGTTCTGGAGCGCCTCTGACACGGAATGCGAGTTGTAGCGGCTGTTGGACGGGCTGGAAAAGTTCACCGAGGCGGAGAACGATGTCCCGGGATGTGCCTTGGAATCCTGCGAGTGAGACCATCTCACACCGAAGTTCTTGCTCTGGAAGAAGTCCGTGCTGCCTTTCTCGCCGGTCTGGTCGACCGAGTAGTTGATGGCCAGGTTGCCGTTGAACTTGTACTTGACCATGTACCTTGAGTTAAGGTTGGCCGCCCAGGAACCCAATGTGTAGTAGTCGCCGGTAAGGGACATGTCGAAGTAGTCGCCGAGAACGAAGTACATTCCCGCGTCCCGGAGATAGAAACCACGGGCGTTCTCCTCTCCGAAGGACGGCATGAGAAGTCCCGTCGCCCTGTCAGGACGCTTCGGGATGAATCCGAACGGGATGCCGATCGGAAGGTCAACATCCTCGACCACAAGATGCGCCGGGCCGAAGACCGTCTTCTGGGAAGGCTTTGTCACCACCTTGGCGGAGGACAGTTTAAGATAGTAGTGGGGATGCTCAAGATCGCAGACAGTGTACTTTCCCTTGGTGATGTTGATGGATCTGTCCGGCATCATCTTGATGTTCTTTCCGTGAAGTATGCCGTCATCCTCCCTGGTGATCATGTTGGTGATCCTGGCCTTTCTCGTGTTGAAATTGTAGCGGATCTCCTCCATGCTGAAAGTCTGCTTGCCCTGCGTCATCTCCGGCTGCCCCTTCCACTCGCGGGAAAGGCTGTCGTAAGTACCTCTGGCATAGACCGTCCCCGTGGCCATGTCATATTCCATGTAGTCTGCCTTCAGCTTGATGTTCTCATAGGAGACTTCAACCTCGCCCCAGTAGTACATCTTGCGCTGGCCGTTGGAGAAATCCTGCCGGATGGAATCCTTCGCTCCCGAGAAAGCCGGCCTGGTGAGCGAACTCTTCTCCAGAAGCGACAGTGAGTCAGCCCTTGAGGTGGAGTCCGCCCTTCTAAGGGAATCACGTCTGGACGCCGTAGAATCGAGGCCGGCCCTCAAGGTGTCGATGCCCTCCGGCCTTTGCGGACTAATGGCGGTGTCGATGACCACAGCCTCCTCGGACTGCGACACGTCATGAGACACAGCAGCCTTGGCAAGGTTCCTGTTCCTCCTCACATCCTGGCCGAACATCGTCAGACCTGTCAGCGCCACAAGCGCCGAAACGAGAATAATATTATATGTATGCTTCTTGAATTGCAATTATTTTCTAAATTTGCAAAAGACAAATATACTACAATATTTTGGATTTATATCGCAATTTTCTTGCCGTACTGCTGACGGCGATCTCCATTTCCTCGACCGGATTCACTGCTTCGGCACAGAAACCGGCCCCGACCATCAAGTTGTCAACCGTTGTCATCGACCCGGGACATGGCGGCAAGGACGCCGGATGTGTCAGCAGCAGCGGGAAAACGATGGAAAAGACGGTTGTCCTGGACATCGGCAAGAGGCTTGCGGCCAAGATAACCGCCGGCTATCCGGACATGAAAGTCATCATGACAAGGGATGACGACACTTTCGTCACTCTCCAGGGAAGGGCGGACATCGCCAACAGGAACGACGCCAATCTCTTCATCTCCATCCACGTGAACTCCGTGGACGGCAAGAGGAACGGTCCTAACGGCTACTCGATCCACATCCTCGGCCAGTACACGAGCAAGAACAAGGATCTGTACGCCGGCAACATGGACGTGGTGAGGCGCGAGAACTCTGTGATCAAGCTGGAGGACGACTACACCACACGTTACGAAGGCTTCGACCCCAACGATCCCGAATCCTACATATTCATGAACCTGATGCAGAACGCCTACCTTGAGCAGAGTTTCCGCTTCGCGCAGGAGGTGGACAGGAAGATGAAAGGCGGCGCCATCCAGCACAGCCGGGGAATATCCCAGGATCCCTTCTACGTCCTGTGGAGGACCGCCATGCCTTCCGTACTTGTCGAGTGCGGTTTCATGTCCAATTCCTCCGACCGGGAAGCGCTGATCACGGAGAAGGGGAGGGAGCGCATCGCGTCCGACCTTTACGCCGCATTCAGGAAGTACAAGAAGGAATATGACGGCTCGGAGGCCGTGAGCGTTCCGGAGAAAGAGACCGCGAGTGCCGCGGACAAACCGGAAGCGAAGGACTCCGTCCAGGCTGAGACACCTGCCGTGGACAAGTCAAGCGGACCTGCAGGCGATGAGCATCCGGTGTTCTACGGAACGCAGGTCCTTGTCTCGTCCAAGACAATGACCGGGAAGGATCCATTCTTTAAAGGGTATGACGTGAAAGTTGTGAAGGCCGGCCGGCTTTTCAAGTACATCATCGGCTGCTCCGCTGATCTTGACACGGCCAAGGAACTGAGCCGGAAGATAAGGCGCGATTTCAAGGATTCCTTCCTTGTGAAAGTAGAGAACGAAACCACCGAGATTGTCAGATAAACGGTGGTTCGTGCTAATACTCATCGACTTAAAATTCACCTGTAACTATTGTTGAATAATTCTAAATTATAACTTGCCTTGATATGAGCGGATTAAGAAAGTTCGCAGTTGTAAAATATTGAGTATCTGTGTATTAAATTATTTAATTATTTTTTCGCTTTCGGTATATACGGAAAATAAAAATCAAAAACAATACAAAAAAAGATTTTTTATTAAATATTTTTCCCCCACCTTTGCACAACGAAAAATGAGGGATCAATTACCAGTTTTCACGTAATTTTTTCATTTGAAGCAATGGTTGAATTGGATAGACATATTTCTGTCTGGAACGAGTGTCTGCGCATATTCGAACAGAACGTCGAGCCTAAGCAGTTCGAGGTCTGGTTCAAGACAATCGTCCCGGTTTCTCTGGAAGAGTCGACACTGACTGTTGAAGTGCCGACCGACTTCTTCAGAAGCTATCTTGAGGATGCCTTCCTTCCTATAATAAAGATGACGTTGAGAAGGGTGATCGGCCCCGAGGCTAGACTTCTCTACAAGATTCACCCGGTGCAGAAGGAGCGCGCGATGGTCTTCACCGCCGCGCACGGCAACGTGCCGGAGAACAAGCCTGTCTCGATCAACACTTTCCAGCCGTCCGGCAATCCGAGCCCGTTTGTGTTTCCGGGCATCAAGAAGCTGAAGATCAATCCAAGGCTGAATCCTGTCTACTGTTTCGACAATCTCATCAAGGGTGAGTGCAACAAGATGGGCTACAACGCCGGGATCAGCATCTCGGACAAGCCAGGCAAGACCCCGTTCAATCCTTTGTTCATTTTCGGAGGCCCCGGCCTGGGGAAGACCCATCTGGCCCAGGCGATCGGCATTGCCATCCACGAGGCCTACCCGGATCTTGTCGTCCTCTATGTGACCGGCAACGAATTCAGGACGCAGTACGTCAATGCCGTGAACGTCCAGAACAAGCTTACCGATTTCATGGCTTTCTACATGAGGATCGACGTGCTTATCATGGATGACATCCAGGAACTCATCGGGCCGGCCTCCCAGAACGCGTTCTTCAACATATTCAATCACCTCCACCAGTCCGGCAAGCAGCTGGTCTTCACATCCGACAGGGCCCCGGTGGATCTGATGAACTTCGAGGAGAGGCTTTTGTCGCGGTTCAAGTGGGGGCTCTCCATCGAGCTCTCCAAGCCTGATCACGACACGAGGCTGGCCATGCTTAAGTCAAGGTGCATCCGGGAGGGCGTCACTGTAAGCGACGATGTCCTTGATCTGCTGGCCAACAAGGTAAGGTCCAATTTCCGCGAGCTTGAAGGAGCGCTTATCTCCCTGATAGCCAATGCGACGCTTTGCCACGAGGAAGTCACGAAGGAACTTGCTGAGCAGGTAACCGGCAACATCGTGGGCGAAGACAAGAACGAACTCACCATCGACAAGGTGCAGGATGTGGTCTGCGAGTATTTCAATATAACACGGGAAACGCTGATTTCCAAATCCAGGAAGAGGCAGATCGTGCAGGCGAGGCAGATCGCCATGTTCATGAGCAGAAATCACATCGGAGGATGCTCTCTGTCCACGATTGGTATGGAACTTGGAGGCAAAGACCACGCCACTGTGCTTCATGCATGCGCCACGGTGTCCGACCTGATGTCCACGGACAAGACGTTCAGACAGTATGTGACTGACATCGAGAGGATGCTGGTGCCGGTGACGAGATAATAACAGCAACCAGATGTATTCAGAAAAAGTTCTCTCCATTTTCAAGGAGATCACCCGGATCCCGAGGGAATCCGGTCACGAAGAGCCTATGACAGCCTTTCTTCAGCGTTTTGCGGAGGAGAGGCATCTTGAGTGTAAAACCGACAAGACAAACAATGTCTGCATTGTCAAGGAAGCGAGCAAAGGCAAGGAGAATGTGCCTACACTCGTTCTCCAGGGACATCAGGACATGGTCTGCGAGAAAAGAAGCGGCGTGAGGCACGACTTCCTCAAGGATCCTATCGAATATGTAATCGAGGACGGCTGGATGATAGCCAAGGACACGACACTCGGAGCGGATGACGGCATCGGCGTCGCCGCGATGCTCGCCCTTCTTGACAGCGACCTTCCTATGGGTAGGATCGAGTGTGTGTTCACGATCTCGGAGGAGACCGGCATGGACGGAGCCTTCGGGATGGAGCCTGGATTCTTCACCGGCAGGACTCTCATCAACCTGGACTCCGAGGACGAGGGACAGATGTTCATCGGGTGCGCCGGCGGACTTGACACCACGGCGACATTCCACTACACCCAGGAGGACATAAAGGAAGGCTACAAGCCTGTGAGACTGGAGATCGGCGGTGCGATCGGCGGCCACAGCGGCGACGACATCAACAAGGGCAGGGTCAACACCATTCAGCAGATGGCGCGATTCCTCTACTCCGAGTCAGAGTACGGTCTTCAGCTGATCCTGGTCAAGGGAGGCAACAAGCCGAACGCGATCGCCAGGGAGTGCGAGGCGATCATCGCCGTTCCGGATGTGGATGCCACCATCAAGAGACTCAACGGGTTCGGCAATGATCTCAGGAATGAATATCTCAAGACGGATCCTGATGTCAAGGTCAGTGGCGAGCCTTATCGATGCACCGAGAAACCGGTTGAGGGCGATGTCGCCAGGAAGCTGATAATGGCTTTGTTCGCCTGTCCGCACGGCGTGGAGACGATGAGCCAGGACATCCCGGGCCTTGTCGAGACCTCGACCAATCTGGCTGCTGTCAGAATGCACAGGCAGGGCGTGATAGAGGTGATCACGAGCCAGCGCAGCTCGACATCGTCCGCCCGCAGGATGATGGCCGCCAAGGTGGAGGCCAGTTTCGCGCTGGCAGGGGCCGACGTTGTCCACAGCGGTGAATATCCCGGCTGGAAACCTAATCTTGACTCCCACATCCTGCGCGTGTGCGTGGATTCCTACAAGAAGCTTTTCGGCCACGAGCCGGAGGTCAAGGCGATCCACGCCGGACTTGAGTGCGGGCTGTTCGGCGAGAAGTTCGGAGACCTGGACATGATCTCCTTCGGCCCGACGCTCCGCTTTGTCCACGCCCCGGGCGAGAAACTGGACCTCGCCTCTCTCGAGAAGTTCACCGAGCACCTCATTGATGTGGTCACCACATTTGAATAGTCATGGTAAGAATAGCACCTTCAATACTTTCCGGCAATTTTCTGAACCTTGAGCCGGACATCAGAATGGTCAACAAGAACGCCGACCTGATCCACATAGACGTGATGGACGGCTCGTTTGTTCCGAACATCTCTTTCGGATTCCCGGTCGTGGAGGCGATCGCGAAGGCCGTGACCGTGCCGATGGATGTCCATCTGATGATCGTCAATCCCGACAAGTACGTGGAAAGGTTCGCGAAGACAGGCGCGGAGATGATCAGTTTCCATCTTGAGGCCGCCGACCAGGCGGGCAAGGATCCCAGGGACATCATCGCCCAAATCAAGTCATTCGGAGTCAAGGCCGGTCTTGTGATCAACCCGGACATTCCGGTGGAAAGACTTTTCCCTTACATCGACGATGTGGACTTTTTCCTGATAATGTCAGTGTTCGCAGGCTTCGGCGGGCAGAAATTCATCCCGGAATCGATTGACAGGATCAAGACCCTGAAAGCGGAGATGGACAGAAGGGGAGTAGTGAAGGACATCGAGGTGGACGGAGGCGTGTCCGCCTCCAACGCCCGCATCCTGGCCGAGGCCGGTGCCACGATACTCGTCGCCGGCAGTTCCGTATTCAAGGCGGAATCCCCTGCAAAAGCTATTAACGAGCTTCGTTAGATAACATAACTTATTTCCTTGAAGGCGAACTCCAGACGTTCGCCTTTTTCTGTTTCCGTACGTAGGAGTCCAGAGTCTGTCACACCGATGATTCTGGCCTTTATCGGCTGGCCGGTCGCGCAGATGACATATTCATTGAACACACCGAACCGGAAAAGTCTGCTGACATATTCATCATAGTTGTCCGGCGCGGCCATTCTTTTCCTGACGCATTCGCACAGTTTCTCCAGTTCCCGCCGCAGAGCATATTCCTTTCCGGTCAGGATCGTCATCGAGACCGGGTTCACCAGTTGGGGAGGGAAGTCTTTCTGATTGACGTTCAGTCCTATTCCGATCACGCTCGTGCTGACAAAGTCTCCTTTCAGCGTGTTCTCGATGAGCATCCCGCAGATCTTCCGGTTTCTGACATAGATGTCGTTAGGCCATTTGACGCTGCTCTCGATCCCTTCAGAATCCAGGTAGTCCACGACGCCGAGAGTCGCCGCCTCCGTGATGCGGAACTGCCTGTTGGCCGGCAGATCGGGGAATCCGTCGCCCCCGAACCTGGCGACCATCGAGAATGTCAGGTTCTCTCCGGCATGGGTAAGCCACGAGTTCCCCCGCTGGCCGCGCCCGCTTGTCTGGTGCACGGCGGCCAAGACTGCAAGATTGTCAATGCTGTCGAGGCGTCTAATCGCCTCATTATTTGTGGAATCAACTTCTTCCATCCATTCTATGTCCACAACCTCTTTCATTGGTTCAGAATTTGTCGTATATTTGTATATTTGATTGGTAATGCAAAAATATAAAACATTCTTGATATGATTACACACGATCTGCGGGTTATGGCAGACGCTATGCTCGACAAGAAAGCCCAAAACGTCATTGACATAGACCTCAGGCCACTGGGAACGGCAATCACGGATCACTTCATGATCTGCAACGCTGATTCCACCACGAATGTCAACGCGATTGCAGACAACGTCATCAAAATGATGCGCGAGGAAGGCCGGAAGCCGATCCGTACCCAGGGTATGGAGAACAACTTCTGGATCATACTGGACTACGGTGACATTGTCGCACACATATTTCTCACGGAGTACCGTGAATTCTACAGGCTCGAAGACCTTTGGGCCGACGCGCCTCATAAGGAATACAAGCCGAGGCGTGTTCCGAAAACAAAAAAGACTGTGACAGATGCCGAATAATCAAGACAACAACCCCAGGCGTAAAGTCATCCGCGTGAGGTTCAACTTCTCATGGCTTTACCTTATCCTGATTCTGGGAATCGGCTGGCTTCTGCTCAACAACAGCGGAGCCAATCCTCAAAAGATCGAATGGGCCGAGGTCCAGGAGATGTTCCGCAGCGGGGACATCAAGGAGATCGATTTCATAAGGAATGACTTCAAGGGCAACATCACCGTCCGCCCTGACAGGCTGAACAAGTACGCCGACAAGTTCGGCGGAAAGGTTCCGCCAAGCTCGCCTCACTTCATATTCCTGGTGTCGGACAAGTTTGACGCCGAGAAGGAATTCGGAGAGTTGAACGCGGGCCTTCCGGCGGGAGAGAAGCAGGTCAAGATCGTCATGGAGAACGACAGCAGGATGTGGACCAGCATCCTTGAGTGGATCATATTCCCTGTCCTGTTGATTCTTATGTGGATCTGGATGTTCCGTGGCTTCAACAAGAACATGGGCGGAGGAGGAGCAGGCGGCCCGGGCGGTGTGTTCAACGTGGGCAAGTCCACCGGCAAGCTTGCCGACAAGGAAAAGGTGAACGTCACTTTCAAGGACGTGGCCGGCCTTTACGGCGCCAAGGAGGAGGTCATGGAGATCGTGGATTTCCTCAAGAACCCTCAGAAATACACCTCCCTCGGCGGCAAGATTCCTAAAGGAGCCCTCCTCGTAGGGCCTCCTGGCACTGGTAAGACATTGCTGGCCAAGGCCGTGGCCGGAGAGGCCAATGTGCCGTTCTTCTCGATCTCCGGTTCGGATTTCGTCGAGATGTTCGTGGGTGTCGGAGCCTCCAGGGTGAGGGATCTGTTCCGCCAGGCAAAGGAAAAGGCTCCATGCATCGTGTTCATCGACGAGATCGACGCGGTCGGCAGAGCCAGAGGCAAGAACGTCGGATTCTCATCCAATGACGAGCGCGAGAACACTCTGAACCAGCTGCTTACCGAGATGGACGGATTCGACACGAATTCCGGAGTGATAATCCTTGCGGCCACCAACAGGGCCGACATCCTTGACAAGGCGCTGCTTCGGGCCGGTCGTTTCGACCGTCAGATCCACGTTGACCTTCCTGAGCTTAAGGAAAGGGAAGAAATCTTCAAGGTGCACACACGCAATCTGAAGACGGCACAGGATTTCGATCTTGGATTCATGGCGCAGCACACTCCGGGCTTCTCCGGAGCGGACATTGCAAATGTCTGCAACGAGGCCGCCCTGACCGCCGCCAGAAAGGACAAGAAGGAGATTGACAGACAGGACTTCCTCGATGCTGTTGACAGGATCGTGGGTGGTCTTGAGCGCAAGGGCTCCATCATGACACCGGCTGAGAAGAAGACCACAGCCTATCATGAGGCCGGTCACGCCACTGTCGGATGGCTGCTGCCGTACTCTGATCCTGTGTTCAAGGTCAGCCTCATTCCGAGAGGAGACGCGCTCGGACTTACGTGGTACCTGCCGGACGAGAGGAAGATCCTCTCGAAGTCCTATCTCATGGACAAGATGTGCGCCCTGATCGGAGGCCGTGTTGCCGAGGAGATCATCAACGGCGAGCCGGCCACCGGCGCTCTCAATGATCTTGAGCGGCTGACCCGCATGGCCTACAACATGGTCCAGTACTATGGTATGAGCGAGAAAGTCGGCGAGATCTCATTCTATGACTCCACAGGCTCAAGAGGTTATGACCTCAGCAAGCCGTACAGCGAGAAGACCGCCGAGCTGATGGACCAGGAAGTCAAGGATCTTGTCAACGAGATCCACGACAGGACATTGAGGATCCTGACGGAGCACAAGGAAGGCTTCGTTCAGATGGCGCGCCTGCTGCTGGAGAAGGAGGTGATCTTCGCCGAGGACATCGAAAGGATCCTTGGACCGAAGGTGAAGCCTGATGAGGCCGCCGAGGAGAAGACGGATAATGAACCGGAAAAAACCGCCACTGAAGATGAATAATGTAATTGTCAGATCGATTTCAGGCGTGGTCTTCATCCTTGCGATGTTGGCCTGCCTGATGTTCAACAAGTTCCTCTTCGCCGGAATGATCATATTCGTGATGTCGGTGATGCTTCTGGAGTTCTATCACATCACGATGAACGGCAGCTACACATTCTCCAAGATCCTGGCGATCCTGGCAGCCATCTTCCTTTTCGGAATATTGTTCGCCGTCTCATCCTATCATATTCCCATCAGATTTGTCGCATTCGCGATGATCCCTGTCTTCATTGTGATGATCAACTCGCTGTACGTCAAGGAGAAAGAGGAATATGGCAAGTTCTCCAACATCTACACGGGACTACTCTACATCGCCGTACCGATCGCCCTCTCGAACCTTATCGCATTCGATAAGGCAGGAAACTTCAGCGGCAATCTGCTGTTCTGTTTCTTCATTATTATCTGGTGCTCGGATGTCGGGGCGTTCACATTCGGAATCTCCCTGGGAAAGATATTTCCGAAGAAACTGCTGCCTTCGGTCTCTCCCAAGAAGACCTGGATCGGCTTCTTCGGAGGGTTGGTCAGCTCCATCCTCGCCGCCTACCTGCTTTTCCAGTTCGGACTCCTTCGTTTCCCATTGATGCATTGCCTGATTCTCTCCGTGATCATGTCGGTCACAGGAGTGTACGGGGATCTGTTTGAGTCTCAGTGGAAAAGAGTCTATGGAGTCAAGGACTCCGGCAAGATCATCCCTGGACACGGAGGCCTCCTGGACAGGTTTGACAGCACGCTTATGGCGATGCCTTCTGGAGCCATCTATCTTGCCATCTTTGATCTGCTATAATCAATAACACCGGACAATCTATTAATTGAACCACCATGAGAAAGATAATCGTTGACAAGGACTCACGAGTGACCATAGCCGCCAACTGGGCGATTACCGCCATCCTGATCGGATGCGCGGCATATTTCATAAAGAACCTGTTCATACTTACACCGATCATCCTGTTTCTGCTCGCTTTCGCGTTCTTCGTATTCTGGTTCCACCGGGTACCTGACAGGGACACGCCGGCGGGCGACACAAGGTTGGTCACCTCTGTCGCCGACGGAAAGATTGTGATCGTGGACAGGGTCTATGAGAAGGAGTATTTCAAGGATGACCGCATCCAGGTCTCGATCTACATGGATTTCTTCGATGTCCACACCAATTTCTGGCCGATGGACGGCGAGATCTCGTACTATAAGTACCATCCCGGGAAATACTGGCTCGCGTTCCTTCCGAAGGCTTCGGAGAAGAACGAGCACTCTTCAACAGTGATACGGAACGACCACGGGGAAGTGCTCTTCAAGCAGATCGCGGGTACCTTCGCCCGAAGGATTGTCTGCTACTCGAAGGAAGGCATGGCTGTCGAGAGAGGCAAGCAATGCGGCATCATCAAGTTCGGTTCAAGAATTGACATGTATTTTCCGCTTGACACCGACATAAAGGTAAAGGAAGGCGACTTCACAAGAGCCTGTGAGACAGTGATCGCTGAGCTTAAGTAGCTGACTGGTCCTTCTCTATCAGTTCCACAAGACGTTCGACGGCTTCCGTGTCCTGAATATGTCTCAGCACGGGAGTCTTTCCTTTATAGATGGTGACCTTGTGGTTGCCCTCGCCGACATAGCCCCAGTCCGCGTCGGCCATCTCACCAGGGCCGTTCACGATGCATCCCATCACGGCGATGACGATGTTCTTCAGATGGGAAGTCCTGGCCTTGACTTCCTCGAAAGCCGCCTGCAGATCGTACATCGTGCGCCCGCATCCTGGACAGGCGACATATTCTGGCTTATAGAAACGTCTTCTGCACGCCTGCAGCATCTCGTCGGTCAGGTAGGATCCGAGTCCGGAATCCTTAACGGAGACTTGCCGGCCATCGTCACCAACATAGGTACCGACAATTTCAAGATCATCCAACGTTCTGTCCATCAGCCTCTTTCCAAAATCACAGGCGACATCCATCAGCAGTGTCATCCGTGTGGGGGAGTCGTAGGTCGCCACGGCTTTCCTGCCGTCAAGAGCCACCGATGTCATCGACGATGTGATCCTGCGGTCATATCTCTCCGCAAGATAGGCGGCCACCGGAATCTCGGCTTCAGGATCCTCGGTAAGCGAGACCCTGACGGTGTCACCGATGCCTTCCGAAAGAAGGGTGGAGATCCCTACGCAGGACTTGATCCTGCCGCTGTCGCCATTGCCGGCCTCAGTCACCCCGACATGCAGAGGAAAGACCATCCCGTTGTCCTTCATCATTGACATCAGCTTGCGGTAGGCATCCACCATAACGATAGTGTTGCTGGATTTCAGAGACAGGACAACATTGAGAAAATCGGCGTCCATGCACATCCGAAGCCATTCCATCGCAGCCTTTGCCATCGCCTCGGAGGTGTTGCCGTAGAGGTTGGTGATGTACTCGCCCAAGGAGCCGTGATTGACACCTATCCTGATGGCCGTGCCATTCTCACGGCACACTTCAATCAGCCTGGCGAACTGCCTTCGCGCCTCCTGGTGATCCTTGTGGAAATTACCGGGATTGATCCTGACCTTCTCCACAAACGGGGCTACCATGATCGCCGTCCGCGATGAAAAATGGATGTCCGCCACTATGGGTGTCGTGACTCCAAGTTCTCCGAGCCTGGACTTGATGGACTTGACGCACTCTACGTCCGCCGGGCCAGGAACCGTTATGCGGATTATCTCCGCTCCCGCATCCCTCAGCCTCACACATTGAGCCACAGTGGCCTCCACATCCGAGGTGTGGGTGTTGCACATTGTCTGGACAACGATCGGATTGTCTCCTCCGATCAGCACGTCGCCCACCTTTGCCGTTATCGTTCTCATTTTACAGTAGGATTGTAGACCTGTTGGTAGGCCTCGCGTCTAAGCTGGGCCTTGTTGCGGCCTGTTCTTCTTGTCAGTTGGAAATAGACTCCGGCGGTCACGACCACGTCAAACGGGTAGGCGAACCTGTAATAGTCCTTGCTCACGTAGTCCGGATCGTAGATCGTACCCCAGGAATATCTCAGATTGGCGTTGATGTGGAATTCGACGGGATCGAACACAAGTCCGAAACCAAGCCCGCCACAGATGCCGTAGTCAAGGCGCCTGTCCGTCTCCAGAAATGAGTTCAGGATGGCCTCGTCCACGTTATCGCCTGTCCTTCTGATGCCAAGCCTGTAGCCTGCATAGATTCCCAGGTCGGCCATGACCTTGTAGTGGAGTCCGTCGATGTGCATGTGGGCCATGAAAGGAAGCTCAGCCACATCGATTATGGCCTGGGTCGCGCCCTCGATGTCAGGAGTGGTCTGAGTGTCCTTGTTCTCCTTGAACTTGTAGCCCTCGTGACTGTAGCGCAGACCCACCTTGAAACCGAAGTAGGGGAGGTAGCCGAACATCTTTCCGTACCTTGTGTAGAAGACTCCGAAGGTGTTCGGCACGAACAATGTGGTCTGCGTGTAGGGCGGATTGAATGTCATCCTGTTGAACGACACGCCGTACTCGACGCCGATCATGGAATAGTCGTTGATCTCGAAGACCCTGTCTACCTTGACCGTGTCCAGGTAGATGTCCGAATACTCCTGCGGAACCGTCAGGCTGTCAGCGGTAGCCACGGGGACAACCAAGGAATCGACCGGATTCTGGGCCTGGCAGACAAAGCCGACGAGGACGGCGATGGATGTAAGAATATGTTTGATTGACTTCATGCGCCTACATTTGATTATTTGAAGAACTCCGACAAGTCCAGATTCTGGCTTATCTCACTGCGCTCCGGAATCTCAAACAGATCGCTGTCCTTTGTCATCAGGAATCTGACCTTCTCCGGCTGCCTGTGAGCCAGCAGGTTACCGGTGTCCACGATGCCGTTGCGGTTCAAGTCCTCGGTGATCCTCAGGGAATACTTGTTTTTCTTCAGATAAGGGAAGAGCAGCGACGTGTCAGACTCCACGATATAGCTTCTGAGAATCTTGGCTTTCCTCTCGTCCAGCAAGTCGATGATGTACTTGTTGCCGTTCACGCCGGTAAGATTAAGGGTGAACGAACTCAGGTCGTCACCATTAGGGAGGGACACCTTAACTTCCGTACTGTCATTCCAATAGCCGTTGATGTCCATGAATGATCTTTGAGGAACCTTGAAGAAATATTCATAGCCCGCCTGGATCCTGACCTGAGGGGTTATGTCGTATTTTCTGAGGTTCAGTGAGTCCCGGCGGATGGTGAATTTCTCGATCTGTTCCTTTTGCTTCGGGTTGATCGACTTGAAGATCAACGAGTCGAAGTTGCCCAGAATCGGAGGATTGTCAAACACCAGGGAGAAGCCATGCTGCTCGAAGGTCTCCGGCTCGGCCTTGAGGGACAACCCGCAGATCGTGTCCTTATGCTCGATTTTCTTCCGGGCGCTCCTGGACTTCGGCTTGTTTTCCTCCACCAGACTCACTTTCTCCGTCACCGGTTGAAGCACGCCAAGAGTGTCTGTCTTCCAGTACTTTACAAAAAGGTGCAGAGAATCCGGCATACTCCTCTGGCTGTTCAGCCAAAGAAGAAGGCTGTCCTTCTCGATGTTGAATTCGGTGATCACATCACGCGCCGGAAATCCATGGAACCAAAGAGAGTCTATCCTTGTGTCAGGAGCCATGAACGTGACGTAGGCAGATCGCGCGCCGGTTCTGACCTTGTTCATCAGCAGCTGCTTGGACGGTTTTTCCCTGAAGACATTGAGCCTCAGCTCGGCCTTCCTCGACTGGCACGCGAGGGTGTCCTTCATGTCGTATTTCCTGAGTTCGGCCACAGTGTCATTCACGACATTGACGGGTCTGAACAATGTGTCCAGAAAAGCGATGCGATCCTCGTCCGGATCATAGATGTTGTTGCCGTTGCCGTCCACGATGGCGTAGACACGGAAGACGGTGTCCTGGATGTTCCTCAGTGAGAAGTACCCCCAGTCATCGGTCTTGACCGCGGCGACAGGCCTCCGCAGGAACACCGCCGAGTCGCTCTGATCCTTGTAGAGCATGACCGTTGCTCCTTTTATCGGCTTCAAAGTGCTGCAGTCCTGGACGATACCTGTGACGAACATGGAATCCACGGTCTCTCCCGTGGTGAAAGCCGTCGTGAAGCCAGGGAACATGTTCCCTTCGTTGTTGTCGGCGATGGCGCCTGTGAGATCAAGGGTGTAGGTCGTGTTCGGGAGAAGGTCTTCCTCGAAATAGACCACCAGGCTTTTCCCTTTTATCTTGTACTTTGGACTCTTCTTCTGGGGAGGGGAGAGGAATATGCCTTTGGGATCCTTGACCGTGACATACTCGTCAAAAGTGAAGACGACCTTGGTGCCATGCACAGGTACCGAGGCGGTTCCGGGAGCCGGGACGACTCTTCTGATCACCGGAGGCAAGGTGTCCTTCGCTCCTCCTGTCGGAGCCTGCGTGGTGTTGGCGCACGATGGCTGGAAGACGGACAGCGCCAGAAGCGCCGCCGCCGGAATTATGGGAAAGAATCTTGAAAGTATATTTTTCATTGCGGATCGTGAATATTCAAAAATCGGACTTAGATCTCTGTTCGGACGACTCTTTTTATGCCATCGATGGAACTCAGCTTACGGATCATCCGCTCCAGAACCGCCTTGTCATGGACATAGAGGTCGATGTAGCCGGAGAATATTCCCTCCTCCGAACTCAGGCAGATCTTGCGGATGTTCACGCCCATGACCAGCGTGATGTAGCGTGAGATCTCGTTAAGGAGACCGACCCTGTCAAGACCGTTGATGGACAGGCGCGCGAGGAATGACTTCTTCTCGTCATCCTCCCATTGCGGGACAACCACCCAGTCTCCGTGCTTGGAGGCGATGCTGTCGGCCACCGGACAGGACTTCTTGTGCACGGTGACGGTTCCGTCAGGAGACTTGATGCCTATCACCGGATCCCCGGGTATCGGACGGCAGCATGTGGCGATGGTGTAGCCGTCATTCTCCTTCTTCACGCTCATCCTCTTCTTGCCGAACCAAGGGAACGACCACGAATGGCTCCTGTCCGCCTTTCCGGAGGCAAGTACTTCCGGCAGGTCAGCGCCCAACTTCACCGTCCCGATGCCGATGCGGAAGAACATCTCCTCCACATTGCCTCCCGGGATAGAGAAATGATTGATTAATATGCCGATGGTGTCATTGTTCATCCTATAGCCCAGTGACTCCAAATGGTCGGCGAGTATTTTCTTTCCCAACTCGGCGATCTCTTTCTTCTGACCTTTAAAATAGTCAATCACCATGTTGCGGGCATGCCTTGTCTGAAGGAACTGAAGCCACTCCTTCTTCGGATGCTCAAGCTCGGCTGTGATGATCTCGACCTGGTCACCGCTCTTAAGGACGTGCGACAGAGGCACAAGCTTCATGTTGACCTTGGCCGCTATGGCCTTGTTGCCGATCTCCGTGTGGATGTTGTAGGCGAAATCCAAGGCAGTGGAGCCCTTGACGATGGATTTTTGCTCGCCCTTAGGAGTGAAGACGGTTATCTCGCTGCTGGTCAAGTCATTGTGGATAATGTCCAGCAATTCAAGGGCGTTCACGTCCGGATTGACCAGTATCTCCTTGATCTTTGCCAGCCACTTGTCCATCTCGCTGTCATTCTCGCTGATGTAGCCTTCCTGCTTGTAGGTCCAGTGGGCGGCGATTCCTTTCTCCGCTATGTCATCCATCCGCTTTGTCCTGATCTGGACCTCGATCCAGATTCCTGTCTCGCTCATCAATGTGCAGTGCAGCGCCTCGTAGCCGTTGCTCTTGGGATGCTTCACCCAGTCTCTCACACGATCCGGCTTGTAACGGTAGATGCCGGTTATGATCGAGAACACGTGGTAGCATTGGTCACGCTCGCTTTCCTTGCTGTCAGCGTCGGGAGTGAAGACTATCCTCAAGGCGTAGAGGTCGTAGACCTGGTCAAAGGTGATGTTCTTCGTCTGCATCTTGTGCCACACCGAGTATGGTGTCTTGACCCTTTTGCGGATCTCGAATTTGAATCCCGCCTTCCGTAGAGCCGAGTCGATAGGTTTGATGAAGTCGTCGATCTGCTTCCCGAACCCGTTCAGGTTACTGTTGATCAGGCCGCTGATCTCCTTGTAGGCATCAGGCTCCTTGTACTTCAGCCAGATGTTCTCCATCTCCGACTTGATCTCGTAAAGACCGAGACGATGAGCCAGAGGAATGAATATGAACATGGTCTCGCTGAGGATCTTGTCGCGCTTGTACTCCGGCATGAACTCGATGGTCCGGCAGTTGTGAAGACGGTCCGCCAGCTTTATCAGCACAACCCTCACATCGTCATTGAGGGTGAGGAGGATCCGTTTGAAGTTCTCCGCCTGGATGCTCTTGGCGTCGACTTCGTTGAGTTTCTTGCTGCGGTCCTCGTTGTCCAGCACGTTCTTGATTTTGGTCAGACCGTCCACAAGACTGGCTATCTTGTCGCCGAACTGGCTCCGGATGTCGTCCACGGTGTAGTCCGTGTCCTCCACAACGTCGTGGAGGAGGGCGGCGGCTATGGACTTGTAGCCAAGACCGATGTCGCTGACGACGATCTTAGCCACTTCGATAGGGTGGATGATGTACGGGCCGCCGGAGCGCCTGCGGACATTCTTATGGGCTTCGTTGGCGAAATCGAAAGCCTTCTGCACCACATCCAGCTTCTGCTGGTTGGCGCAGCGCTTTTCCGCCGCGGCTTTAAGCTGGGCATAACTCTGCCGGATCAGCTCGTAGTCTTGTTCTGTGAATTGTGAGAAACTCATACTTCTACCAAATCATTATCACCAGTCTTGTTGATCTCCGAAAGGCCGCGGCTTTCCTCGTCCAATGTCTGGAAAGAACAGGAGAACTGCGCCCCATACATAATTATAAGCCATCCGAACCTCATCCAGATCATGAAGAGGGGGATGGCCGCGATAGTTCCGTACACAGCGTTGAGTCTCATCACAAACACCTGTGTCTCAAGGTAAAGGTACTGGAGCAAAGTGAAAGCGACGCCCGCTATGATGGCCGCCTTGAACGCGTTGCCGTACCTGACCTCGGTCGCCGGGATGTACTTGTACATCGCCGAGAAGATCAAGGTCGCCACGGCTCCCGTGATGACCCAGCCCAGGAAGGATTTTATCGATGCGGTGACACCGATCCAGTTAGGCACGAGATCAAGCACGTGTGAGTAGACGATGGTTCCGGAATATAGGATAAGCACGACAAACGGGGTCAGGAACAGCAGCACGAGATCCAGTCCGAAACTCTTGAAGAAAGATCTTTTCCGGACATGCCAGACATTGTTGAACACTGTCTCCACACGCATCATCATCCAGATCACAAGCCAGACGAACGCCAGCGCGCTCACAAGGCCGAACAGGCCGTTGGTGGCGGAAGACAGTATCTTGTCAGCCGAATTAAGGATCATGTCGATGATCTCCTGATTGACATTCGATAAGTACAGCAGATCCTTAAGCTTGTCGGCAAGTCCGAATCCATTGGTGACCGCGAAGGCCACGGCGATGAACGGGACAAAAGCCATCGTGCAGAAGTAGCTGAGCGCCACGGTCTGAAAACCGATGGCGTGGTCAGCGAAGTCCTTGAATGTCTTGGTGACGGCCCTGCTCATCCGGACAAAGCGAGCCTTGGCCTTTGGCAGCTCGGTCACCTCGATCGACCAGATGCCGTTCCGGAAGAAATCCACCATCCTCCGGAAAAACCTTACGCAATTATCCACAAGACACTTAAGCATCATCTTCCCTTATAGTAATCCTGAAAACAAATCCGGTTCGGCCTCGGCCTGCCCGCTGCCTGTGGCAGCTGATGGGATCATGGCTCTGAACTCGTTTTCGCCTATCACCTTCACGCCCAACTCCTCTGCCTTCTTCATCTTCTCCGGTCCCGGTTTGCTTCCCGCCAGCAGGTAGGAAGTCTTGCCGCTCACCGATGAGCTGTTCCTGCCTCCGTTGGCCTCGATCAGACGCTTCATCTCGTCACGGGAGACACTGAAATTGCCGGAAATCACTATCGTCATCCCTGCCAGCGCGTCAGAGGCGGCGGCTCCATTCTCCATCGAGAAGCGGATTCCTGCGGCCTTGAGCCTGTCGATGTCTTCGAGGTGCTTCCGGTCACGGAAATATTCATAGACACTGTCCGCTATGACCTCGCCCACGTCCTGGACCTCAAGAAGCCGTTCCCTGGTGGCCGCGGCGACCGCGTCGATGTCGCCGAAATGCCGGGCGATCTCCTTGGCGGTGGTCTCTCCGACATAACGGATTCCGAGGGCGAAGAGAACGTGGTCGAACGTCACTTTCCGGGACGCTTCCAGACTGCTCAGAAAGCGTTGGGCGGACTTTTCCTTCCAGCCGTCAAGCATCAGGAGCTGCCCTTTGGTCAATGAGTAGAAATCCGCCGGAGTCCTCACGAGGCCGAGATTGTACATCTGCTCGATCGTCGCGTCGCCGGCCAGCACGTTCATCGCCTTGCGGCTGAGAAAATGCACCAGTTTGCCCTTGATCTGCGTAGGACAGCCGTCGATGTTGGGACAGAACCATTTGGCCTCTCCCTCTTCCTTGACCAAGGCTGTGCCGCAATCCGGACAAACCTCTGGAAAGACCGGACGGCATGCGCCGGCCGGCCTCTGCGACAGATCCACGTCGATGATCTTCGGTATGATCTCGCCGCCCTTGACGACCGTGACGGTGTCGCCCACACGGATGTCCATCTGGCGGATGAAGTCCTGATTGTTAAGCGTCGCCCTTTTGACCACGGTTCCGGCCAGCTGTACAGGCGAAAGATTGGCGACCGGGGTCACGGCTCCGGTGCGTCCGACCTGATAGGTGATCGAAAGAAGCTTTGTGCGCGCCTCCTCCGCCTGGAATTTGAAAGCCACGGCCCACCGCGGCGACTTGGCGGTGTAGCCAAGCGCGTTCTGATAAGCCAGCTCGTTGATTTTTATTACGATACCGTCAGTGGCATAGGGAAGGAACTTCCTTTCTGTGTCCCAGTAGCGGATATATTCCTCGATCTCGTCAATCCCGTGGACTATCCTTCTCTTGTCCGAGACAGGCAGCCCCCAGGAGGCGGCGGCGTTCAATGCCTCGTCGTGGGTGGCGAAAGAGACTCCCTGACTAGGAATATGATAGAGCGTGCACATGAGTCCTCTTCTCGCGACCTCCGAAGGATCAAGAAGTTTCAGCGATCCAGAGGCGGCGTTCCTCGGATTGGCGAATGGCGGATCCTCGTTGTCCTCCCTTTCCTTGTTCAGACGGTCGAAGGACTCGTACGGCATCAGCACCTCGCCCCTGATCTCAAACTCCCCGGGCCAGCCGGAGCCTTTCAGCCGCTCGGGTATATTACTTATCCTCAAGGCGTTGGCCGTCACATCATCACCAACCACACCGTCGCCTCGGGTGAGCGCCCGGAACAGCACACCGTTCCTGTAGGTCAGGCAGATAGCCGTCCCGTCAAACTTAAGCTCGCATGAATATGTGAACCGCACATCTCCGAGATCCTTCTCGGCCCTGTGGACGAAATCCTCTATCTCGCCGATGTTGTAGGTGTTGCCAAGCGAGAGCATGGGATACTTGTGGGGGTACTGGGCGAACTCCTTGCGTACAGCCGGCTCGGCGTTGGCGCCAACACCTTGGTCCAGATCGCTTCCGACCCTTTGGGTAGGGGAGTCGGGACTCTGAAGGTCAGGGTACAGCCTCTCAAGATCCTCCAGCTCGCGCATCAGGTGGTCATATTCAAAATCGCTCATCGTGGGAGCGTTGTCGACATAGTACCGCCTGCTGTTCTCCCAGAGAGTCTTCCGGAGTTCCTCGATACGTATTTTTGCCTGCCCGTGATCCATGTTGACCATATTCTATGTAAAGATTACAAATTTAACGAAAAATGTCGGCATTTTACTAAAATCACCCCGGAAGATTATTGAAGATTTCTGACATGGCCAAGGCAGGTCTCATTTGATTAGTTTTTGAAAAATTAAAAGTGTTTCTTAAATTTGTGGCCGGATTTAACGAACATACAAATTTCTAAATCATTCGTATATGAAAGATTCTATCATCATTCTGTGCGGCGGCGGCCCGGCACCGGGAATGAACACCGTCGTGTTCTCAGTCGCCAAGACTTTCCTTTCCAACGGCTACAGGGTCATCGGACTTCACGAAGGCTACACCGGACTCTTCCGTAAGGACGCCCGCACCGAAGACATCGATTTCCTCAAGGCTGACGCCTACTTCAACAGGGGTGGATCCTACCTCCAGATGAGCCGCTTCAAGCCGACTGACAAGGATTTCGAGGAGAATTTCAACCTGGCCCTTTTCCAGGACAACAATGTTAAGCTTCTCGTCACCGTGGGTGGAGATGACACCGCCTCCACAGCCAACAGGATCGCCAAGTTCCTTGAGGCCAAGAACTATCCTATCTGCAACATCCACGTTCCTAAGACGATTGATGACGACCTTCCGTTGCCTCACAACGCCCCTACCTTCGGATTCAACTCCGCCAAGAACGAGGGTGCGCACATCGCCCGCACCGTCTATGAGGATGCCCGCACATCAGGCAACTGGCTCCTCATCTCGGCCATGGGCCGCAGCGCGGGTCATCTCGCCCTCGGAATCGGCGAGGCCACGCACTGCCCGATGACCATCATCCCGGAGATGTTCAACAAGACCACGATCACTGTTGACAAGATCATCAAGCTCACAGTCTCGACCATCATCAAGAGAATGATCCTCGGCATCCACTACGGTACGGTCGTTGTCGCCGAAGGAGTGTTCCATGACCTTGATGCTGAGGACATCAAGGCCACCGGCGTGCACATGACCTACGACGAGCACGGCCATCCGGAGCTCGGCAAGATCTCCAAGGCCGTCCTCTTCAACGACATCCTTGAGAAGGAGTTCAAGAAGATCGGCATCAAGGTGAAGACCCGTCCTGTGGAGATCGGCTACGATGTCCGCTGCCAGGATCCTGTGGCCTACGACCTGTCCTACTGCACGGAGCTTGCGCTCGGAGTCTATGAGCTCTTCTCAAAGGGCGAGACCGGATGCATGGTCTACGTGGACGAGAACGGCAACGCCAACCCTCTCTACCTGAAGGATCTCCAGAACGAGGAAGGCAAGATTCCTCCTCGCCGTGTGGACATCGAAGGCGGAATAGCCCGCAACTACTACGGACACATCTGCCACTACATCACTCCTGCCGACTATGAGGCCGCCAAGGCTTTCATCGCCAATCCTGAGGAGTATGACTTCAAGAAGATCCTTAACTGGTAAGACTTGAACACCTAAGGCTCAGTTAGTTGAGCTTTACGATAGCACAGTCGTCACATGACACTTCAACCTCGATCCGTTTTTCCGGGTCGAGGTTTTTTATGCAAAGATATCCGACCGCCTCACGCGGGATGAGGATGGACACCCGTTCCCGTTGCCGGCATTGCGGCATGTCCAGTGGCCGGGAGGCTTCCTGCCGAAGCGCCGCGTCACGGGAGAAGTCACAGACGAAAAGCCACACCTCACCGCCGCCGGAGCGCAGGAAGGCGAAATGCCTGTCAGGGTCGAATCCCGGCGAATCCTGGTTGCAGTAGCAAAGATCGAATGTCCTGCCGGAAGCGACCGCCTGAACCGACGAAGCCATATTCAAAAAGCCTCGCCACTTTTCCAGAAGCGCCGTCTCATGTGGCGTAAGTCCCTCTTTTTTATGAATATACCTGATCAACCTGCCGATTGACGGTATCGTCCACCAGTCGAATATGCTCGTCCTTCCGTCCCTTCCGCTGAAGCCTTCGGCATCCATTCCACGCTCGCCGATCTCCTCACCGAAGTAGACCATGAACGGAGCAGTGTTGAGGAATAGGCCGGCTCCGAGCGCCGCGAAAGTCCTTCCCGCGTTCCGCCCGAAGAAATCGGACGCGAAACGCTGCTCGTCATGATTCTCCAGAAAGTTCAGCATCCGAGGCTGCAAATCACCGAGGAACTGCCAGTTATAGGTCAGGCTTCTTGCCGTGCCGTGGCCTTCCACAGCCGACCTTACCGCATCATAGTACCCGGACTTGTCATAGAGGAAGTCAAAGCCCACCTCGTGGATGTACTTGGCGTACAAGTCCTTATTATAAACCTCGGCGATGAACATTACGTTGCCGTACTCGGCCTTGATCCGGCCTATCAGCCATTTGAAGAACTGCCATGGAACCATCTCGACCATGTCGCAGCGGAACCCGTCCACACCTTTGCCGCACCAGTAGCGCACGATCTCGTACATCCTGTCCCACGTCCGTGTGTGGAAATCACAATAGTTCAGCCTGATGGTCTCGTACCAGTCATTCACGGAAGGGGAGGGCGAGAAGCAGTTGCCCGATGCCTTCGCCGGATTCTCATAGTAGGTCTGTCCCGCGAAAGGAAGAGCGAGAGGCTGACCAGGATAGTAGTAGAAATCATTCTCCGGCCTCCAGTGGACGGTCGGATCATCGTCCGCCCCGAGAGGAGCCACGTCCGGACGGACCAGGCCGACCTTGCCATAGTCACGGGAGACGTGATTCGGCACGAAGTCGATGACGGCCTTGAGTCCGGCAGTGTGCGTGCGCTTCAATAAAGCCTCGAACTCATCCATCCTCTCATTCGGAGTGTCAGCAAGATACGGATTCACGTCATAGTAGTCCGTGATGGCGTAGGGAGAGCCGGCGGCACCTTTCACGATCTGACTGTCGGAGGCCGGACAACCCTCCGCGGAGACTGTCGTGGCGTGCCTGATGACACCTGTGTACCAGACGTGGCTCACGCCAAGGGACTTGTAGTAATCCAGCGTCATCGGATCGAACTCCGAGAACTTGCCTTTTCCCCACAACCTGGGAAGGACCTGATAAACAATCATCTTGCCCATTGTCAGAAACCGATCAAAGCCTTTCCTTTGTTACGGTCGATGAAACCGGTCAGCCCATCGACTTTGAACACCTTGACGAATTGTCCGTCATGCACGCATTCCAAGCGCCCAAGTGCCTCGAAATCAATCATTCCCGAGCCGGCGTACTGATCCACGGAAAGGTAGCCCACGCCCAGCGAGGTTATGTTCTGGAAGAAATGCGTTCCCTGGCTCGGATCTATCCTGAACCCGTCGATTCCATATTCCACAACCATCCTCGCCGCCGAGATGTCTGTCCATGCGACAGGCACGCCAAGGGTGGGGATCGAGGATCCCCAGCGACCCGGGCCGACAAGGAAGTACGTCTGGCCGTCGGCAATCATCCCGGAGTTGATCGCGGAGACCTCCTCCGCCATCAGCGCGGTCTTCATCTTGTCAAAGGATTCCGGCATGATGACCACTATCCTGGACGATTCCGTGAAGTAGCCGTTCCCCAGGGCGCTGTCGCTGCATATCAGCTTGTTGGCGATAGAGGATTCCGCATCCTCGATCGAGGATGTCTGCGAGCCGGTACCGCTTGACACCGGACGCACTTGAAGCAGTTTGAGGTCAGCCTCCCGTCCGGCGGAGGAAGGATCCGGGTCAAGTGCGAACTCTATCTCAACCTCGCTCATCAGCTCGTTCCTGCAGATCGACATGACCTCCGACAGCGCTTTCGCAAGCGGCAGCCTGTCATACTGGAATATTCCGTCAAAGGAGATCACCCGCGCTCCCCGGATCCCGATTCCCGGCACCATCCTGTCATCCAGAGCGCCATAGGTGGAGGCCACCAGCTCAGGATGGTCGTAGGAGTCCAAGGCCTCCGCGACAGGAATCCGCCTCAGGTTCACGCCGTCATTCCTGGAGATCTTGAACGCTGCCGGACTCATATCCAGCACGAACATCTCGTTCTGGGTGTCACGCTGTGAAAGCCGCGGATTGGACAGCTGGAGTATCTTCTTGGGATGCAAAGGATCCACCCTCAGGGATCTGCCGCCGTCAACCACTGTCCTGCCAAGGCCGAAAGCCACGTTCAGGACCCCGTCGGAAGCCTTTTCCGCCCCGATAGGGTAGGAGTTGAGGGATCTTCCAACACCGGACATCATCGGATAGAAATCATTCCCGTGCGCCGTGCCGCAGATAGTCTGGACGATCACGGCCATCTTCTCCTCGCCGAGCAGGTTGCCGCTGGCCTGGATGTAATTCCTGCTTCCCCTGAAATAAGTGGACGCATAGACGCTTTTTACAGCCTTTCCCAACTCGCGGAGCATCCTGTCCTTGTTCTCGACAGGTGGACACATGTAGGTCGCGTAGACACCGGCGAAAGGCTGATAGTTGCTGTCCTCCAGCTTTGAACTTGAACGCACCGCCAGCGGCCCGTCCACCGTCGCCAGAAAGGCCTTGAGGTTCTGCGCCAGCTCCTCCGGAAGCGTCGATGCCACGAACTCGGAAAGGATCTCGTCGTCAGACAGCTCCGAGTCGATCACATACTGTAGTCCGTTGCCGAGGATGAACTTGTCGAACCAGTCCGTGGTAAGCACAATCGTGCGCGGGATGGAGATCCTCAGTCCTTCGTATTTGTCTGTCAGTGAATATTTCTGGATCAGGTGGTTAAGAAACGCCAGACCTCTGGCCTTGCCGCCCAGCGAGCCGTCACCGACACGTGAGAACCAGAAATAGTCCTCGTAGGAGTCCTTGTGGAACTCGGTGATGATGCCCTGGCCGATGCTCCTGTGATAGCGGCGGATGTTGTCCAGCAGGAAACTCCTGAACTCGGATGCGTCGGTGTGATGCTCGGCCCGGAAAGTCTCCGCAAGATTGAACAAACCTCTGGCGTAGAGCCATTTGGAGAACATGTTCCGGGATGTGTTGCTGACCAGCACCTTGTCCGGAATGTCATTGATGATCCTCTCCAGCTGCGAAAGGCTCGCGGCCCTGCCGCACTCCACACCGCCTGCGTCCCTGAACACAAAGTCACCGAAACCGAACTCTTCCCTCATGTAGTCGCCGAGCTGAAGGAAGAGCGTGCTTGAATATTTCTTAAGAAATCCCACGCCAAGTTCCTCCGCCACCTTGGCAAGGCCGCCTTGCGAGGATTGGAGAAGGACTGGCATCAGGGGATCATATTCACGGATGACCTTGACAAGGTCAATGCCGGCGTCAAGCTTCTCGGTCTTTGGATCATCGCCCTTATGGACGACCATCCCGACATCGGAGATGACACCCAGCAGGTTGCGCCCGTATTTCCTGAAGTAGGCGAGTGCCTCCTCAAGGCAGGTGGCAAGGAATATCTTCGGTCTCGACCTCTTGCGGTACTTCTTCTGGTCCTCATTGAGGGATTCCTTGAGGAACTCGCGGCTCTGGGTGAGCACAATCTTGTAGAGTTCGGGAAGATAGTTCGAGTAGTAGCGGATCGAGTCCTCCACCAGAAGAATGCCCTTGACGCCTACCTCGAACACGTCGTTGTCAGCGTTCGCCGCATCCTCAAGCAATTTGACGATCGCAAGGATAAGATCGGCGTTGCCGTGCCAGCTGAACACGAAGTCCACGCCCGGACGAGGCGACTCCAACACCCTCTGCCTCACCGCCTTGGAGTAATGGATCAGGAGAACGAACGGGATGCCCCTACCTTCTTCCTTAAGCTCGGACGCAAACGGGAATATTCCTTTGTCCTGCTCGTTGAACATGCAGATGATCATGTCCACCTCCGTCTCGGAGCTTACGATCTCCCTTGCCTGTTGTGATGAGTTCGCCCAGATGAATTTAGGCGGATTGCTCAGATTCAGCTCGCGGTACTCGCTTCTGACCTGATTCTCAATTCGTCCGTCCTCTTCCAAGGCAAAAGCGTCGTAGTTGCTGCAGATCATCAGGATCTTCCTGATCCTGGAGCGCATCAAGGATTCTTCGTTCATTCGCTTCGTTGTTTTAACGAACGCAAATTACGAAAAATCTCCGGAATATTCTTGTGTCTGCCTTAAGATTCCGCTCCCGAAAAGGCCTGAAAGGCGGGAATCATCCCCTGCGGCGGAATTCTGCGACGGTCACCGCTGTCGCGACAGCGGCGTTCAAGGACTCTGAGCCCCTCTCGTCACGCGGCCACGGAGGAATGAACAGCCGGTCGGTCACCAGTCCGCCCACCTCGTCGGAGATACCGTTCGACTCGTTGCCTATCACGATGACGGACGCTGATGCAGCTCCCGTTGCCAACTCCTTGAAGTACAGATCCTCGCCGTCGAGAAATGTGCCATAGACATGCCCTCCGGCGGACGCGGCGGCCCTGCACAGATCCGGAATGTCGCAATAATGGAACCGGACTCTGAATATGGCGCCCATCGTGGACTGCACAACCTTGGGATTGAATATGTCAACGGTGTCGGGGGAGGCGTAGACCGCATCGATTCCGAACCAGTCGGCGATGCGGATGATCGTCCCGAGATTGCCCGGATCCCTGATGCCGTCAAGGGCAAGGAATAGCCCCTTGGAAGGAAGCGAATCCTCCGCGAACTTATTAATTGTCATGTCATCCGGCTTCTTGACCAAGGCCAGGGCCGGGGAAGGGGATGAGAGCAGGCTCATCCTCTCCATCGCAGTGTCACCTATCTCCTCAGAGCGGTAGATTCTCCTGACCTCAAAAGATGAGCGGACAGCCTCCTCGACCATCTTCTCGCCCTCCACCACAAAAAGATCATTCTCGTCCCGGAACTTTTTATGGCTAAGGGACTTGACAAACTTTATCTCATTATTTGAGACAGGTGACCGCATGGCCTAGAATCCGAGAATCTTAAGCATCGAGTCAGAGCTCTGCTCAGGAGCGAAGACCCTTGTCGTGATCTTGCCGTCCTTGTCCTTGTCGATCAGGATGTGCTTAGGTGAAGGCTGAAGGCAGTGCTTCACTCCGCCGTAGCCGGATATGGCCTCCTGATAGGCACCCGTGTGGAAGAAGCCGATGTAAAGCGGATCCCTTCTGTTCTTCATCACAGGGAGGAAAATCGCGTTGGAGTGCGCCTCGGAGTTGTAGAAGTCCTTGCTGTCACAGGTAAGCCCGCCGATGAACACCCTATGATATTCCTCATTCCATTTGTTAATAGGGAAGAGGATGAACCTCTGATGAAGTCCCCAGGTGTCCGGAAGGCTCGTCATGAAGGAATTGTCGATCATGTACCAGCACTCGCGGTCATTCTGCTGCTTGACATCCAGGACTTTGAATATGGTCGCGCCGCTCTCGCCGACGGTGAAGTTGCCGAACTCCGTGTAGATGTCAGGCACCTGCACACCGTGAGCGTCGCAGACGGACTTGATCTGGTAGACGATTTCCTCGATCATATATTTGTAGTCATAATCGACTGCCAATGAAGTCTTTATAGGAAGGCCTCCTCCGATATTCAAAGAATCAAGGTCCGGACATATCTGCTTGAGGTCGCAGTAGAGGTTCAGGCAGCGCGCCAGTTCGTTCCAGTAGTAGGAGGTGTCCCTGATGCCGGTGTTGATGAAGAAGTGGAGCATCTTCAGCTTGAACTTAGGATTCTTGCTGATGCCGTTGCGGTAGAACGGAATGATGTCCGAGTACCTTATTCCCAAACGGGAAGTGTAGAAGTCGAATGAAGGCTCCTCCTCCGAGGCGATGCGTATGCCAAGCTGCGTCGGCACGTCGATCAGGTCGTCAAGATCCTCCAGCTCGTTCTTGTTGTCCAGCACAGGGATGATGTTGTGCCAGCCCTCGTTGAGCATGTTAGCGATGTTCTGGACGTACTGCGGCCTCTTGAAACCGTTGCAGATGATGATCAAGTTCTTGTCCACCAACTTGTCCGACTCCAGTTTGCGGATCAGGTCAAGATCGTAGGCGGACGATGTCTCAAGATGCACGTCGCTCTTGAGAGCCTGCTCGATGACAAACTTGAACTGGGAGCTCTTGGTGCAGTAGCAATAGTGATGGTCACCTTCGTAGCTGACCTTCGACATGGCGTTGCGGAACATTCTCTTGGCCCTCTGGATCTGTGAGGTGATCTTCGGAAGATAGGTGAGTTTCAACGGTGTACCATGCTCCTTGATGATTTCCATCATGTCAATGTCATTGACGAAAAGGTTGCCGTCATCAACCCTGAACTCGTCCTGAGGAAAATCAAAAGTCTGATCGACAAGATCAATGTACTTGTTCTTCATTCTAAAAACAACTGTAACCTAAATGTTCGACATAAATAATGTATCCGTCGGCAAAAACAGATACGGGGGTGCAAATATAGGTACGAAAAATCATTTTTTTACCTCATATATGAAGAAAAAGTCAGAAAGGCTTGCTATTTTTGTAGAATATGAGGAAAAAACCTTCGTTTTGTCTCTTCGCGGCCACGGTTATGGCCACCGCCGTCCTCAGTTTCTCGTGCAGCACCACACGGGTTCTCGGGGACGGGCAGTTCCGTCTTGCCGACAACAAGGTCGTTGTGGACAATGACAGGAAATTCAACACGAAAGAGATCGAATCCTACATCAAGCAAAAGCCCAATTCCTACATAATCTTCGGCTGGAACCCTTTCCTGAACATCTACAACTGGTCCGGAAAGAACGCCGACAAGGGGATCAACAAGTTCCTGAGGAAGATAGGCACCGCCCCGGTGGTCTACCAGCCATCGCAGGTGGAAGCGTCCGTGGAGAACATCAACAGGCATCTTGAGTACCTCGGCTACTATGGCTCGGATGTACGGAGCGAGGTGAGAGTCAATGGTAAAAGAGTGACAGTAACCTATTCAGTGACACTTGGCAGACGCTACAGGATAGGCAACGTCTCCTTCGCCGTCCCCGATGGCGAGTTCAAGGAGGACTTCTATGCCGACACCGCCGCGGTCTCCATCAGACCAGGCGACTTTCTTTCGGAGGACGCGCTGGAGAAAGAAACCGAGCGCGCCGCGTCCATGTTCCGCCGAAAGGGCTACTTCGGCTTCACGAAGAACTACTTCTCATTCGAGGCGGACACCCTCGCGCGCAGGGACACCGCCGACCTGCTCATGACCGTCAAGGAATATACCAGGAACCAGACCGCCGAATATGCCCGCCCACACAGGAAGTACTTCTTCGGCGACGTCTCCATCTCCTACGACAACGATCTGAGATTCAATGACCGGGTTCTGAAAAACATCTGCACCATCCGTCCGGGCGCCATGTACGACGAGAGGGAAGTGAACACGACATATTCAAGGCTCTCCGCCCTCAGGCTTTTCAGCGGAGTGAACGTGGCGCTAAATCCCCGCGACTCCGGAATAGTGGACTGCGACATCAGCCTGACGAAATCAAGGATGCAGGGCTTCAAGGTCAACCTTGAGGGTTCCACCAATTCCACAGGCTTGATCGGCATCTCCCCTCAGGTCTCCTACTACCACAAGAACATATTCCACGGAGGCCAATGGCTGAATCTTGGATTCCTCGGCAATTTCCAGTTCAAGTACGACGACAGGAGTGTGAAATCCAACGAGTTCGGAGTCTCCGCCGGACTCAGTTTCCCGGAGTTCCTGGGGCTGCCTAACTCCATTTTCCACGGCCCGTCCTTGCCACGCACCGAGATCAACGCCTCGTACAACTACCAGAACCGCCCTGAGTACACCAGGAACATGATCTCCACCTCTTACGGTTATTCTGGATCTCTGCGTAACGGAAAGTTCTTCTATCAGTTCTACCCGATACAGGCCAAGATCGTCAGGCTGACGAATCTCGACCCGAACTTCTACACGACTCTTTCCGGCAACCCGTTTATGAGGGACGCCTACCAGAACCACTTCGATGTCGGCTCCGGTCTCGTGGCCTACTACACGACCAGCACAGCCTTGGTTCCGAAGGAGACCTATGAATATGCCCGTCTGCAACTCGATGCATCCGGCAATGTCCTGAGCCTGTTCAACAAGGCCATGAGAAGAGATGACTATGGCTCCAGACTTATCTGGAACACGCCATATTCCCAGTACATCCGCACGGAACTGACGTTGGGCAAGACGTTTGTGTTCGGCAAGAATGGAGGGCAAGCCTTGGCGATACGCCTTCTCGGAGGTGTCGGCTACGCCTACGGCAACTCATCCACAATTCCGTTCGAGAAACAGTTCTACAGCGGCGGCGCGAACAGTATGCGTGGCTGGCAGGCCCGTTCCCTTGGCCCGGGCAACTCAAAGGCTGACACGACGTTCGTGATCCCAAGCCAGACCGGTGACGTGAAGTTGGAAGCCAATCTGGAGTACCGTTTCCCGATGTTCTGGAAGTTGTGCGGTGCCGTCTTCACGGATGTCGGCAACATCTGGATCCTGAAAGAGACCGACGGAGACGATGGCTCCCACACCCATTTCGACCTCAAGAACCTCGCCGCCAGCCTTGCCGCCGACTGGGGAATAGGCCTCCGTGTGGACCTTAACTTCCTGATTCTCCGTCTCGATATGGGTATGAAAGTCTATGACCCGTCCCTCGACACCGCCCGCTGGCGCTCCCCGTCCCAATGGCTAAAGAAAGACGGCTACACCCTCCACTTCGGTGTCGGGTATCCGTTCTAGAACATAAACATCTCTGTTTTGATGAGCAAGACACTCGCAATTCCCGAATTTTGCACGTTACCAAAATTCGGGAATTGGAGGTCTCCGCTCATTATGAAGGATCTATGTGTTTATAGTCTTCAAATGACAACACCTATCGTAACCTCAGTGCGCAGACATTCTCGACATGCTGAGTGTGAGGGAACATGTCAACCGGCTGGACGGCGGTGATTTCGTACTTGTCGGCGAAAAGGGCCAGGTCACGGGCCTGGGAGGCCGGGTTGCAGCTTACATAGACCATGCGGGCAGGGGAGGCCTCAAGGATGACCTTGGCGACATCCGGGTGGATGCCGGCGCGAGGAGGATCCAGAATGATTACATCCGGCTGACCGTGCTCATCGATGAAATCACGGCTCAGGACATCCTTCATGTCACCGGCGAAGAACTCGCAATTAGTGATCCCGTTGCCGGCAGCGTTCACCTCGGCATCCTCAATCGCCTCGGGAACATATTCAATGCCAATCACTTTGGCGGCCTTGCCCGAGACGAACTGCGCGATCGTACCGGTCCCGGTGTAAAGGTCGTAGACAATCTCGCCGCCGGTCAGCTCCGCGAAATCCCTGGCAACGGAATACAACTTGTACGCCTGCCCGGAATTGGTCTGGTAGAACGACTTTGGCCCGATGCGGAACGTCAGCTCCTCCATTGTCTCACGGATTGTCGGCTCACCCTTGTACAAAATGCACTCCTGATCACCGATCGAATCATTCAACTTATTGTTGATGATGTAGTAGAGAGAGGTTATCTGAGGGAACGCATTAGCGATCGCATCCAGCATTTTCTCCCTGTCCTCACGATTCTCGTAGAAGAAGCACATGATGACCATCAGATCGCCTGTGTCCGTGGTCCGGACAAACATATTCCTGACATAGCCGACATTCTGACGTATGTCAAAGAAATCCAGACCGTTATCGACAGCATATTTCTTGACAAAGAGCCTGATGTCGTTGGACGGATCCTTCTGGAGGTAGCAATGCCTGATGTCCAGCACCTTGTCGAAAAACTTGCCCACGTGGAAGCCAAGCCCCATACGGTCATTCTCCGGCACGCTGTCAAGATCCTCGCCCTTAAGCAGCCAACGCTTCGACGAGAACGTGAACTCCAGCTTGTTACGATAGTACTGGGTCTTGTCCGAAGGAATGGTCGGGCGGATTTCCGGCACATCCAGATGACCAATGCGAACCAATTGATCATAAACCTGCTGCCGCTTGGCCTCAAGCTGCATAGGATAGGGGAGAGGCTGCCATTTACAGCCGCCGCACACCCCGAAATGCCGGCAGAAAGGCTCCAGACGATCCTTGGACGGAGTCACGATCCTTTCCACGAACCCCTCGTAATAATTCTTGCTCTTTTTGGTCACACGGATGTCAACCACATCGCCGGGAACGGCGAAAGGGACAAAGACAACGACTCCGTTCCAATGGGTGAGCGCCTTGCCCTCGGCGGCGCAAGCCTCGATAGTTATGTTCTCTAAAAGCAGATCTACTCTTTTACGGGACATATATTCATTACTTAATTGTCAAATTCATGGAAAAGCGACTGGGAGATGTTGATCATGAAGTCTCCCATGGCCTCAAGCTCCGCCAACATGTCAAGGTAGTAGTTGATTGCCAGGAACTTGTCCGCACCTTTCTCGATCTGGAGGATGCCTTCATCCCGAAGGGCGTCACGGGTCACATTGATGATGTCCTCGGCGTTGTAGGCATTGCTGATGTCCTTGAGTTCTCCCTCCACGGCCAACTTCATGTTGGAGACCATCACAGCGAAGGCATGGTTGACCTTGCCGAGCAGAAGGTTCAGCTTGCTGATCGTTTCCTCGTCAAACTCCAGTTTGTGGACCCGTAGACGGGTAAGCAGGCGGCTGATGTTCTCACAACTGTCGCCAAGGCTCTCCAGCTCGCTGATCACCCGGTAGATGACCTTGACCTCACGGGCCTCCTGGTCGTTCATTGACTCAGTGGGGATCCCATTGAGGAACGCAGCAATCTCATATTCAAACCGGTCGGTCACCTCCTCGCACTTGACAAGGCACTGGCGGTACTCCTCAAACCTGTCAGGATCCGCCTCATTCAGAGCAAGTTTGACGTATTGAAAACCCTCCTGTGCGTTCACGGCGAAATTGACAGTCTCCTTGAACGCCTGCTCGATCGAGATGGACGGTGTGCCGATGATCCTTCCGCTGCCGATGAACCTCAGACGGAAATCGCCTTTCTTCGGAGCCGGCTCCTTGATGCATCTGGCAAGAAAATCAGCGAAAGGCTTTCTGAACCAAACAAGAACAACGGTGGCCGTCACGTTGAAGAGGGTGTGGACGCAAGCGACACCGAACACTGAAGTCATCTGAGCGTCCAGACCGAAAAGCGACACAAGCCAAAGATTGATCTTAATGAATATGTTGAAGAAAATCAACACGAAAGCGGCTCCAAGCACATTGAATATGAAGTGGGCGAGCGCGGCCCTGCTGGCCTGGACACCAGCCCTGCTGGCGACCAGATTGGCGCCGATCGTGGTTCCGATGTTCTCGCCAAGCACCATCGCCGCGGCCATAGGGAAGGAGATCCAGCCGAAATAGACGAGTACCATAGTGAGCACGACGGTGACGCTTGAGGACTGGAGGACGAAGGTTATCACAACACCTATCAGCATGAAAATCAGCGCGGAACCGATTTCGTGAGAAGAGATTCCCGCAATGGAGGCGGCCATCTGCGGAACAGTGTCAATCTCTGGTACTGAGGACTTTATGTAGATCAGTCCAACAAAAACAAGCGCAAGTCCGAGGATGGCCTGGCCGATGTTCTTGACAATCGGCCTCTTTGTCAACGACATGACAAAACCGGCTCCCAGAAGCACGAAAGCAAGGACAACGGTGTTGATCCAGAAGCCCGTAGCCGCTATGATCCAAGCGATTACGGTCGTACCAATGTTCGCTCCCATAATCACGCTGATACCTTGCTGCAGCGATAGGGTAGCGACACCCACGAGGCTGGCCACCATGATAGTCGTAGCGCTGGAAGACTGGACGACAGCGGTGATGCCGACACCGGATAAAATCTGTTTCAGAGGTGACCTGGAGGTCATCCATTTCTCAAATCTCCTCAGCCGGTCGCCGCAGGATTTCTGAATACCGGAGCTAAGCATCTCAAGTCCAAAGACAAAGAGCGCCAGAGCACCAAATAAAGTCAGCAGTTGAAGAATCATATCACAGGGAAGTGTTTAGCACACATGTAAGTTAACATAATCCAAATTGTATAACAAATAGGCGAGTGCCGCTACACAAGGGAAACTATTGATTCAGAATCGAATTTGGCTGGTGAGAATCCTTGTTTGAATGTAATTCCATCACCGAGAATCTCAATTCCGGCCGCGGTCGCCATCTCGTTCAGCAATCGAACACTGGCGGCTGCCCAAGTGAACGATCCGAAGGCAAAGAAACGTCTGTTCTTGACCAATCTGTCACAGATTGCCTCCATCAACTGACGGACAGGCGGCAATATTCCATTATTATATGTCGGCGAGCCGAGAATTACCGTGTCGTACCTGAACACGTCACGCAAAGCGAACGAATAACTCTCCTCATTCAGATTATGGAGCGAGAATGGAATGTTATGTTCTTTCAAGGACTCAGCCAACGCCAAAGCGGCCTTTTCCGTGTTGCCGTACATCGACCCGTAAGCCAGACAGACACCGTGCTCAAGCGGCTCATAACGACTGAACTTGTCATACAATGAGACAACCTCAGGAATATGATTCTCCCATACAGGGCCGTGGGTGCTGCAAATCCGGCATATTTGCAAACCGGAAAGCTTCTTCAGCGCAGCCTGAACCGGAGCGGCATATTTCCCGACAATGTTCGAGTAATACCTCGTCATCTCGTCTTTATATTCATTGAATATGTCTGATTGCGAGTCTACTACGCTTTCCGGGAAGGTTCTGAAGGAGCCGAAGGCATCACCGGAGAACAAGGTACGCTCCTGCGGACACCATGTGACCATAGTCTCCGGCCAATGTACCATGGGAACCATAAAGAATTGAAGATCAACGCTTCCCAAGGAGAGACACTCGCCTTCCCTGATAACCATGATGTTGTCCGTTATGCCTTGGTAGCCCTCGATCATCGGTACCGCCTTGGCGTTGGTGACAATCACGCATTCGGGATATTCCTGTCTGACAACCGCCTGAAGCGCACTATGATCTGGCTCCATGTGGTTGACAATCAGGTAGTCAACCTTCCTGTCCCCTATCTCGCTCTTGATGTTGGCCAGGAATTCGTCCTTGAACGCCACCGCTGCCGTGTCAATCAGCGCGACCTTTTCGTCCACAACAAGATAGGAATTGTAGCTGACGCCATAAGGAAGCGGCCACTGCCGCTCGAAAAGTTTTGTCTGCAGGTCATTGACTCCCACAAAACGGATTCTTTCAGATAGTCTCATCGTTTATAAAACCTTCTGTCCGAATGCGGCCCGGTTCTTCGCTGGCCGCACCTCGACAAGTAATAGACAAATTTACGAAACTTATTCCGCTTTTTCTTAAATTTGCGTTATGATAAGCCAAAAATAAACGCCAAAGTGCTACTAACAAAAATGTTCCGATAGTAAACATTTTTGTTTTACATATTATTGGATAATATATTTATAGAATATGCTAGACATGCACCAAGATTTGGGCAAAAGCATGATGCTCCCCCCTCTTCCTGAAAGGATGAGGCCTAAAAGCCTGTCGGAATATGTCGGGCAGAGGCACCTTGTAGGGGAAGGATGCATCCTGAGGAAGATGATCGAGAACGGGAATCTCTCGTCGTTCATCCTTTGGGGGCCGCCGGGAGTCGGCAAGACTACTCTTGCCGGAATCATCGCCCAGACTTTGTCCAGAGACTTCTACACCCTGTCGGCGGTCAGCGCCGGCGTGAAGGACGTGCGGGATGTCATCGACAAGGCCAGAAGCGCTTCCGTGTTCTCCAACGGGGCGGCTCCGATCCTGTTCATAGATGAGATCCACCGGTTCAACAAGGCCCAGCAGGACGCTCTGCTCGGCGCTGTGGAGAACGGTACCATCATACTCATAGGTGCGACGACCGAGAACCCGTCGTTCGAGGTGATAACACCGCTACTCTCCCGCTGTCAGGTCTTCGTGCTGAAACCATTGGAAATCAAAGATCTGCAAACTCTGCTGGATCATGCACTGAAAAACGATGTGCTTCTGAGGGACAAGGACATAGAGATAAGGGAGACCGAGGCGATGTTCCGCTACAGCGGAGGCGACGGAAGGAAACTGCTCAACGTCCTTGAGATTGTGGTCGATTCATCCGCCGGCGACGGGTCGCGCATCGTCATTGACAATGAGACGGTTACAAACTGCCTTCAAGAGAACATAGCGATCTACGACAAGGACGGCGAGATGCACTACGACATCATCTCGGCATTCATCAAGTCAATCCGCGGCTCCGATCCGAACGCCGCGGTCTACTATCTCGCCAGGATGCTGGACGGCGGCGAGGATCCCCTTTTCATAGCGAGAAGGCTCTGCATATCGGCATCCGAGGATGTCGGCCTTGCCAACCCGAACGCGTTGCTGCTTGCGAACTCCTGCTACCAGATCGTCCATCAGATCGGCATGCCGGAAGCCCGCATCCCTCTCTCGGAAACCACAATCTACCTTGCAAGCTCTCCTAAAAGTAATGCCGCTTATCTTGCTATCAATAAAGCCATTGAATTTTCATCCCAGAACAAGCAGGCGGCAGTGCCTCTTTATTTGAGGAACGCCCCCACGAAGCTGATGGAGGAACTTGGCTACGCCGACGGCTACAAGTACGCCCACGACTTCCCGGGACATTTCGCTGATCTGGAGTTCATGCCGGAGGGGCTTGAGGGAACCGTGTTCTACGAACCTGCATCTAACCCTCAGGAAGACAGGCTGAAAGCCTATCTGCAAGCATGCTGGCCAAAGTACTACTCCAAAAAGTAACACATTTTACTATTTTTTTTGTAAGTTTGCAGCTTAATACATCCAAAGAAGATGATTACTCAGATTCTCATCCTGCTCGCCGGCCTTGCGCTGGTTGTTCTCGGAGCCGACTGGCTTGTCGAGGGTTCCTCCACAATAGCCAGAAAAGCCGGCCTGAGCGAGTTCGTTATCGGCCTCACGATCGTCGGCATCGGAACATCCTTGCCGGAATTCGTGGTGAGTATGACCGGCGCACTTAAAGGAAGCGCGGACATCGCCATAGGCAATGTTGTCGGCTCAAACATATTCAACGTTCTTCTCATACTTGGTATAACCGCGCTGCTCAGGCCTATAGAGATGACGAAGGCCAATGTCCGCGTCGACATACCGCTGAACATCGGTGTCACCGCGCTGCTGATAGTGTTCGGAATGCATCTTACATTGTTCGGCATCGGACGCGAGGACACCCTGACCAGAATGGACGGCATTATATTCCTTATACTTTTCGCCGCTTACATGTACTGGTCCTTCAAGTCAGGCAAGTCCGACGAGGAAGTGCCGGAAGATTCAAACAGGAAAACAGGAGTGGCCGCATTGATGATTGTCGGCGGCCTTGCGGCCTTGATCTTCGGCGGCGACAAATTCGTGGACAGCGCGACCAGCATAGCCCGTATGCTGAACATCAGTGACAAATTCATAGCCGTGACGATCCTCGCGGGAGGAACCTCCATGCCGGAGCTTGTAACCTGCGTGGTCGCCGCCGCCAAGAAGAAAGGCCAGCTGGCACTCGGTAACATCATAGGATCCAACATCTGCAACATCCTTCTGATACTCGGCGCCTCGTCCGTAGCGTTCAGACCTCATGCCGGCTCTCCTTCCGGCCTGTCCTTCGGCGGTATGACATTCGCCGATCTCGGCATCCTGCTGCTGAGCGCCATCCTCCTCTCTGTCATCGCATTCACGGGAAAGGGACGGAAACTGGACAGAGCGGAAGGCCTGGTCTTCCTCGCATGCTACGCCGCCTACATGGCCTGGCTGATCATCAATCTGTAAATGAATATATTAACTTACATCAATAATGAAATTCAAACCCACTGATTACCGGCTTGTGAATGTCGGCACCGGAAAAGAGTTCGAGGATGCCGGTTGGTCGCTTGCAGACCCGCAGGCTCCCTCACCTTCCTTGGTCAGAGCTGTCTACGAAAACGAGAAATTCACGCCCAGAGACGACCTGAAGGGGCTTTACAGGTACGCCGAATGGCTTCCGGTCAGACGTACACTCAGAAACTCCCACGCCCCTGTGACCTACAAGAGCAAGGGGCTGGCGGATCTGCTCGGCATGGAGAACCTCTACATCACCTTGTCCGGCTATGTTCCCAAGCGCGGGGCAAGGATGGAAACCTGCTCGTTCAAGGAAACAGAGGCTTTCTCCGTCTGCGCGAGGCTCCCGAAGAACGACAAGCGTGTACTTGTCGTCCAGTCAGCCGGCAACACGGCAAGGGCATTCGCCCGCGTATGCTCGGACAATGACATTCCTGTCGTCATCTGCATCCCGAACGACAACATCAGCGACCTTTGGTTCCTTAAGAAGCTGAAGTCCTGCGTAAAGGTCATCGCGACACCGAACGGCACGGACTACTACGACGCTATCGCGCTCGGGGAGAAGCTTTGCAAGGACCCTCGCTATCTTGCGGAAGGAGGTGCGAAGAACGTCGCCCGCAGAGACGGCATGGGAACCACCATACTCAGCGCTGTCGAGGTGATCGGACGTATTCCTGACGCCTATTTCCAGGCGGTCGGCAGCGGAACAGGAGCCATCGCGGCCTGGGAGAACGCATGCAGACTGGCAAAGGACGGTAGGTTCGGCGAGAACAGGATGAGGGTCTACTGCGCGCAGAACTCTCCTTTCACCCTGATGTACGATTCATGGAAAGCCGGGTCAAGAGAGCTTGTACCAATCACTCCCGAGGAGTCAAGAGGAAAGGCCGAGGTGATTCTCGCCAAGGTTCTGTCCAACAGAAAACCGCCTTACAGCCTTGCCGGCGGCCTGTTCGATGTCCTCAAGGAGTCGAACGGAGATTTCTACAAGGTGTCCAACGACCAGATCGTCTACTGGATGCTCCAGTTCTTCAACAAGGAGGGATACGACATCTTGCCGGCGGCGGCCTGCGCTGTCGCGGCGTTGAAGAATGCACTGGAGGACGGTGTGGTGAAGAGAGACGAGACCGTGATGCTGAACATCACAGGCGCGGGTATGCTGAACGCCACCAGCAAAGGCTTCGAGATGAAGAAGCCAGACCTGATTCTCAGCACGGATCTTTCCGCCGAAGAGGTGATCGCCAGTGTCGACCGACTGTTTTAAATCGTGATATATCGCCAGGTTCGGGCAGCAAAAAGCTGAATTCCAAATTTTGCACGTTACCAAAATTTGAAATTCAGTTTTTCTGCTGCTTGAAAGTGTTATAGAAAAAAAATATTTATATAGATAACTAATCTGTTTCAATACTTATAAGACAGCAAAATATACTCCATACCAAATTATTGGGCAGAATATACACAGCGTTCAGAAAATAAAAAATTCCAAAATTTTGATAACGTGCAAAATTTTGGAATTTTCTATTTTTGAACGCCCTTATCGTTTCGGAAAAAGCGTTTATTATTCCTGACGAAGAGGCTCGCCGGAGACGAGACGCTCCTTGGACTCCACAGGGTTGGCGTAGATTCTTAGGAATATGTCGCGGAGGTCGGCGCGGTTCAGGCGGCGCTCCACCTTGTCAAGCTTATGCTCGGTGTAGTCGGTGAATTTCTCCACATCCTCCGGTGTGTATAGCTCGGCGTACTTGTAGCAACGGTTGACAAGGTCGTAGGCGATGTAGTTGGTCTTCCAAAGCTGGTAGCCGGTGATGATCCGCTTGTCCACGGCATGCCTGATGGCCTGATAGCGGTCGTTCTTGTCGCAATGCGAGGCAAGCTCGATCTCGTCCGGAGTGATGGGAAGGCCAAAGTTCAGATGAACGTCACCCTTCTGCTGCCTGATGCCCATAACAATGCTGTGCAGATCCTCCGTCTTGGTCTTCACATACTTCTGGGTTCTGGAGATCAGTATCTCACGAGCCTTGCGGATGTCGCACGGCTCATATTCATAAGAGATGCTCAGAGGGATGATGTTCAGCTCGGCGAAGTTCTCCGCGAAGGATTTGGTACCGCTCATGTCCAGCATCTTGAGGAGTCCCTGCTCCGTCGTGTCGATGCCGTCCTTCGTGCGTCCTTGTCTCTGTGCCAACCAGATAGAAGATTTACCTGAAGTGATTGTCTGACGGATGTACTTGGACAGCACCTGGGATGAAAGATATAGTTCCCTTGCCGAGATGCCTCTGATCACGCGGATCATCCTATTGGAACGAAGGAGGTACTCTACAGTCTTGCTCTGCTTGATCAGGTTGTCGCCCACGCAGATCTCAGTCATCGGAATGTGGTTCCTGAACAAAACGACCTGGGTGATGGCGGGATCCAGGATGATGTCCCTGTGATTGGACATCGCCAGGAACTTACCCTTCATTTCCTTGATGTAGCTGATGCCGTCATAGGAGAAGTTGTGGATGGTGTGATCCATGCACCAGGACACAGCCCTGTTCATCACAATCTCCTGAAACTCATCAATATTATGAACACTCTTCAAGGCATTCCGAAGGAATGTCATCGGCTCGTCAGGGAAAAGATATTCAGAAATAGCAAGTACCGCGGGATGATTCGCGACCTTGTTCAAGGCCTCGACCGCTTCGGCGTCATTATAAGGACAGATGCTGTCAAATTCAGATGTATCAGCCATAATAAATCATCGTTTGTAATGTGCAAATGTAATCAAATTACTTAATATTACAAAGGCTGGACCGCGTCCATCAGGAACCGCGGCGGAAAAGGAGCGAGCTGTCACCGTAGCTGAGGAAGCGGAAACCATTGGAAAGCGCATAGTCGTAGATGGTCTTCCAGTCTCCGCCCACAAATGCCGAAATCAACAGAATCAGTGTGCTTTCCGGCTGGTGGAAGTTCGTGACCAGAATGTCCACAAGCCTGAAGCGGAAGCCCGGCACGATGATGATCCTGGTGCCGACCTTCAGTTCGTCAAGATCATTCTTCTCCAGATAGGAGATGATGGCGCCGAGCGATTCCCTCACTGAATATTCATAGTCCCGTTCGTACGGAACCCATTGCCCGACATCCTCGGGTTTTCCTTTCTCGATGCAGCTGACACCGACATAATACAATGACTCAAGCGTTCTTACGGAGGTGGTGCCGACCGCTATCAGCTTTGACTTGTTGTCTCTGATACGCTTTAGAAGGTCTAATGAGACCACGAAAGGCTCGCGGTGCATCGGGTGGTCGGCGACATCGGAACTCTTTACGGGAAGGAATGTGCCGGCTCCGACGTGCAGGCAGACATTCTCACGGTCGATTCCCTTGGCGGAAATGCCGTCAAGCACCCGCTGGGTGAAGTGGAGACCGGCGGTAGGCGCCGCGACAGAGCCCCTGATCCTGGCGTAAAGAGTCTGATAGCGCTCGGTGTCGATGGATTCCGTAGCCCTGTTCAGATAAGGAGGAATAGGAACGGTTCCGCAAAGCTCCAGAACGCGCGAGAAGGGGTTGCCGTCCCGCCAGGAAAACTCCACTATGCCGGTCTCGCCGTTTCTCTCGACAAGATCAGCCTTCAGCCCCATAGCGGCGACAATCTCGTCTGAATCGGGATTGTAAAGAGTCAGGGAATCGTTTTTCCAACGCTTGGCGTTGCCGATCACACATTTCCATCTGCAACGCTCCGTCGAGGCGAAAGCGGTGTTGTACTCCGGAGGATCAATCGGCTCAAGGCAGAAGATCTCGATGTGCGCTCCGGTCCCACGCTGAAAATGAAGCCTGGCCGGCACGACCTTGGTGTCATTGAAGACCATCAAGGCTCCTTCCGGAAGCAATTCCGGAATATTCCTGAAGACATATTCATCGACCTTGCCGTCCTCATAGCGGAGCAGTTTGGATGCGTCGCGCTCGGCGAGGGGATATTTCGCGATGCGCTCGTCGGGAAGATTGTAATTATAGTCCTCAATATGTATTGAAGGTATCATCGTCATGAGAGTTTAAAATCCGCACAAAGTTAACTTAAGTAATAGAAATATCAAATTCTCATCATTGCCACCGACAGCGGGACTTTTCTATAATTGTGTAAATATTATTAAAATGTTTAGTTGGAAATTTGGGTTTACAATCGTAAATACTATAATAATATTTGATTACAAAACTTAAATACGAACAAAGTTAAGAATCGTATAATAATTAATTCTGATTAAAAGTAACTTAAATATCTAAACTATTGATTATCAGATAATATTATCTATTTACCTATACAAGTGGATAACTTCTTTCGTGTTAATTAGCCGGATAGCACGGTAATGAGGGTAAAATTAAGCTGTTATCTATAATGAATATCATTAATAATAAGAATCTTATACAAATCTATCTAAATTCTATTCTAAACAAGTTAGCCTTACTTCTTTAGTTTTGTTCACTTTTGTAACTTTACAAATGTTATTTGTATTTACACTATTTAATGTTAACTTTGTAAACAAATCACATTTGTAATGAACAAGAGATTGCAGCAGTTTCTTTCGGCGGAGAACATCACCCAGTCACAGTTCGCGGACAGGATCGGTGTGACCAAGGCGAGTGTCTCACACATCCTTTCCGGTAGAAACAAACCTGGGTTCGATTTTATAGAGAATATGGCAGCCTGCTATCCGAATCTGAACCTTGACTGGCTGATCGGAGGCAAGGGCCGAATGTACAAGGGGACAGAGCCGGCGGTGGCGGCTCCGCAAGTCCCTGAGAATCGCCAATCCCCTGCCTATGACCAGGACAGCGGTCTTTTATTCGATTCCCACGAGCCTGATTTGTTCCTAAAAGAGACGGAAGTCTCTGAGAATAAGGCGCTGACAACTCCAGTCTCCCCTGCCGAACCTAAAGACAATCCGCCAAGGATCACCAAAATTCTGGTGTTTTACGACAACGGGACGTTCAAGGAGATTGAATAGTTCGTCGGTGGGGAAATGTTTGGAGAAAAAGTCTTCGGCGTTCTGTTGAAATTGTCTAAATTTGTGTTCGATTAATCAAAAGCGCAAAATGTACAGACAACTCATCAGACCGATTTTGTTCAAGTTCCCGCCGGAGACCGCACACAACCTGACATTCAAAGGACTGGATCTCCTTCGCCGGGTTCCGTTCGCCGGAAAGCTGATGAAACTTATCTACAGGCATAAGACACCTTCCCTGTCAAGAAGCCTCTTCGGGATAGACTTCCCTTCTCCTGTAGGCCTTGCCGCCGGTCTGGACAAGAACGGTGAGCATTACAATGAGCTGTCGTGGTTCGGATTCTCGTTCATCGAGATCGGCTCCCTCACTCCGGAAGCCCAGCCAGGCAATCCCAAGCCGAGACTGTTCAGGCTCCCGCAGGACAACGCCATCATCAACAGGATGGGTATCAACAACAAAGGAGTCCACAACGCGATCGAGCATATTCAAAAAGACCCACCCAAGACCATCATCGCCGCCAGCATAGCGAAGAACAGCGTGAGCGCCTCCGACGAGGACATCATCGCGGACTACAAGAAAGCCTTCTCCTACATGTATGACTTCGTGGACTTGTTCACGATCAATGTCTCCTGTCCTAATGTGCAGGGGCTGCAGAACCTTCAGGATGTTTCCTATCTATCTGATATTCTCGACCCTTTGCTTGATTTGAGAGTCTGCTACGACGAGTACAGGCCGATTCTGGTCAAGGTCTCCCCCGACATACCGTTCGAGGAACTGGACGAGATTCTCAAGTACAGCCTCCAGTCAGGTATCGACGGCATTGTGGCCGGTAACACGACCAGATCACGGGAAGGACTTAGGACAAGCAAGGAAAAAGTGGACAAGATCGGCAACGGAGGGCTTTCCGGAGCGCCTTTGTTCAAGAAAAGCCTCGCCACGGTCAAGCATATTCATGAATTCACCTCCGGCAGGCTTCCGATCGTCGGCGTGGGCGGCATAATGACCCCCGGGCAGGCGAAGGAGATGCTTGACGCGGGAGCGAGCCTGATAGAGATCTACACGGGATTCATCTACGAGGGGCCGTCAATTGTAAAGAAAATCAACAAGTACCTGGAAGCCACAAGTTTGGCTAAGTAATTCTGAATCATCATGACACAAGCGTCAATCTGCACTATCGGCGACGAGATTCTGATCGGCCAGATAGTTGACACCAATTCATCGCACATCTCCTCCGCCCTTGAGGACATAGGAGTCAAGGTCACACGGATGCTCTCAATCGGAGACGCCCGCGAAGAGATCGTTAACAACCTGACAAACGAACTGAGCGCCAATCAGATAGTCATCACTACCGGAGGCCTCGGACCGACCAAGGATGACATCACGAAGGCAGCCCTCGCCGAGATCTCCGGGAGCAAGGGCTACGTGGTGAACGAGGCTCAGCTCAAGATCGTCCACGAGATCCTTCACGCGCGGGGACTCGATGTACTGGACATCAACAAGGCCCAGGCCCTTGTTCCCGACACTTGCGAAGTAATTGTCAATCACCTCGGTACAGCACCCATCATGGTGTTCCGCTTCCCTGCCTCGCGCTTCGGCCACGCAGCCACCCTCTATGCGCTCCCCGGAGTCCCGTTCGAGGCTGTAGGCGCGATTCCGGACATCATCAAAGACATAAGGACGCACGAAAGCCTCTCCGACATATTCCATAAATGCGTGATGGTCTTCGGCTTGGCCGAATCCGCCCTGTCGAAGGTAATAGAGTCATGGGAGGACAGTCTGCCGGAGGACATGCATCTTGCGTACCTTCCGAACCCGCTGACCGGCGTCCGCCTGAGGCTCTCCATCTACGGTGGCCGCAAGGAGGATGAGGAAAAGCGCATAGACGCGGAATTCGCACGGCTGAGACCGCTTCTTGGAGAGAAGATATATTCATACAAGGATGACACGCTGGAAAGCGCCATAGGGGCGATTTTCCGAGGCTCCGGGAAGACACTCAGCGCGGCTGAATCCTGCACGGGCGGCAAGATCTCCTCGCTGATCACCTCTGTGCCAGGCTCATCAGAGTACTACCTCGGCTCAGTGACATCATACGCCATCCCGGTCAAGGAGAAAGTGCTCGGGGTACCAGGAGCCACGATCAATGAACACGGTGTCGTCAGTTCCGAAGTCGCGGCAGCGATGGCCGAGGGGGTCAGGAAACTGACCGGAAGCGACTACGCCGTCTCCACCACCGGACTTGCCGGGCCGGGCGGCGACGAGAGCAACCCTGTCGGCACAGTCTGGATCGGAGTCGCCGGACCTAACGGGACCAGGACGGTGAAAAAGGTCTACAAGAATGACCGAAAGAGGAACATCGAGAGATTTGCGGCAGCCGCACTCGATGAATTGCGGCTCTTAGTTCTCGAAGACCTATCTAAATAACAATCAGCACTTGTAACAAAATAGTTTAACCCATAAACATTTTTGTTACAAGTGTTGACTGTAGCCAATAAAACCTATCTTAAGGACTTGGAAATCACCTCATTGAAGACCCGGAGGAAATTCCCGCCCGCGATTTTCCCTATCTGATCATCGGTGTAGCCTCTTCTCGCCATTTCATCGAAGATCACCCGTATCTTAGACACGTCTTCAAGGCCCTGGGGAGTCACTTCTATGCCATCGAAATCAGATCCGAGGCCGACATGGTCGATGCCGGCGACCTTCACCGCATGGTCGATGTGATCGACGACATCCCTGTAGGAAGGCCGCGGCAAAGCAGCCAGCTCATCCTGAACGGCGTTCCAGGCCGCAGCTTTCTCCGGATTAAGCGGGTCGCTTATCCAGTCCTGCTCGGTCCAGCTTTTGGACTCAAGGCCGGAATCAGCCAGGATCTTCGCGAAGGAATCCGACAGAAAGAGGGGATAGAAATTGATCTGTATCACTCCGCCGTTGTCCGCCAACGACTTAAGCATCTCGTCCGAGAGATTGCGGCGATGATGCGCCAAGGCTCTGCAACAGGAATGCGTGGAGACAATCGGTGATTTTGAGCATCGCTGCACATCGTAGAATGTCTCGTCGGAGGCATGGGCTATGTCTATGATCATTCCGAGGCGGTTCATCTCGGCGACCACCTCCCTTCCGAACGGACTGAGACCGTGCCAGCGTGTGCCTTGCGCTGCCGAGTCAGCGATCTCATTGTCGGCATTGTGCGTGAGCGTCAAATACCTTACTCCCAGACGATGGAACACCCTAAGAAGCGAGAGCGACCTCTGGATGGGCGCACCGTTCTCCATGCCTATGAATATGGAGGTCAAGCCTTTGTCCTTGTTCTCAAGCGCCTCTTCCGGACTCGTGGCGATCGCCGCAAGATCAGGGTTCGCTCCTACTTGATCATAAATGGCGCCGATCATCTCCAGCGCATGTCTTGTGGAGGCATCCGGAGCCAGATCAGGAGAGGTGTACAAGGCGAAAAAGGAGGCATCGACCCCGCCGGCCTTAAGCTTCGGCAGATCGACATGCCCCCTGCTGTTGTTCTTTCCGATGTCACGCCCGCGCATCATCATCGTGGGCGTGTCGCAATGAGAGTCAAGGACGAACATTATATTCGTGTCACTGAAGCGTTCTGGATCTTCACGATCTTGATCTTAGGATCTCCTGAGTAGCAGACACTCGCGCCTTTGCCGAGATCCAATGAGAGATTCATGCCTGGAGTGACGGTAAGCTCGGCCCCATCCAATGAGACAGCCACATCGTCAACAGACACGGAGACTGCGTCAATCTTTGAGGAGCCGCCCTTACCAGTGACATTCAATGTGTTGGCCTTGCCGGAAAGGGATAGTTTGGCGCTGCCGGCCGTACTGACGGAGGCAGTCTCCGCCTGACCGTTGATGGCAAGCTCGGCGGAACCCGAATTGTTGACCTCAAGTGTCTTGGCGGAATATTCCAGAACAACGCTCGCGTTTCCTTCTGCATTGACAGTGACTTTGTCCTCCGCCTTCACATTGACGGACGACAGCTTCGCCTTCTTGCTGACAGTAATCACGGCGGATTCACCGGCATGGATGTTAAGATTCGAGACGCTCGATGTGCCGGAAAGCTCCAGCGTGAACTTCGGAGCATTGATGTCCTTATCGCATGAGAACGTGCAGTTATCGCTCAACGTAACAGCCTTAAGTGACGGGACATAAACTGTAGCTTCAAGTACCGGATCATCACTGTTCTTTCCCTTGAACGACTTTTTCACCTCCTTCGGAATTGATTTGTCATCAACACCGATGTAAAGTGTGCCAGCCTTGACGTAGCATTGAACATAACTCTCAAAGGCATCGTTGACCTTGAATTTGGTGCTGTAGCCATCACTCTCGACAAATGACACCTTAAAACCGTCCGACACCGAGATGGCGTCGAATTCTGAATATTCATGCTCTATTGTTCTGGTCTGCGCCATTGAAAGCGTCGACATTGAAGCGACGGCAAAGGTAGCCGCAAGCAAAGACTTGATGTTCATAATACTAACTATTTAAAGATTATTCTTCCAATTTTTCGATCAAGGACTCCCATTCGGCAGTCTTGTGGTCGAGTTCGCGCTTGTCATCAAGGTAGGTTCTCGTAAGTTCCATGATGTCGTCATCAGGCCCGGGGTTGGAGAGGATCTTCTCGATGTCCTTCATCCTGGCTTCCACCTTGCCTATCTCCGTTTCCAGAAACTCAACCCTGTGGCGGATCCTCCGGATTTCCTTGGAATCATTGCGCCGTTGCTCGAATTCCTTCTGCGCCTGCTCCTTCTGGACTGCCGCCTCCCCTTTTGAGCGATCATCGGCAGATCCGCCCTTGACACAAGAATCCTTAGACGGCGCAAAACGCCTCTCAAGATCCTGAAGGTTCTCTATCTTCCTCTCTTCCAGGAACTCATGGACACTCCCAAGATGCTCCTTCACGCGTCCGTCGCGGAACTCGTACATCTTGTCAACCAATCCCTCAAGGAAGTCACGGTCATGGGAGACAACAATAAGAGTGCCATCATAGGACTTCAGGGCTTGTTTGAGAATATCCTTGGACTTTATGTCCATGTGGTTGGTCGGCTCGTCAAGCGCCAGCACATTGTACGGCTGGAGCATGAACTTCGCCATGCCAAGACGCGCGCGCTCGCCTCCGGAAAGCACGCTGACCTTCTTGTCGATGTCCTCACCCCGGAAAAGGAACTGGGCAAGGATGTCACGGAGCTTGTTCCTAACATCCCCTATAGCGATGTTGTCGAGGGTCTCCCAGACCGTCAGATTGCGGTCAAGGATGTCCTCCTGATTCTGGGCGTAATAGCCTATGGAGACATTGTGGCCAATCCTGGCCTCGCCGCTGATCGGCTGCAACTGTCCCATTATCACCCGCATGAGTGTTGTCTTACCCTCGCCGTTCCGGCCTATCAGCGCAACCTTCTCTCCCCTTCTGACCTCAATCCCGGCATTTCTGAAAACCACCTTTCCAGGATAGCCCACAGTAAGATCCTTTCCTTGGAAAACAATGTCGCCCGAACGAGGGGCGGGCGGGAACTTGACAGTCAGCGTCACGTTGTCGGTCTCGTCAATCTCCACTCTCTCAAGCTTTTCCAACTGCTTGATCCTGGACTGGACCTGATTCGACTTCGTCGGTTTGTAGCGGAAGCGGTTGATGAAATCCTCCGTCTTCTCAATCATCTTCTGTTGATTCTCGTAGGCGGCGGTCTGCTGTGCAAGCCTTTCCTGACGCAATTCCAGGTACTTGGTATAAGGAACCTTATAGTCATGAATATGCCCGAGCATGATCTCCACCGTGCGGTTGGTCACGGTGTCGAGAAACCTTCTGTCATGGGAAACCAGAAGAAGGGAACCCCTGTGACTTTTCAGATAGTCTTCGAGCCACTCGATAGACTCAATGTCAAGATGGTTGGTCGGCTCGTCAAGAAGCAGGACATCAGGCTCCGACAACAGAATCTTGGCCAGTTCGATGCGCATGTTCCATCCCTGGCTGAACGTCTCGGTCTTCCTGCCGAAATCCTCGTCCTTGAAGCCTAGACCGAGCAGCGTCTTCTGGGCCAGGACCTCGGGAGGCTCTGACTGGCTTATGGCCATCGCATCCGTCAAGTCATTGAGGCGATTGATGAGCGAAAGATATTCATCCGACTCATAGTCAGTCCTTTGCGCAAGCTGCAAATTGATGTTGTCAAACTCGGACTGCATCTGGGAGATCTGGTCAAAGGCCGTCAGTGTCTCTTCAAGCACCGTCCTACCCTTGTGATGCTCCATGATCTGGGGAAGATAGCCGATGCGAAGATCGTTTGGCTTGTCTATGCTTCCGGAAGTCGGGGACTGAAGCCCGCAGATGAGCTTCATTATGGTTGACTTGCCGGAACCGTTTTTGCCGACAAGACCTATCTTGTCCTTCTCACTGATGTGAAAGTCAATGCTGTCGAGCAACGTGTAGCCTCCGTAGGCCACTGTCAATCCGTTTATGGAGATCATTCCTTCCCCTCCTCTATAATCTCGTTTTCGTTTCCATTCCGATCAGACGCCGGCTTGCAGCACCACACGCAGACCTCGTACAGAAGTACGAGAGGAGCCGCGGCGATCAACATCGAAAGCGGGTCGGCAGGAGTGATTATGGCGGCTATGCACAGAATCACCACCAGCGCATGACGGCGGTACTTCACCAAGGTGTCCCGTGTGACAATTCCCAGCTTGGACAGGATCACGACGACGATAGGAAACTCGAAAACTATTCCGAAAGCCAGGACTGTCGATGTGAACATCGAGATGTAGGAATTCAGCGAGATCGTGTTCACCACCTCCGGGCTGATCTTGTAGCCCATGAAGAAATTCAGCGAGATCGGCACGATCAGGTAGTAACCGATCACAAGCCCAAGGTAGAAGAGGAAGGAAGCCGCCAGAAACGAGCCTCTTATGGTCTTCTTCTCATTCTTGTACAAGGCCGGGGCTATGAATTTCCAGATCTCGAAGCACACATAGGGAAAAGACAGGATAAAACCCAGTTCGAAAGCCACCTTGAGGTGGACGAAGAACTGGGCGGAAATGTCCAGATTGACAAGCGACATCTGCATGTCGCCCATCCGCAACCATCTGTAGATGAAGAAGTCGCTGTGCGTCGGCGCCAGGATGATGCCGTCAAAGACCAAGGACTTGAAGCAGAACACCACGACACTGACAAGCGTAACAACCAGCACCGAACGGAACAACGTTCCCCTCAGTACTTCCAGATGGTCCCAGAAGGACATCTCAGCGTCTCCTGCCGCCATTATTTCTTGTCGATCTTCTCGATCTTGTCCGGAGTCTTCGCCGTGGAGTTGAGATCCTTGTCGATGTCAGAGATCTGGCTCTCAACCTCATTCATACCATCCTTGAAGCTCTTCACACCTTTTCCAAGGCCTTTCATGAGCTCAGGAATCTTCTTGCCTCCGAAAAGAAGAACAATCACAAGGGCAATGATCACAATCTGCCAAGGGCCTACAACGCCCAGAGGAACAATAAAAAACATATTCTTCAAAAATTAAGGAATCAGCTTTGTCTGTCCGAGGATTATTTCACCTCAAGGAACAATTCAAAGATTAAAAGTTTATCCAAATCATCTGTCATTGATGTGGGCCTCGATGGCTTTGACCAACTTGTCCGGGCAGCGCACAGGGCGTCCGGTAGCCTTGTTGAGAAAGCCCAGGGTGACCTTACCCTCCACGCAGAGCGCGCCGTCCTGATTGTAGACCGCCTGCCTTACATAGAGCTTGGCCATCGGAACCTCATCTATCATGGCGACAGCGCGTACCACATCACCCATCTTGGCCGGAAGCCTGTAACGACATTCTACCGTGACGATCGGTATGGTCACGCCATCCTCCTCACATTTCTCTATAGGGTACCCGCAATCGATCATCAGGGTGTTCCTGGCGCACTCGAAATAACGGATGTAGTTCGAGTGGTGGACAATGCCCATCTGGTCGGTTTCATAGTACCTGACAGGGAAAGAAGTCTCGGAATATACCATAACAAAAATGTTAATACCTAAAACAACTTTGTTTCACTACTTGCTTTTCAATGTAGCCAAAGCCTTTTCGTAGCTTTCAATCTTAGAAAGGCTATCGGCCTCCTTCTTGCGTTCGAGAGCGATGACTTTCTCAGGCGCATGGGCAACGAAACTCTCGTTGCCGAGTTTTTTCCTCACGGAAGCGAGGAATCCGCGCTGGTGCTCAAGCTCCGCCTCGATCTTCCTGACCTCTTCCTCCACATCCACAAGACCGGCCAGTGGAACGAACAGCTCAACCGTACGGACAAGCATCGAAACTCCGGCGGACTCGCCGAAATCAGCGACCTTCTCGACCGAAGAGACGTTGGCGAGCTTGGTGACGAGCGGGAGCATATTCATAGGGAAGTCACCTTTCACCTTCAAGGAAAGGCTTTCCCTCGGAGAGATGCTCTTCTGCTGGCGGATGCCACGGATACCGTTGACGGACTCCTGGGCGATGCCGAACTCCTCGATGACCTTGCGATCGACCTCCCCGGCACGCGGGGTCGGCTGGTACATGATGGTCTCCCCTTCCTTACGCTCAGCCATCGACTGCCAGAGTTCCTCCGTGATGAACGGCATCACCGGATGAATCATCTTCAGAAGCTTCTCAAAGAATATGATCGTGGCGTCGTAAGTATCCTTGTCGATGCCTTCGCCGAAAGCCGGCTTGACAGCCTCAAGGTACCAGGCGCAGTAGTCATCCCAGAAAAGCTTGTAGATGCTCATCAGCGCGTCGGAGATCCTGAACTTCGAATAATGATCCTCGACTGCCTCGACAGTCTGGTTAAGTTTACTGTCAAACCACTTGACCGCCAACTTATTGACATCACTCTGCTGAAGCGACGCATCAATAGTCCATCCTTGCACGAGGCGGAAAGAGTTCCAGATCTTGTTGCAGAAATTCCTGCCCTGTTCCACCTGAGACTCGTCGTAGAAGATGTCGTTGCCGGCAGAGGAGCAAAGGAGCATTCCTATCCTCACGGCATCGGCGCCGTACTTGGCGATAAGGTCAAGCGGATCCGGGGAGTTGCCGAGAGTCTTGGACATCTTCCTGCCCAGTTTGTCACGCACGATTCCGGTGAAATAGACGTTCCCGAAAGGAATGTCGTTCATGAACTCCTCTCCGGCCATGATCATCCTCGCCACCCAGAAGAAGATGATGTCGGGACCCGTAACCAAGTCATTTGTAGGATAATAGTAAGCAAGATCCTTGTTTGGCTTGTGGTCAGGATGCCCAGGCTTCTCAGGGTCGAAGACAGAGATCGGCCACAGCCAGCTTGAGAACCACGTGTCAAGCACATCGTCATCCTGCCTTAAGTCAGCCGCGGTAAGCGACGGATCGATCTTCCGCGCGGCGGCCAGGGCCTTTTCCGGAGTCTCCTCCACAACGATCTGTCCGTCAGGAAGATAGTAGGCCGGGATACGCTGTCCCCACCAGAGCTGGCGGGAAATGCACCAGTCGTGGGCGTTCTCCATCCAGTGGCGGTAAGTGTTGCGGTACTTGTCGGGGATGAGCTTGATCCTGCCAGACTCCACGCTTTCAAGAGCCTTGGCGGCGAGATCCTCCATCCTGAGGAACCACTGGGCCGACAACTTCGGCTCGATCACGGCGTTCGTCCTTTCAGAATAACCCACAGGCGAGGTATATTCCTCTATCCTCTCAAGATTGCCGGACTCCTCCAGCATCTTGACAATCTTCTTTCTGGCCTCGAAACGATCCTCACCCACCAGGATCTGAGCCTTCTCGTTCAACCTGCCGTGATCATCGATGATGTCCAGGACAGGAAGGTTGTGACGCAGTCCGATCTCGTAGTCGTGGGCGTCGTGCGCCGGAGTGACCTTAAGGCAGCCTGTTCCGAAATCCATCTCGACATAGCTGTCCTCCACAACAGGGATCTCCCTGTTGATCAATGGAATCAGAACCTTCTTCCCTTTCAGCCAATGATGCCTCTCGTCCGCGGGATTCACGCAGATGGCGGCGTCGGCCATGATGGTTTCCGGACGTGTGGTGGCGATCACGAGATACTTGTCGGTCGGATTGCCGTTGCCGTCGGAGATGTAGTACCTGAGGTGATAGAAATGGCTCTTCGTGTCCTTGTGCACGACCTCGTCGTCACTGATAGCGGTCAGAGCCACAGGATCCCAGTTCACCATCCTCACTCCTCTATAGATCATACCTTTCTTATAGAAATAGCAGAAAGTGGCGATCACAGCGTCCGACAAGGCCGGCTCCATCGTGAAGCGCGTGCGATCCCAGTCACAGGAAGCCCCCAGCTTGCGGAGCTGCCGGAGGATGATGCCGCCGTGTTCCTCTTTCCACTCCCAGGCATATTTCATGAACTCGTCGCGGGTCAGATCCTCCTTCGATATTCCCATACCCTTGAGTTTGGCCACGACCTTGCTTTCGGTGGCGATGGAGGCGTGGTCGGTCCCGGGCACCCAGCAGGCGTTCTTCCCGTCCATCCTCGCCTTACGGATCAGCACATCATTCAGCGTGTTGTTCAGCACGTGGCCCATGTGAAGGATTCCCGTCACGTTAGGTGGCGGAATCACTATAGTGTACGGTTCTTTCTCGTTCGGTTCCGAGTGGAAGCACTTATGCTCGGTCCACCAGGCATACCATTTGTCTTCTACTTCCGCCGGATTGTACTTCGCGGAAAGCTCTTTTTTCTCGCTCATATTTTGCTAACAATATACAAAGTCTACAAATATAGCACATTTTTCACTAAATTTGCCTTAAAAACACACAGATACTATGGAAGGGAAACAAGAAATCAAATTGGAGATCAGACCGGAAATCGCAAGAGGCACATACTCAAACCTTGCGATCATCTCTCACTCGCACAGCGAATTCGTCATCGACTTCGCCACCATCCTGCCGGGTATGGACAAACCGGACATCAGCAACCGCATCCTGATGACACCGGAGCATGCCAAGCGTCTGTTGAACGCCTTGATGGACAATGTCACGAAATACGAATCGCAGTTCGGTCTCATCAAGCTCGGAGGCGGACAGCCGCAGGGCGACGGGACATTCAACCTCGGTGACCTGCCTAACTTCGGCCCTAACGGAGCTAAATCATAACTTAAGATGAACGACTTCAAGAACATCAAAGCGTTTACGTTCGACATAGACGGCGTGATGACGGACGGTGGCATACTCGCCGATCTTGAGGGACAGCTTTACAGGACTTTCGACGCCAAGGACGGTTTTGCCGTCAGGATGGCCAGTCTGAACGGCTTCCCTGTCGGCGTGATCACCGGAGGGCGCTCACAAAGCATCAGAGCGCGGTTCAGTACGAACGGCATCAATCCCGAGGACATCTACCTCGGCTCACGGAACAAAATCGAGGACTTTGAGGATTTCTGCAAGAGGCATAACCTAAAGCCCGAAGAAGTAATGTATTTCGGTGACGACATCCCGGACATCGAAGTCATCAGGGCAGCCGGAATCGGTGTCTGTCCGAGCGATGCCGTCGATGAAGTCAAGGAAGCCGCCGACATCGTCTCGGAACGCCCGGGCGGAAAAGGCTGCGTGCGCGAGTACATGGAGAAAACCATGAAGGCGCAGGGACGCTGGGTCTTCGACGCGCTCGCCTACAAGAAAAAATTCTAAAAGCTCCCTGAATATGGACACACACGGAAAGAAGATCATCCTGGCCTCCAACTCCCCTCGAAGACGCGAGCTGCTCGCCGGCCTTGGCATAGAATTCACCGTCGATGCGGACACTTCGTTTGTCGAGGAATATTCTCCTGACACTCCGCACGTTAAGATCCCCGAGCTGATGTCGGAGGGCAAGTCCATGGGGTTCCACCGCGAGCTGGAGGACGACGAGATTCTCATCACGTCCGACACGATGGTACTGTGCGGAAGCGAGATTCTTGGCAAGCCCCAAGACAGGGCGGACGCGGTAAGAATGCTCAGACTGCTTTCCGGCCGTGAGCATCAGGTGATCTCTGCCGTGACAATCCGCGACAGAAACGGGAAAAAGACTTTCTCCGTCAGCACGGATGTCTATTTCAAAGACTTGTCCGACAGTGAGATAGACTACTACATCGACAACTATAAACCATTCGACAAGGCCGGTGCCTACGGCATACAGGAATGGATCGGCTACATCGGCATCACTCGTCTGGACGGATCATTCTACAATGTCATGGGCTTTCCTACCCAAAGATTCTATGATGAACTTCAGGATTTTCTCTTATAAGACATCTCATGAGCCGACAAGGCGTAAGCTTTCCGTGCTCTTCTCGCTGACGATCCTCTGGCTTGCCGTGCTTACAGGCTGCAACCAGGACGTTTTCGTCAGGCACATTGACCCGTCACAACGCGACTTCACTATCAAGGAAGACGGTGACTCATTGCTCATCCGCTTCAAGTCAAGTGATTGGAGAGTCACGGCTGTCGAAAGAAAGGGCCAGAGATATTACCACGGCTTCCAAGCCTCCACATCGGACGGCAAGATGACTCTCGGCGACTTCACAATCCATCTCAGAAAAAACGGCGTGAAAGAGTTGGCGGTGACCTTCGATCCTAACTTCTCCGATGCAGAGAACGAAGTCAAGATATTCATTGCCAACAACTACGAAGAGGATTCCGTACTTGTCCGGCAGCCGGCCTCGTCCGGTTACGACTTGGAGGATCTGGTTTGGAGCGAGGAGGTCGTCCGCCTGAATTCATGGAATGAGATCGAGGAGGCATGGGGGCTGTGCTTCAAGAATCAGACTCCTGACACGCTGTGGATTGAGAAGAAGGTTTTTGAAGGGGCGAAAAGGATTATAACCTTTACGGGAGACTCCGGCTTCGGTCTGTATGGCGGCAACCTTGACATCCCTGTGCCGGACGGAGTGCTGACTAAAGACAACACTCTGAAATTCAGCGGAGAAAGGGCAGACTACCGCCTTTCAGACACTGAATATGCCTATAAAAATGACAAGATCGCAAGGATGTTCTTTCCTCCTGACAGCTCCTACACCAAGTGCTACCGGATCCTCTGGAGCATTGACGCCTATCGGGTCGGCTACACGCTCAGGATAAGGAACAGATCGACCGGCAATGTCCTTAGCATAGAAGGGACGATGACGAGCAAATCCCCAAATGGCAAGTCATTCCTTATCAACGAGAAAAAATGAACTTAAGAATATTCATAAAACCACTCCTGGCGCTTCTTCCCGTCCTCATCGGCGGGATTGACGCCTCCGCGCGGCAGGCCGATTCGACAAAGTACACGCACCGTGTCGGAGTGAATGTCCGTCCGTCGCACATCATGCCGACGCACAGGTTCTTCAGGGGTGAGAACGAACTGGGGAAACGGCTCTCCGCAAGCGGATCCGCCCACCTTCAGTATTCCTTCTCATTTCCGCAAAGCAGTCGTTTCGGAAAAACATATCCGACTGCCTATCAAGGAATAGGACTAGCTTGGAACACCTTCTTCGACCAAAAGGAAATAGGCTCACCAGCCGCCGTCTACGTTTTTCAAGGAGCAAGGCTGGCAAGCATCGCGCCCAGATTGTCCCTGGACTACGAATGGAATTTCGGCGTGTCCTTCGGATGGCATCCCTACGATCCGAACGGCGAGATTCTCGGCTACGAGAACAGCATGAACCTCGTTGTCGGATCAAGGGTCAACGCCTACATCAATTTCGGCTTGCTGCTTTCGTGGCAACCTTTTGACAACTGGACACTTTCCGCCGGAGCCGACCTGACCCATTTCTCCAACGGCAACACAAGCTATCCGAACGCCGGGGTGAACACCATAGGAGGCAGAGTCGGCGTGACACGGAGTTTCGGTCCTTCGGGACACCTATTGACATCCAAGGCAAAGCGGTCTTCGGATTGTTCCTTTACTGATGGCACGAGACCTGCCTCCAGGATGACCTACGACATCCTTCTGTACGGAGCCGGCAGGACCAAGGGGCTGATCTGGCACGACTCCCCTTACATCGCGGAAGGCAGTTTCGGAATATTAGGACTGAATGTCAGCCCGTTATACCGTGTGAACAAATTCTTCAGAGCCGGCGCGTCACTTGATGTCCAGTACGACGAGAGCGCCAATGTCATCGACCATGTCGCCGGGACCGATGAGGATGGAAACATCCGTTTCTACCGCCCGCCGCTGAACGAACAGCTGGGCATAGGTGTTTCGTTGAGAGCCGAGTACGTCATGCCGGTCTTCTCGGTCAACATCGGCTTTGGCCGCAACGTGATCTATAAAGGAGACGAGCTGAAGGGGTTCTATCAGACTCTTGCCCTGAAAACCGACATCCACAAAGGGCTGTACCTTCACATTGGTTACAAACTCCACGACTTCCACGACCCGAACAATCTGATGCTGGGTCTTGGCTGGCGCTTCGGCAACCGTTAAGTAATCCTTTTATATTTAACGCTTACTAAGCAGCCGGTTCAGGGAAAATATTACTTGACAGATTCCTGATTGCCACCGTCTTCCTTTGGAAGCACGATGGGGCGGAAGCGTTTCTGACGGCGTTCCCAACGCTCGCGTGCAAACTGCTGCATGTCGATCGCCTGGTCGTTCTCGTCGATGATCTCCAGACCGAGGATCGTCTCGATGATGTCCTCCATGGTGATGATGCCCTGGAAGCAGCCATATTCATCAATGATGAGGGCGATCTGCTCGTGCTTCTTGAGCAGTTCCTCCCAGATGTAGCCGCAGGAGTCCTCCTCCTTGAAGAAGGAGATCGGGCGTTTCAGCTCCACCAGCCTCTTGTCGAACTCATCGTCCGCCAGTCCCTCAAGGGCATCGCTCAGAAGGATGTAGCCGGTGATGTATTCAGGCGAATCGGCGTAGACAGGGATCCTGGAGAAATGCAGGTAAGTCTCGTTCTTGTAGAAGTTCTTCAGCGTCATGTTCTCCTGGGCGGTCATCGCCACGATCCTCGGAGTCATCACGTCGCACGCCTGCACGTTGTCCAGCTTCATTATGTTCTGGATAACCTTGTTCTCGTCGGAGTCGATCACGCCTTCCTCCAATCCGATGTTAGCCATTGCGGTCACCTCTTCCCTGCTGACGGTCGCCTCGTCATCATCCTTGCTCAACAAGTTGGTGATCAACTGCACCATGATCACAAGAGGCCACATCAGCACAGTCAGGAAAGAGATCACCGAGGTCACGAAGCCCATCAGATTCTTCCAGTAAGTAGTTCCGATGGTCTTAGGCACGATCTCCGAGAAGACCAGCACAAGCAATGTGGTCAAAGCAGAGATGATACCGAACCAAGTACTACCGAACAGTATTGTGGCCTGACGGCCCACTGCCGCCGCACCCAAGGTGTTGGCGATCGTGTTCAACGACAGGATCGCCGCCAGAGGCCTGTCCGGATCGGATTTGTACTTGAGGAACTTCTCCGCCGGCTTGTACCCCTGCTCCTTCTTCATCGTGATGAAAGAGATCGGCGTCGACATCAACACCGATTCCAGTAGCGAGCAGAGGAACGACAAACCCAGCGTCGCCAGCATGTAAACTATAAGCAGAGCCATAGGATTTCTTAATATCTCCTACAAATATAGCACAAATTTCATCTTTCCGCCTAAAATACTATCGCCTGACTCACAAATATCCCGGAGATCGAACCTTCTCCGCCTAACACACAACCTTACTCCGTAAGAGCGGATCTACTTTATACGGAGGAAGGAGTAGCCGAAGCGTTCGCAGGCGGCGCGCTCAAGGGATTCGCGGTCGTCCGGGTGGGCGATGGAGATCAGGGCACGGGCGCGCTCGGCGAGATTCTTGTTGCGGAGATAGACACAACCATATTCAGTCACAACGTATTGCGTCTGGAATCTGGTGGTGACCACGCCGGCTCCCGGAGCCAGGTTGGCGACAATCTTGCCGCGGCCTTTCCCGGTGCGGGAAGGGAGGGCTATGAATGTCTTGCCTCCTTCGGACAGGGCGGCTCCATACATGAAGTCGTGCTGTCCCCCGACGCTGGAGAAGATCTTCTCGCCTATGCTGTCGGCGCAGATCTGACCGGTAAGGTCAACCTCGATAGCCGAGTTGATGGCCATGGCGTTAGGGTTCTGACGGATCCGTTGCGGGTCATTGGTCCAGCTGACATCGTAGAAGACGGCATCTTTGTTATGGTCCAGGTACTCATACATGTGGCGGGAGCCGAGAGCCAGACAGGCCACGCTGCGCCCCGGCTCGATCTTCTTCAAGGAGTTGTCGATAACGCCCGACTGCATAAGGCGGAACACGCCGTCCGTCATCGCCTCGGTGTGGAGACCGAGGTGCTTGTGATCCTTCAGGCCGTTCAGAGTCGCGTTCGGAATGCCGCCCACACCGATCTGGAGGGTGGCGCCGTCAGGAATCTCGGCGGCGATGTAGGAGCCGATCGCCGACTCGATCTCCGTCGGCGGGCCGAACTGCATGTCCACCGGCGGATCGTCACACTCAACAGCGGCGGTGATCTGCGACTCATGGATCATGGCGGTGCCGTAGAGGTACGGAATGCTCTTGTTGACCTGTGCGATCACAATCTTGGCGGACTCCACGGCAGGTTGCGCCAGATCCGCGGAAATGTTGTAGCTGCAATAGCCGTTCTCGTCAGGAAGCGAGCAGTTGATGCACGCCACATCGACAGGAATCTCATGACGGCGGATGAGCGACGGGAGTTCGCCCAGAAAACCCGGAATAAGGCTTCCGTAGCCCTGTGCGACATATTCCCGCTGATCCGCGCAGAGGAAAAGGCTGTTCACAAAGAATGATTCCTTGTACTCCGGCCTGCAGAAAGGAGCGGGACCCTTGGTGATATTGAATCCGGAGACGATGTTGACTCCGCGAAGCTCATCCGCGCGTCGGGCAAGAGCCTCCTGGATGATCACAGGAACGGCGGTGCTGCCCTGAAAGAAGACCCAGTCACCTGACTTTACGAGTTTTACGGCCTCGTCAGCGCTAACGTATTTCATAAAATAATGTTCAATAAATAACTCAACTTTCGCAAGTAGGCAATCACCTGCTGTCAAATACATTATCTCACGTTCGGAGGTGATTGCCCACCCACATCATTTAACGTTACCCCCTCCCTAAATCCCTCCCCTCGGGGGAGGGACTTGCTTTCACTGCAAGCAGTGAAGAAGAGTGGTGTTTCGCAAATGCGAAACTTGAGTAAATAATTAATTACCAAGTTCTTGAAGCTTTACAAACGCTCCAAGCCTCTCATCCATGCCGCGGAAATCCTTCTCGGAGTTCAGGAGCGACACGCAGACTCTGATCCCCTCACGGGAACTTCTTGTCGAAACCATGGTGATCGCGCAGACTCCGCAGCGGAGCAGATTCAGAAGCAGCTGGCTGCCTGTCATTTCCTTGTAGCCGATCGTGAAGAAGAAGCCGTCGCTCACATCCTCGTCCAGATCCTTTTCATACACAAGGTGGAAGCCATGACGAAGGAATATCTCCTTGGCCCTTGTAGCCCTGCGGCCATATTCACGCATCTCGCCCACGAAGTCATATTCCCCGTCCGCCGCCGCTCCGAGCATTTTAGCGAAGGCGTACTGAGCGGAATGTGAGCAACTTGACGAGTTGACATAGATGTATGTCAGAGAGAAGTTGTCGCCAAAGCGGCCTATGCCGTAACGCTCGCGAAGGGCGGGATACTCACGATTGAAGAGTTTGTCGGAGATCGCCACCATCGCGATCCTCTCCCCGGCGTAACTGAATATCTTGGATGCGGAGATCATCAGCACACAGTTGTCGGTGTAGCGCGCCACCGTCGGCTGGAACGGAGGCTGGAACGGCACCGAGCGATCCTTCCGGAAATCCATGCATAGATAGGCCATGTCCTCAAGGGCGATCACATCGTACTTGGTGCAAAGCTCTCCGAGATCCTTGAGTTCCTCCTCCGTCAGGCAGCACCAGGACGGATTGTTAGGATTTGAATATACTATCGCGGCCACTCGTCCGTCCCCGAACACCTCTTCAAGTTTCTCCCTGAACGCCTTGCCTCTGAAATCATAGAGATCGAACATCCTTGACTTCACGCCAAGCACCTTGGCCTGGCCATAATGCGACGGGAATCCAGGATTCAGATAGACGACCGTGTCTTTCTCCGGATTTGCCTGGACACTTTCCAAAAGGAGGTTGTAGCATCCTTGCATGGAGCCTACCGTCGGCACGATCCCTTCCGGTGAAATGTCAACACCGACAAAGGCCTTGATGAAACGGGAGCCGTTTTCCTTCATCTCCTTGATTCCGCAGGCCGGAGGATAGACAGAGGCCACGCCGTCCTCCAAGGCGCGCATCTGCGCCTCTACGCCGATTCCGCAGGCCTTCAGGCCAGGGATACCGAACTCCAGATGGACGAACTTTTCGCCGGAGATCCTTTCCAGCTCATGGGACACATTGACGCACTGACGGATTGTCGCGTGACCTATGTCAGCGATGTCAAGACTCCGGAGAACCTCATCTACAACTTGTCTGGAAACCGGTTTCATCTCGAGAAGTTCTTGGAGGCCTCAAGGCCGGCATTGAAGGCAGCGATGTTCATTTCCACCACCGCGTCGCCCTTGCGGGAGAACACGCTGGCGATACCCTCGCGGAGCTTCTCCGGCTCAAGTATCTCCATGACGGCAGCCGACGCTCCAAGAAGAGCCATGTTCGAGCTGCGAGGCGATCCAGCCTCCTTGGCGATGGCGTCGCAGTCCAGGGTGATGACGTTGCCGACTTTCCGAAGCTCAGCGGTGATTTCCTCGACAGGAGGATAGTTCGGAATGTTCACAAACGGTGTGGAGTTGGTCACTATCCAGCCGCCCTTGGAAAGCCACGGCAGGTAGCGGAGCGCCTCCATCGGCTCCAGGGAGAGGATCAGATCGCACTCCCCTTCCGGAATCAAGTCGCTCCAGATCGTGTCGGTGCTGATGCGCAGATTACTCTGCACATCCCCGCCTCTCTGGCTCATGCCATGCACCTCAGCCTGTTTCAAGTGAAGGTTCTGGTCGAGCGCCGCCCAACCAATCACTGTAGCGATGGAGAGGATGCCCTGTCCTCCAACGCCTGAAAGTATGATGTCTTTTTTTGCCATAACAGTTACTCCTTAAATCTATTTGCGTGCCGCGGCGGCGTGGCGCTTGGCGGTCTGTATGCACTCGCGGCGGCAGATGATGACCGAAACGCCGCTGTAATTGATCTCCTCGTCGATGACCTTCTCCATGTCCGGATAGTTTTTCGGGAGAGGAACAATGGTTCTTATATGCGCAGGATCGACTCCAAGCCCCTTGCAGATCTCCTCAAGTCGGCCTGTGCCGGCGGAATCCTGCCCTCCGGTCATGCCGGTAGTAAGGTTGTCAGAAATGCAGATCGTGACGCTCGCCCCAGCATTGACACAATCCAGAAGACCGGTCATACCGCTGTGGGTGAAGGTCGAGTCACCGATCACGGCGACAGCCGGCCACACGCCTGAGTTGGCGGCCCCGAGCGCCATCGTGACGGAAGCACCCATCTCCACACAGGTCTGGAAGGAGTTGAACGGCGGCATGTAGCCAAGCGTGTAGCAGCCTATGTCGCTGAACACACGGGCCGAAGGGGCATATTCCTTAAGTACCACATTAAGTGCGGTGTAGAAGTCGCGGTGACCGCAGCCCTGGCAGAGTGCCGGAGGGCGTGGAACGGTTACCTCTGATTTTGAATATGTCTCCGCAGGCGCAAGCCCGAGAGCCTTGCGTACGCTGTCCGGATTCAGTTCGCCCGTCCTCGGAAGAGTGCCGTCCAGACGGCCTTTGATGATCCTGGCTCCCTTGGCCTCCGGATCGTAGAGGATGCCGCGGAGACGCTCCTCGATCAGCGGCTGTCCTTCCTCCATGACCAGAATGGTGCCGCACGACTCCGCCATTTTCCTGGCGAGAGCCTTAGGGAACGGATAGCGCGTGACCTTGAGGACCGGATAAGGACATCCATCCGGATAATTCTCCATCAGATAGTTATAGGCGATGCCGCAGGCAACGATACCCATGCTGTGGTCGGTCCCGTCAACATAGCTGTTGTCACTTGAGGCAACCGAGTCCTTCTCAAAGCCGATCAGTTCACCGGCCAGTCCGAGGATGCGCTTCCTGGCGTTGACCGGGAGCGTCACCCAATTCTTCTCGTGAGCCTCGTCAGGGAAGTGAAGCTCGTTCTCCCGGCGGATCTCCCCTGCCTCCACGACAGCCCTGGAGTGCGCCATGCGGGTGGTAAGCCGCATCAGTACAGGAATATGATTGGCCTCGGAATAGTCAAACGCCTCACGCACCATGTCATAGGCTTCCTGCTGGTTGGACGGCTCAAAGCACGGCATCATTGCAAAGTCAGCGTAGAATCTGGAATCCTGCTCGTTCTGCGAGGAATGCTGCGACGGATCATCGCAAGCCACGACCACGAGACCTCCGTTCGCTCCGGTCACCGCGGAATTGACAAAGGCATCGGCGCACACGTTCATCCCGACATGCTTCATGCACACGAGCGCGCGCTTACCTGAATATGAAACGCCAAGCGCCGACTCCATCGCGGTCTTTTCATTGGAAGACCAGTCGCAATGGATTCCGCGCTCTTTGGTAAGAGGGTGAGCCTGGATGTATTCCGTGATCTCAGTCGAAGGCGTGCCGGGATAGGCATACACGCCGGAAAGCCCTGCATGCAACGCTCCAAGAGCCAAAGCCTCGTCACCCAAAAGAAGTTTCTTTTCCGACATAACTTATAGCAGTTTTATAGTTTTTGTGTTATTACGGCTACAAGTTACGAAAAATCTTAATTATTCAAAAATTTCTTTCAGATTTTAACACACCACGACCACTTCTCCGCAAATCCTTAAATCCGCCACCCACGCATGGAAGGTGTGCCGGCAACGGACATGGCAAGACAAGCGATTTAGCGTGTCAAACTGGATGAGGTTGAGCATTCAACCCGGAAGGATGACGGGGTGATACTTACTTCCTGCCGGAGAATACTCTTTGAGGGAGTTCCATCGCTATGATTATGCCCAGGACTATCGCGATGGCGGCCTTGACGGCGGTGAAGCCGGCTGAGGCGGAGAGGAAGAACTGGCTGGAGACAAGGTAGTAGGTGAACCAGAATATTCCGGCGCCGGGGACGAGCGGGAATATTCCGCAAAGGAGGTAGACGGTGCTTGGGCATCTGTCCTTGACTGCGGTGAAGCGGGAAAGGATGCAGATGACGGTGGTCGCAGCTATGATCGAGACCGTGGGGCCGAAGTGGCAGAATCTCGTGAGCATCAGGTAGATGACCCAGCCGATCGCGCCAATGGCTCCTGCGGAGAAGTATTGCTTTCTCGGCGCGCCGAAGAGGATGGCGAAAGCGAAGGTCCCGATGAAGGCGGCGAGGCACTGCCAAAGGATACCTGCGGTCTGAGGGTTCACTGTCATCCCGCTGAGTTTGATCATCCCGCCGAACAGCCATCCGTCGGCCACGAAACTGATGCTGACACCAAGGGCTATGCAGATGAAGCCGAGCATGGCGTCCGTCAGCCTTGTAAGGCCGGCGATGTAGTCGGAGTTCGCCAGATCCCTGACACCGTTCACGAACGGAACTCCCGGAATCAGGGGCATCACGGCACCAATGATGATGTTGCTGAGACTCTCGCCGAAGCCAAGACGGAAAGAGACGAGACACAGGACGGTGGCTACGAGGGCTTTGCAGATGCCGCCGACAATCTTCGACAACGAGCCGCTTACGAAGAGGCAGAAGACATAGAGGAGGGCTCCGATGACGAAATCGGCGGCGCAGTCCATGAAGCCGCCACCGAACACGGCGCAGAATCCGGCGGCTCCGAAGGCCGATCCGAGAATCTGTTCCCAAGCGGGCTTCGGAGGGGCGGTCCTGATCGCCTCCAGCCGCTCGCGGGTCTGGGAGAGAGTGTGTTTCCCGGCGGCAATCTCATAGCTCAGCTTGTTGACTTCCACTACCTTGGAGAGCTGTATTCCACGTATGGGGATGAATTCCACGTTGGCGTACCTACCAAGCGAGCCGGTTGTGAATATGCCGTTGCTGAGCACGAAGAAATGGCCGGAATCCACCCCGTAATGCGAGGCGATCCGTTCCATCGTGTCCTCCACACGGGAGATTTCCGCTCCGTTCTCAAGGAGGATGTGTCCGGCTATCGAGGCGACTTCCAGAACCTCGGTCGTGTTTTCTGTCTCAACCATAGTGCAAAAATACAATAAATCTTTTAGAAACTATGCCGGAGGTTTATGGTTCAGACTCTGTTCTTATGCATCGGCAGACACAACATTAGACGGGAACATATTCACCGTAAAAGCCGCCCGCGGAGTCGCAAATGTGACGCTACGGGCGGGATTCGCCGCAAACAGCGCCAGCGGAGTCACGGTGGATTCTCCGGAATCAGACGCGCGGCGGGCTATCGGTCAGGAATTCTCCTCGCGCGGCGGTGGGAGAGCCTTTTTCTTACGGAATATGACCCTTTCGTTCATGAAGAAGTTCAGGCCACCCGACACGCACAGCGCCAGCAGGTTACACCACACGACATTCCACTTGAACATTTTCTGTATAAGAAGCAGGAAGGCCATCTTGACAAGAAAGGCACCGACACAGGAGAGGTTGTAGCCGCCCAGGTGACGGAAAAACGACCTTGCGGTACGGCGCGACACCCTGTCCTTCCAGATAAGGAAATAGGCCACGACGAAATTGGTCACGGCGGCGCACTCGAAAGAGATGACCGGCGAGATGATGTACTCGCCCACATAAGTGCTGAAAAGCCACTTGGAGCAGACCCAAAGCACGAAAGTGTCCACGATCGTTCCAAGGAGGCTCGACGCGGAAAACTCGATGAATCTTTTGCCTAACTTAAACCACTTTCCAGTCATCAGACTTGTGTTTCGGTCGGCAAACTTACACAAAATTCGTGAAATATGCCTTCTCCATGAACAAAAAGCCAATCTATTCTGTAAATTTGTCACGTCCTACCAAGACAAAGAACGATGTCCGAAGAATTGAACATAGTCCGTGACCTCGCCGTGATACTGATCTCGGCGGGAGTGTTCACCATAATTTCCAAAGCCTTGAAGCAGCCTCTCATCCTGGGCTACATCCTCGCCGGCTTCCTCATCGGCCCCAACGTGACTTTCTTTCCGGGAATAACCAACGAGGCCACCATGCACCAATGGTCGGAGATAGGCATCATATTCCTGATGTTCGGACTTGGTCTTGAATTCAGTTTCAAGAAATTACTCAAGGTCGGCGGAAGCGCCATCGTCACGGCGGCGGTAAAATTCGTCGGCGTGTTCATCATCGGCTTCGTCACCGCACAGGCCCTTTCATGGAGCTTTATGGAAAGCGTCTTCCTCGGCGGACTCCTGTCGATGTCCTCCACGATGGTGGTACTCAAATCCTACGACGATCTCGGGCTGAAGAACAAGCCCTACGCCGGTGTGGTGTTCGGCACATTGGTGGTGGAGGATCTGATCGCCATCCTCCTGATGGTACTCCTCTCGACTATGGCCGTCTCCCAATCCTTCGCGGGCAAAGAGTTGATAATGAACATCGCCAAGCTGGTCTTCTTCCTCATTCTCTGGTTCCTCGTCGGAATCTACATCATCCCGACACTGCTCAAGAAGGCCAAGGAATATCTCAGCGACGAGATCCTGCTCATTGTCAGCATCGGACTATGCTTCGGAATGGTGGCGCTGGCCACGTCAGTCGGTTTCTCCTCCGCTCTGGGAGCGTTTGTGATGGGATCCATCCTTGCAGAAACAGCTGAAAGCGAGCATATTGACCGCATCGTAGAACCGATCAAGAACCTCTTCGGGGCGATATTCTTTGTCTCCGTCGGGATGATGGTCGCCCCGTCGGTGATCATTGAGCATTGGGGCATCATACTCCTGCTTGCGGTGATCGTCATCATCAGCCACATCGTGTTCGCAGGCGCTGGTATCATCCTTACCGGCAACGGGCTTGACAACGCCGTACACACAGGATTCAGCCTCGCTCAACTCGGAGAGTTCGGATTCATCATCGCCGGTGTCGGCTGCACGCTGGGCGTGATGAGGGACTTCATCTACCCTGTGATCATCGCCGTCTCGGTGATCACGACATTCACGACACCGTTCATGATCAAGCTGGCGACACCTTGCTATAATCTTCTGAACAAGAGACTTCCGCCGTACTGGATCAACCGGCTCAGGCAGACGGACGACTCCTCCGGCAGACACACCGCCGCCGAGAGCAGCGAATGGAAATCCCTACTTAACGCCTACTTCACCAGAATCATCCTCTACGGAGTCATCATCATCGCCATCTACATCGGATCGAAACTGTACCTAAGACCGGCGGTCGCCAGATTCCTTCCGGAACTTGGAGTGAATGTCCAGAAGATGATAGAGGTCGGAATAACCCTCATAGTAATGGTACCCTTCCTCTTCGGACTCGGAGTACACACGGGATCCATCAGCATGTCGGCCCCGAAGCTGCTGAAAGAGAAGCCAAGCAACATCTGGCCTCTGATCGGACTGATCCTGGCAAGATCCTTTCTCGCCGTAGGTATAGTGCTGGGCGTCCTCTCGTCCTATTTCGAGCTTGCCGGATGGACGGTGCTGGCCATCCTCATCGCCGGCATCATATTCATCCTCTTCGCCAGACGCTCCCTCCACAAGTACTCCGCCCTTGAGATGCGCTTCCTCTCGAACTACAACGAGAAGGAGGAGAACGAACGCCGCAGCAAGCCGATCGCGTCCTCCGTCAGCCAGAAGCTCGCCGACTACGACGTGCACACGGAGACGATGACACTCAGCCCGAACTCGACCTACGCAGGCAAGGCACTCAAGGACATTCCGTTCAGGGCGCGGACAGGAGCCAACATCATAAAGATCGCAAGAGGATCCTTGAATATCATCGTGCCATCCGGCGACGAGGTGCTGTTCCCGGGAGACAGGATGCTCGCGATCGGCACCACCGCGCAACTGGAGTCATTAAGGAATATGCTGGATTCGGCGATCATCCCTGAATCCGCGACCATGCGGTCGGGCTGGGGCTTCCGGATTGTCCCGGAGGTGCTTACCGAGGACTCTTTCCTGACCGGCAAGACTTTGCGCGGCATCAACCTCAGGAAGTATCATTGCATGGTCATCAGTGTCCTGAGGGACAATGACTTCATAACAAACCCGGAACCTGATTTCAGATTCCGGGCTGGAGACACTGTCTGGATCGCCGGCAACCTTGCCGAGCTGGAGACCGTCTAGAACTTCACGAACTCAGGATTGAGATACGGTTTCAGGTCAATCCAGAAGACCGTGACCTCGATGATGCCTTCAGCGTAGCTCGCGATCTCGTAAGGCTGGTAGTACCAAGTCACTCCCGCGCCTGACACACCGCAATGTCCATTAGGGACCAGGCCTTCAATGAACATCACACTTTCATTAATGTCTTCAACTCCCCTGTCCAACGCAAGCTTGGACTTGATCAATTCCGTTACCGGAGCGACATAGCCAGGCTTGAACAATTCGTTTTCCGTCACGATCTCGCCAGTCTTCAGGTTGATGATGTCCGGAATCAGATAATGCATTCCGTGGGCTCCGCCAAGGTAGTTCTCGCTGTACACCTGGTAGGTCTGGAGATCCATGAACCCTTCCGCGAACTTTCCCTGAACGGTGTAGTACCAGTTGCAGGTCATCGCCGCGCTATAGTTATAGTCATAGTCTAATCCATTCTCCTTGGCGTAGGCGACAGCATTGTCGTAGACACTTCCCGCCTCCCTCTGGTAGTTGGCCATCAACGTGTCCGACACGGCATCGGAAGCCTCCTCCACCGAAAAACCGTCATATTTCTCTCCGAAACAAGCCTTTACGATAGAGCTGTTGATCTTCTTCTTCAAAGCGTTACCGCCCTCGAAGCTCTTGTAGTACTCGACAGAATGAACTATCTGCACCGAAGCGGAGTCACTCTGCGCGAGCGTCTGCTCGTAAGTGTTGGCAAAAGTGGCGACCTCAGTCTCATTGTCAGAACAGGAAGCCAAGGTCAGGGTCAGGGCCATCGCGGCGACGGCGAATGGTAAAATTCTCTTATTCATCTCAAATAGTATTTGGTTTAAGACAAAGATAAATATTATTCTGTAATTTACTAAATTTGCAAAGTATTATGGAACGAACTATCAACAGACTGAAAATGAACGGCTGGCTGGCACTTAGCCCGTTGGCTGTTTTTCTTGTGACTTATCTGGTGTCATCGCTGGTGGCGCGCGACTTCTACAAGGTGCCGATCGCCTCGGCGTTCCTGATCGCGTCGGTCTATGCGATGCTGATCACGAAAGGCACTGTGAGTGAAAGGATAAGCATATTCTCAAGCGGCGCGGGCAACAAGAACGTGCTGCTGATGATCTGGATCTTCGTGATGGCGGGGGCGTTCGCCACCACCGCCAAAGCGATCGGAAGCGTGGAAGCGACTGTCAATCTCACTCTTACAATTCTGCCGGGCAAATGGCTGCTCGCCGGGCTGTTCCTGGCGTCGTGCTTCATCTCGATGTCCATAGGCACCAGTGTGGGTACCGTTGTGGCCCTTGTACCGATCGCATCCGGAATCGCCGGCCAGTCCGGCCTCTCATTGGCGATGCTCACCGGACTGATTGTCGGCGGAGCCTTCTTCGGCGACAACCTGTCCTTTATCTCCGACACGACCATCGCCTCGACCACGACACAAGGATGCTCCATGTCAGACAAGTTCAAGGCCAACATCTGGATCTGCGGCCCGGCGGCGGTGATTGTCACGATCATCTATCTCATCATCGGTCTCAACCACGGAGCCACCCCGGAGATCGGGCAGATCGAATATGTCAAGCTGATCCCCTATCTGACGGTCATCGTGCTGGCGCTGTGCGGGATAAACGTGCTTGTGGTGCTTGGCATCGGTCTGGTCCTGAGCGCCGTGATCGGATTCCTGGACGGGATGACGTGGCTCGGATTTCTCGGCAGTGTCGGGGACGGAATCGGCGGAATGGGTGAGCTGATCATCGTGACGATGCTTTCCGGCGGGATGCTGGAGCTGATCAGGCATAACGGAGGTCTGGATTTCATCATCCGCGGCCTTACGAAAGGCATCAAAGGCAAACGTGGAGCCGAATTCAGCATCGCCGGTCTCGTCGGACTGTCGAATCTCTGCACGGCCAACAACACGATAGCCATCCTGACAACGGGAGACATCGCCCGCGACATCACCGGAAGATTCGGCGTTGACCCAAGGAAATCCGCCAGTCTGCTGGACACGTTCTCCTGCATCGTGCAAGGCATAATCCCCTACGGAGCGCAGCTGCTGATGGCCTCAGGATTCGCCGGCATCGCGGCCACGCAGATCATCCCGTGCCTCTTCTATCCATTCGTGCTATGCGCGGTGGCATGTCTCTCGATCATATTCAGATTCCCAAAACGATACTCATAATGGACAGGACATCAAAAGTGACTTTCGTGACACTGGTCGGTTCGGTGGTCAACATCGTGCTTACGGTCTTCAAGATCCTTGCGGGGATCATGGGGCGTTCCACGGCTATGATCGCCGACGGTATCCACTCGCTGTCAGACCTTTTGAGCGACATCATCGTGATAGTGTTCGTGAAGATCTCATCCAAGGGAAGAGACAAGAACCACGACTACGGCCACGGCAAGTTCGAGACCTTCGCAACGCTGATCATCAGCCTGATGCTGATTGTCGTGGCGGCGAACCTGATGTCCGGCGGCATAGGGAAGATCAAGGCCATCCTTGGCGGAGAGCAGGTCAGCTCGCCTGGTATGATAGCGTTCTGGGCCGCCGTGGCCTCAATAGTCTTTAAAGAAGCGCTCTACCACTACACAATCATCCAAGGAAAAGCCCTCAACAGCCCGATGATGATCGCCAACGCCTGGCACCACCGTTCGGATGCGATGTCCTCGATCGGATCGCTGATCGGAATCGGCGGCGCCATATTCCTTGGAAACAAGTTTGTCATCCTCGACCCGGTCACCGGCTGCGTCATCAGCATATTCATCTTCGTCATGGCGGTGAGGATGTCCGTGCCGGCGATCAAGGAACTTCTGGACGTGTCGCTTCCGGACGAGGTTGAGGATCGGATCGAGGCGACCGCCAAGACTATCCCCGGAGTCATTGAGCTTCACGAGCTTAAGACCAGACGCGAGGGGCCGGGAATAATCATGGAAGGACACCTCGTCCTGCACTCCGACATCTCCCTCAAAGAGGCCCACAACATCTCCAAGAAGGTCGAGGAGTCCCTCCGCAAGGAATTCGGCCCTGAGACCCAGATCTCCCTTCACCTTGAGCCGGAGGACGACGCAGAGTAAGAGGAATCCGAAATATTCCTAAACTTTCAGGGCGCGCATGGCGTTCAGGACAGCGAGGACGGTAACGCCGACATCGGCGAAGACGGCCATCCACATTGTGGCAATGCCAAGGACGGCAAGGACGAGGACGAGAAGTTTTATGAATATGGCGAAGAAGGTGTTCTCCCTTGCCAGGCGAAGGGTCTTGCGGGCGATCCTCACGCCGACGGCTATCTTTGACGGCTTGTCATCCATCAGCACGACATCGGCGGCCTCTATCGCGGCATCGGATCCGAGTCCGCCCATCGCTATTCCGAGATCGGCTCTTGCGAGCACAGGAGCGTCGTTGATGCCGTCACCCACAAAGGCGAGCGTCTTTCCGGACGGCTTATTATCAAGAAGTTTCTCTAACTCAGAGACTTTGTCTGCCGGCAAGAGTTCGGCGTGGAACTCGTCAAGCCCGATGGCCGAGGCGACATATTCACCGACCTCACGCTTGTCTCCGGTGAGCATCACAGTCTTTGTGACGCCTTCGGCCTTGAGAGCCTTGATCGCATCGGCGGAATCAGCCTTGATTCTGTCAGAGACCACAATGTGTCCGACGTATGTTCCATCGACGCTGACGTGTACGATCGTGCCGTTCTTCTCACAAGGTTTCCACTTCGCTCCGACCGCGTCCATCATCTTGGTGTTGCCCACGCAGACGGTCTTTCCGTTCACCACAGCGCGTACTCCGTGACCGGCGATCTCCTCGACATTTTCGACCGAGCATCCATCGGCCTCGTCAGGATAAGCGTTCTTAAGTGAGATTGCTATCGGGTGTGACGAATATCTCTCCACGTGTGCCGCAATATGCAGAAGTTCCTTCTCATCAATCGTTTCCGGATGCACGGCGGTCACATCGAACACGCCTTCGGTAAGTGTGCCGGTCTTGTCAAAGACAACCGTTCCGACTTTGGCCAAAGCCTCAAGATAGTTGGAACCTTTGATCAGGATTCCTTTGGATGACGCTCCGCCGATGCCACCGAAGAATGAGAGCGGAACGGAAATCACAAGGGCGCACGGACAGGAGACGATCAGGAATGTCAGAGCCCTGTAGAGCCAGGTGGCGAAAGTGCCGCCGAAATCTCCGGAGAGGACTGGCGGGATGAAAGCCAGCACCAATGCGGCGATCACGACAACCGGGGTGTAGATCTTTGCGAACCTTGAGATGAAGCTTTCGCTCTTGGACTTGTTCTCGGAAGCGTTCTCGACAAGGTCAAGGATCTTGGATGCGGTTGACTCACCGAAAGCCTTCGTGACTTTCGCGCGGATGACTCCGGTAAGGTTCACGCAACCAGAGATAATGTTGTCTTTCGGGCCGATTGTCCGTGGTACACTTTCGCCGGTGAGCGCAACGGTGTCAAGGCTCGATGTCCCTTCGAGGACAAAACCGTCCATCGGAACCTTCTCTCCAGGCCTCACAACAATCGTCTCTCCGACTTTGACTTCTTCTGGATTGACTGTCAAGACTTTCCCGTCACGTTCAACATTGGCCGTGTCCGGTCTTATGTCCATCAAGGCAGAAATTGACTTACGGCTGCGTCCTTCGGCGATGTCCTCGAACAGTTCTCCGACCTGGAAGAAGAGCATCACGAAGACAGCCTCGGGGAACTGTGTCTCCGCTCCGGGAAGGAACCCGATGCAGAGAGCGCCAATGGTGGCGATACTCATCAGGAAGTCCTCGTCGAAGAAGTCGCCCTTGACGATTTTCTCTCCAGCTTCAAGCAAGGTGTCGTAACCGGCAATGAGATAAGGGATTAAATAAACAAGGAGAAGCTGCCAGACGCTGAGGTCGCACTTCTTCTCGACCAAGACTGCCACGCCAAGCAGGGCGGCTGAAAGAATGATTCTCGCGAATCTGATTTTGTTTTCCTTTTCCATATTCTTTCTTTGACTTTGATTTCAACGGTGCAAAGGTCGATAATCATTTCTGCAACTTGGTTGCAAATTTTGGTTTGGTCAAACCAAAATTTGCAACATATACCCCCCTGCACCCCTTTTGGAGGATTTCGGCCTATGGCCGGTCGGCAGAAGCCGACTTGTCGCTTCGCTCCTGTCATTCTATCGAACGGAATACAATACTTCAAAAAATTAAGTAAATTTGCGATGCGTAATATAAAAACAGATAGGAGATATGCCGAACATAGACCTGACAGAATTGCTTGAGAGGCACGGGGTGAAAACCACGGCCAACAGGCTGATTGTGGCAAAGGCGCTCCTTACCGAGGGCCGTCCGCTGAGCCTTATGGAGCTGGAGGACAAGATCGGCACGATCGACAAGTCTGGAATATTCAGAAGCCTCACGCTGTTCAAGGAGCACCACCTCGTGCACGCGATCGAGGACGGCGGCGACGGCACCCGCTACGAGCTCTGCCTGAGCCACGACTCAGCGCGCGACGAGGACGCGCACGTGCATTTTTTCTGCGAGAAGTGCCACCGCACCTTCTGCCTTGAGGACATTCACATCCCCCCTGTGACGCTCCCGGCGGGATATTCAGAAACCACGGCGAACTACCTTATTAAAGGAATATGCCCGCAATGCTCGGAGGACGGCTATGGCGAACAGTAATCGGAATGGAATGGCGGGCGGCAATCTGAAAGGGCATCTGGCACTGCTGGCGGCCTACACGATCTTCGGCGTCAACATCGTACTGACAAAGGACATCTCCAATTCGGCGGTTGTCTCCCCTATCGCATTGTTCACGCTGAGAGCCATCGGAGCGTCAGCTTTGTTCTGGCTGATCTCATTGTTCACGCCTAAAGAGAAAGTCCCGATCAAAGATCTGATACAGATTGCGTTGGCATCCATATTCGGTCTGTTCATCACCCAATACACGTTCCTCAAAGGCATCACGATGGCCACGACCATAGACGCGTCCATCATCGGAACACTCGGCCCGATCTTCACCATGTTCTTCGCGTTCATATTCGTAAAAGAGCCTATCACCGCGAAGAAGGCCGCCGGAGTAGGAATCAGCTTCATCGGAATCATATTCCTGATATTCAATTCCGTACATAGCCACAATGGGGTCGAGGCCACGCAGCCTTTAGGGTTTATTCTGCTGTTCCTGAACAGCATCAGCTTCTCGCTGTACCTCGGAGCGTTCAGGCCGCTGATTCAAAGATATTCAGTGATCACTTTTATGAAGTGGATGTTTCTTTTCTCGCTTCTGATGTCGCTGCCGTTGTCTTTTGAGGATCTGCTCCACACCGACTACGCCGCCATCAAGTTGCCGCAAGCCCTTGAGATAGGCTATCTTATCTTCTTTGCCACGTTTGTCGCATACTTTCTGATTCCGGTCGGCCAGAAAAGCGTCCGCCCGACCATCGTGGCGATGTACACCTACCTTCAGCCGATTCTGGCCTGCCTGCTCAGCGTCATCGGCGGGATGGACACGATGACCTGGCAGAAAATAGTAGCCATCATTATGGTTTTCAGCGGAGTGGCAGTCGTCAACCGGAGCCGCTCGGCCGCTCATTAGAAAAAGTGGAGCTCTAAGTAATCCCTAAAAAAAGGAATATTTGTCGTTTTTTGTTATTTTTGTGGTTTAAGACAAGAAATAATGGCTATTACAACCAAGGAAGTGATCAGCAGACAGGATCTGAGGCGTTTCGTCCGGTTCCCGAACGAGTTGTATGCGGACAACGAATACTACGTTCCTCAGATCGAGTCGATGGAAATGGACACCCTCACTCCGGGCAAAAACCGGGCCTTTGAGGTCTGCGAAGGGAAATATTGGCTGGCATACGATGAAAACGGCAAGATTGTCGGCAGAGTCGCCGGCATCATAAACTATAAGTACAACAAAAAGGTTGACAAGAAGATCTGCCGTTTCTGCTGGATAGACTTCATCGAATCACAGGAGGTGGTACACGCCCTGATGGAAAGGGTGAAGGAATATGGCAAGGAAAAAGGAATGGAGATCATTGAAGGCCCTGTCGGTTTCCTTGAGTTTGACATCTCCGGAGTTCTTGTCGAAGGTTTCGACCAACTTCCCACCGCCTACGGAAAGTACAACGCTCCCTACTACGAGCCGATGCTCCTGAAAGAAGGATTCTCGAAAGAGACTGATTTCGTGGAATATAAGATCACTGTTCCGGACAATCTTGACCGTTATTTCCACTTCGCCGAAATGATCGGTGAGCGCTACAATCTCAAGGAAGGCGACTACAAGAACAAGAATGAGCTGCTCCACAAATATGCCGACGGAATATTCCGTGTGATGAACGAATGTTACTCTGTCTTGCACGGATTCTCGGAGCTCTCCCCTGCCCAGTGCGAGGATCTCAAGGACCAGTTCTTCCCGAACCTCAATCTGGACTACGTCTCTGTCATCGTTGACGAGACCGACAAGGTGGTCGGATTCGGAATCACCCTTCCATCACTGTCAAAGGCTCTGCAGAAAGCCAAAGGGCACATGTTCCCGTTCGGGTTCATACACATTCTCAAGGCTTTGCACCACAATGACACGATTGATGCCCTGCTGATAGCCATCTCCAATGAATATAAGGACAAGGGTGTCAATGCGATGATCATCTCCAAGATCGGCCGCGGGATGCACAAGAACGGTATCAAATACGTCGAGAGCACCCGTGAGCTTGAGGAGAACCACAATGTCCAGAACCTTTGGGGCAAATTCGAGCATCACCTCCACAAGAGAGCCAGGATTTACGTCAAAAACATCTAACACATAATTAATATGGCAGACAAGAAAGCGGAAAGAATACAGACCTCCATCCTGAACGGGGTCGAGAAGAAGGCCCTTGTCTGGCTGGCCGAGAGGCAGCCGAAATGGGTCGTATCTGACACACTCACAGCCATCGGCACACTCGGTGCGATAATGATCGGAGCCGGGTACATCCTCTGCAGCGTGAACGTCAACTTCCTTTGGCTCAGCTGCTTCGGCTTCGTAGTCAACTGGTACGGCGACTCCCTTGACGGCACTCTTGCCAGAGTCCGCAAGACCCAGAGACCGATCTACGGCTACTATCTCGACCACACGGTAGATTGCATAAACGAAGCCTTTATGTTCGTAGGCCTCGGACTGTCATACCTTATGCGGCTGGATCTGGCGCTGATGATATTCGTGGTCTATCTTTGCCTAACTGTCAACGTCAGCGTGAACGCCCACCTCAAGAGCGAGTTCAGGCTCACCTACGCCAAACTTGGACCGACCGAGTTCAGAGTGATCGCCATTATCTTGACATCACTCTTTATATTCATAGAGCCGCTCAGGGAGTTCAGCACAGTGGTCAGCATATTCGGCATGGACATCGACCTCAGGGCGCTTGACTTGGCAGGTCTTGTGATCCTGGCCTTGCTTGTGATCATTTATCTGGTGACAATCATCAGTGACGCAAAGGGTTACGCCAAGATGGATCCGATGCCTAAGAGGGAAGACAAATAATGCCTCTTCTTCCAGTAGAACAGATTGAGCAACTTGCGCCGGTTTTCAAGGGAAAAATCGGCAACACTGTCGCTGGATTCCTAAGAAAAGTCCTGTCCATCAAGACACTGTCCGACATTTACGATACGATTGATGAACATCAAGGGACGGATTTCGCAGGCGCACTCTTGGACAAGCTTGGGGTCAACTACCAGCTGGGAGGCTCGCAAAGGCTTGCGAATTTGCCCGACGGGCCGTTCATCACGGTCAGCAACCATCCCTACGGAGGGATGGACGGTGTCATTCTAATTGACCTTATCGGACACATCAGGCCTGGCTTCAAGGTGATGGTGACCGAATTCCTCGCCCTTGTCGAAGCGCTGCGCCCAAGTCTCATCGTTGTCAATCCGAAGAACAACTTGAACAAGGGAATAACAGCCAAGAACATCCAGGGAGTCCGTGAGGTTCTGGAAAGGCTTCACGATGGTGAACCGGTGGGATTCTTCCCGTCAGGTGCCGTGTCCGACCTCAGCCTTAAAGAGATGAAAATCAAGGACAGAGAGTGGCAGGAAGCGGTTCTGAGGCTTATTCAGAAAGCCAAGGTTCCGATTGTCCCTATCCGTTTTTTTGACCATAATTCATTATGGTTCTATAATCTTGGGCTGATAGACTGGAGGGTGCGCCTGATGCAGCTTCCGCACGAACTTGTCAACAAAAGGTTAAGAAGGATAAGAGTCGGCGTAGGAGAGACACTGACCGTGGAGGAGCAGTCGAAATATTCAGACATCAAGGACTTCGGCTCCTTCCTCAGAAGCAAGGTCTATGACATGCCGCTTCCGGATGATTTCATCAAGTATAAGGAATTCATTGCCTCCACACGGTAACCATCCTCCACTTTGAATCGCACACAGGATATCACGCGTGCAGGCAATTTACCTAACTTGCTATAATGGTGTAGCCATCCTCCACTTGGAATCGCACGCAGGACATCCGTTGTCACAATCAATAATTGTTTTGCGCAATATTCTCGAATGAAATTCATTGTATAAATGAAGTTTTTTGTATCTTTGCAGTCCCAACGGGGTATTAGCTCAGCTGGTAGAGCGCAAGGTTCGCAATCTTGAGGTCAGGAGTTCGATCCTCCTATGCTCCACAAAAATCCGCCTCTCAGTCATCTGAGAGGCTTTTTATTATGAGTCCCCGATCCAAGCGGCAAGCCGCGGCGATGAGCGGCAGTGATCTAACGCTGGCCGGCGGCATATTCAGGCAACATGATCAGCACCAGAATCTTAAATCTTACAAAACACGTTCAGGGCGAAAGGGCATAGAACGCCGTCAATTAAAGAATATGCTGAAAAACTCTCGGTCTTACCCTATACTTTTTCAACATATTCATAGTCCCTCCGCCTTCAAAAGCCATTTGGGCTGAACATCTTTTGTAAAACGCACCCGCCGAAGAGCCCCGCAGGTTCCCTCGTCGGTCGCCGAATCTGCCTAAGCACCATGCCATGCCCACATCGATCTACGAGCCTTCGGCACCCAACAGGTTTGCCTCAAAATCAGCAAGGCACAAATTCAGGACAAGAATACATTTAAAAAAAATCATCGGACAGTCGTTGAAAAAACGGCAAGCGCTTGAATGATGTTCGGAAAAAGTGTATTTTTGTTCAGAGGGACGGATCGGGGTTGGCAGAAAACAGAAGACTGACGGCGCTTCGTCCGCGGGATCTTCAGGCCGCACTGAACAGCACAGCAGTCAATAGGTTATTGATAATAAGACGATTATGAAAAAGACACTTTTAGGCATAGCCGCCACACTGTTTTTGCTGCCGGCATGCAACGAAAACAAGCAGCAGGAAGCTACGGCAAATGTTGATACCGCAACTGTCGTGACCGACTTGATGATGAGCAGAAGAAGCATACGCGCCTACAAAGACTCCGTCATCAGCCGGGAGACCTTGAACGACATTCTGAGATGCGGCGTCAACGCGCCGAACGGTCAGAACCTGCAGTCGTATGAGATAAGGGTTATCGACTCCCCCGCCCTCATCGACTCAATCACAAGAGCCGTGGTGAAGGACAATCCGAAGATCGCGGAGCGGAAAGGCTTCAAGAATATCTTCGTGAACGCCCCGTGCGTCATCTGCATAGCCTACGACACACAGTACGACATGGCACAGATCGATTGCGGTCTGCTTGGCGAGAACATCATCCTCGCCGCCTGGGCAAAGGGCATCGGATCCTGCTGCTTGGGAAGCTCAGCGCGTTGGCTCCTCGATTCGCCATCGGCCAAGCCTTATCTCGACCGGATGGCGTTCCCACAAGGCTACAAACTGCTCTACTGCATCGCCTTGGGCTACCCTGACGAAACTCCGGAGGCAAAGCCAAGACGTGAGGACATGATCCGGTTCATGGAATAAGCCAACCGCCAGGCAAGGCGACAATGTCCGACTCCGCTACTCCTTGACGCAGCGGACGGAATAGGCGTCGGCGCGACTAGCCGCCGCGATGGGCGACACGGAGACTCCGGTAGGCTCACACCTGAAGCCGAGGACACAGAACCCAAGCCCCTTGGCTGCGGTGGACTTGGCGGAGGAGTTTCCCCAGTAGGCGCCCCAAAGTCCGCTCTTGGAGCCATACAGCATCGCATAAGTGCCGTCATAGCGGGCGGCGGCAGGGAAAAGCAGGGAACCTTCCTTCATTTTGAACGACCATCCGTAATTGAAGTCCTTCGCGGTGACCAAGCCGTCACCATCGACATCATCGACATCGAATTCCGCCAGGTTCTCTGAATATCCTCCCGGCACGGCGAACGTCCTGAAAACATCGGCAGGCGGCACACGGTAGCCAACAGGACACGGATCATAGAAAGACTTGGCACCTTTGTTCGGGTACTTGTTCTCGGAATCCCTTTCCCAGCCATAAGGATTCCCCCACAAGGCATCGTTGCTGTCGGACGCTTTCAGCCAATCCCGGCACGAGACGTACTGCGCGTTGTTGGAAAAGCATTTTGTCGGGTTCGCTATTGAATATGCCAACGTGTTGGATTCTACCGAATTACGAGGAGAGTAAGAGATCTTGACCTCCTTCCCTTCCGGTCCGTAGACCGGCGAGCCGACCGTGTTGATGTCCCCGGTGAGAGTCGGAGAGGACGGGAACGGATCCTTACGTCCCCACTGGTACAGCAAGCCATAGGGCCTTACATCCGGAGTCGAGCCGAAAGAGGAAGTCATCGCGCCAAGGTTCATATTCATAACCTCATAACCCGTCTTTGAGGTTGACGTGGCGATCGCTTCCTCCGGGAACCAGATGTGCCAGCTCCAGATGATCGTCTTGTCCTCCGAACAGGCCGCGATCAAAGCGTTGCCCGGCTGCGAGGCCGCCTTGAAGGTTATCTTACCGTCTTTGAAAGCGACGTTCGTGATCATCCCTTTGGATGTTTCCCAGACCAGCGCCGCTGATGCCGGCGACAGTTTCTCCGGAGCGTCAAGACCTTCCGTGGCGGCCCCGTTCCCTCTAACGGTCGCGTCAAAGGAATAATCGCCTTCCTTGGTGATGAGATAGCAATTGGAGGTTCCGTCCTTGCTTAGGTTGTCGGCAACCACCTCCGGACTCGGCTCCGGCTCAGGTTCCGGCGCGGGAGCCGGATCGGGGGTTGTTCCATTCTTGCCACAAGAGGTGGCGATCAAAAGCATAAAGCCATAGACAAATCTTGTCAGATTCTTCTTCATACAGTCCGTTTTTCAAAAATTAGTTGCAAGTTTACACAATTTCCCCGAGATTCTCTTTTTTTCAACATAAAAAAAACACACTGTCCGCGCCTCGAAACACGCCTGGAAGCACTTGGAAGCCGCTTTTCAACCATCAGTAAGCAACTCCGCGCCAGAGCATTATTTGCATTCGTTCGGAGATTTGCATATTTTTGCACTTGAATTGACTGGCTTACAACCATCACTCACGATGACACAAAACTGTATATTTAATATTTCTACCATGAAAAAGATCATTTTGGCACTTGCCGTCGCCGGATTAGCGACAGCGGTGACATCCTGCGGCACAAAACCGAACACATTGACCTCCGCCGAGAAGGCTGACGGCTGGGTACTCCTTTTCAACGGAGAGAACCTCAATGGCTGGCGTGACTACAACGGCGACTCTCTGACCAACGGCTGGACCGTCGTGGACGGCTGCATCCAGGCTTCCGGAGAGGGAGCCGACGAGTCAGGCTACATCGTCACGGACAAGAAGTACGAGAATTTTGAACTCTCGTGGGACTGGAAACTCACGCACGGAGGAAACAGCGGAATGCTCTACCACGTGGTCGAGAATCCTAAATTCAAGGTTCCGTATGTCACCGGACCTGAGTACCAACTGATTGACAATGAGGGATGGGAAGAAGTCAATGCCCCTACCAGACTGGAAGAGTGGCAGAAACTCGGCGTGGACTACGCGATGCATCTTCCTGACTACAGCAAGATGAAGGTCAACCCTCAGGGCGAATGGAACAACTCGAAGATCGTCTTCGACAACGGCCACGTGGAGCATTGGCTCAACGGCGAGAAGATCCTTGAGTTCGAGGCTTGGACGGACGACTGGTTCGAGAGGAAGGCAAGCGGCAAATGGGGCGACGCCACTGAATATGGTCTCGCTCACGAAGGCGTGATCTGTCTTCAGGACCACGGCGACCCGGCCTCTTTCAGGAACATCAAGATCAAGGAACTGCCACGCAAGGCCGGCAAGGAGGTCGAGCTTTTCAACGGCAAGGATCTGCACGGATGGGAGTTGTTCGGAAGCATGCGCACCGGTGTGGACGAGGAAGGCAACCTCGTGACAGAGAACGGAGAAGACCTCCGCTACGGCTATCTCGGAACCCGTGAATATTACAAGGACTTCGACCTCACCGTGGAGTTCCGGCAGTGCTCCAACGGCAACTCCGGCCTCTTCTTCCACTCATTCGTGGAGGGCGGCTACCAGAACAACATCGTGAACGGCTGGCAGTGCGAGGTCGCTCCGAAGGGCTATGACACGGCAGGCATCTACGAGTCATACGGCCGTGGATGGCTGGTTCAGATTCCTGACGAGAAGGAGGAGATCCTCAAGGAAGGAGAATGGAACACGCTTCGCCTGAGAGTGGAGGGCGACAATGTGAAGACATGGCTGAACGGCGAGCCTATGGTTGACATCAATGACGAGCTGATCGGATCAAAGTCAGGCCGCATCATGCTCCAGATCCACGACGGCAACAACATCAAAGTCCTCTGGCGCAATTTCCGCCTCACGACTTTATAGTAATCCTTAACGCAAACTAAGTAAGCGTTAAAGAACAAGTAGGTAATCTTAAACGACACAAAAGGATACAAAAAAGAAGTTGGCTGATTTTGCACGTTACCAAAATCAGCCAACTTCTTTTTAGCATCCCACCCGTCAATCGAACCTGAGCATGGAATCATCCAGCCACTTTGTGCCGACCAACGCCTGATAGTTGCCGGTGTCTTTGCCGGACCGGAAATTACGGAAATAGCGGTTCTCCGAAAGGAGTTTTCCGTCAGCGGAGGTCAGTTTGAGGGTCACGATGCAGAGGCCGTCCGGTACGTCAGCGATATCAATAACCTGAGTCGTCGTGTCCTCCGCAGGACTTACCTGGGCTGCTTTTGAATAAACTTCCTCACCGTTCGGATTGACTAAGGTAACGCTGGCTGTAAGGTTATTAAGATCACCGCAGCTGGCGTTGACAACCTCAATCCGGCAAGTGGCCGGGTTCAACTGGATGTGCAACGGCTCACAGGCCTTCCTCACGGCGGCGCACGCACCGGTTGGACGGAACCAATAGTCGTAAGTCTGCCATGCGAGGCTCGGCCACGCACTGTGGGACATCCAGATCAGCAATCCCTTGCGGTTCACATTGTTAGCCTCGTACATGGCACGGTAGCCATCATAGTTGATCCACTGAGCATACTTCGCGAACCTCTCGGCGGACTCCAAGGCCTGGTCGCCGAAACGCCTGCGGGTCATCCCTATGAACGCCGTGTCTCCCTGCGCTCCCGTCCTGGTGAAATCATGCTGCCCCCAGACATCATCGATCGGCCACAAATGCCCGGATGTCAGCATCTGCGACAGGCTCTTATAGTCCATGATGGCCGGCATTCCCCTCTCGCTGTGGAACTTGGACGTTGGGTTCTCGAAATAGAAGGAAGGCTCGACCGCACGGTAAGGGCCGTGACCGCTGACACCGTCGTCCGCTGAGCTTGGGATGTACACGATGTCAGAATGGAGATCCTTCACGGTCCTGACAAGGCCATCGTTCAAGGCGGCAGGAGGATAGCCCTCGTTACGTCCGCAGTAAAGTCCGATGCTCGGATGCCTGCGGATCAGGCTGACATAATCCCTCGCGTTGTCGATGAACATCCCGTTGTCGTCCGGATCCGGACCGTCAGCCGGATTCGCAAGCCAGAAGTCCTGCCAGACCACGATTCCGTACTTGTCACAAGCCTCGTAGAACTCCTCGTCGCCCGTCTGGCCGACCCAGTTACGGATCATATTCAGATTCATGTCTCTGTGCATGCGGACAGCGGTGTCATATTCATCGGCTCCGTAGCGGAGATTATATTCACTGAACCCCCAGTTCCCGCCTTTCGGGAAGAAGCGGCGGCCATTGATGAACATTTTGAGGTCGCTCATCACGTCGCCGTAAGTGAATTCGCGGATTCCGGCAAGCCACTCGATGGAGGTCATCGCCTCGTCCGCCCCGTCAGGAATGAACGAGAAGGTGGCCTTGTGCAGGTTCGGCTCGCCGTAGCCGTTCGGCCACCAAAGAGCGATCTCGCGATCCTTCAGTTGTGAATATTCCTCCGGCGTGAATGCCAAAGTCTCGACCGTCCCCGCCTTGGCGACGATATGCCGCTTAAACTCAATTCCTTCTATAGTTCCACGGAGGGTTCCGGCAACGTCTTCCGAAGAGACTCCGGCCACATTGACGGACACCGTCATTGATGCCAGACCGTCCTTCAAGCGGCTCTGCACCAGAGGGTCGCTGAGGTACACCGGAGCGGATCGCTCAATCCTGACATCGTTCCAGATCCCCATGTCACGGCCTCTGACCGTAGGCATCCAATCCCAGCCGACGGTCGCATGGAATGTTGGGTTGTCGGCTCCCAACTGACCTCCGTTGAAGTCAGGACTCTCGGCGTTTTTCTCCTTTACCGCCGCGTAATGGGCCGGCTTGATGACGCGGACCGCTACCACGTTACCGTTCTCCCGAAGCAGATCCGTGATGTCAAAGCGTGCGCGCCTGAAAGCGCCGGCGATGTTTCCAAGCTTGTTGCCGTTGAGATAAACCTCTGCCTTCCAGTTGATTCCGTCGAAGGTAAGGAAGATGCGGTCTCCCGGGCGCTTCGGCAGGGTAAGTGACTGGGTCGCAGGTGTCCACCTGTACCAGAAATCCGAGTTGAAGTAGGATTCGGAAATATGCAGGTTGTTGTCGGCGATCGCCGGATCCGGAACCGCACCGGCGTCGATGTAGCTGTAGAGAACCGTTCCCGGCACGACGGCAGGCAGCCAATCAGCGTCGTCATATTCATTGGAGGAGATCTCCTCACCGCCGGAAGCCACCGCCGAGGCTCTCTGAAGCTTCCACTCCGCATCGTCGGTCCTGCCGTCTTTCACCTTCGGTCCGAACACCTCAAACTCGCTCAAAGCCAGACACTCACCATCATCAGCCGCTCCCGTCAGGCGGAGGCGGACATAGCGCGCGTTCCCTTTCGCCTTGAATGAATATGTCAGCGAATCCGTCGCCGGAAGATCCGCGACTCGTCTCCAGACCTTCGCGTCGTCCGAAACCTCGACCCAGCCGCCCTCGGCTCTATGGATCCAATGCAGCCGGATCTCGTCGAACTTTCTTTTTGAGCCAAGATCGACGCTGATCCACTGCGGGCCGCCGTCCGCGCTCATCCATGCGCTGGTAAAGACCTCAGAAGGAAGCACGTTGAATCCCCTGGCCTCCTTTGAGTCGTAAGGCCCCGTGTCGGAACTTCTGCCGAAGGACTTCTCCGAGGAGAAATCCACGGACTTGATGACCCAGAAAAGAGCGCCTTCCATCTCGAACTGAACATGGAAGCGACTGAAATCCACAGCATTGGCAAGAGGTATCTCTAGATCCAACTCCCTAGCCGGCCTTGTCAGAGTCTCAGCCTGCTTATTAGGGTCGGTGATCACCTCGGGATGGCGCGGCGATCCCGGCAGCCCGGATCCTCCGATGAATCCGACCTCACGGAAATCCGTACCGGAGCCTGAAGCGCGGCAAGAAATTGACCATTCAGAGCTAGGTTCCTGATAGACGACATATCCCCGGATCCTGACACAAGACGCGGTAAAACTCTGGCGTCCCCACTCATATTCAAGAAAGGTGCTGTACCCTTCCAATGTGTTTCTTGAATATGGTCCCGCATCCACCGTCCATTCTTTCTCGCGCCGAGGAAGTTCGCCCTCGGGCGTGGAGACCTTCAGCCAAGCCGGCTCCCCACTCTCGACGACCCCGTCGGTGACCAGTTGCGCCGTAAGGTTGTAGTCATAGGTTGACGATGCGTAAGCCGCCTTGTTCAATGCGATGTTCTCGTCAGGCCCATTGCCCGAGCACCCGGCCAGCACCAGTGCGAGAGCCACCGCAGCGGCGAAAGATGATTTCTTCATTAACATATCAATCAATTGTTTCTGCAAGATAAGTAATCCTTAAATATAATCGAACGAATATAGTAATAAATATTCGTAAAGCAATAAGGAGGTTGCGGCGTGAGGCTGCGGGCGGGATTCGGGGTTTTTCACGCTCGGAGAGTCACCGCCGGGAGACTGCGGGCGGGATTCGGGGTATTTCACGCTCGGAGCGGCACAGACGGGAGGCTGCGGGCGAGATACCAGATCGGAGGATGGGTAACAAGCATCATCCTACAATGCGTAGGGCACATCATACAAGGAAGAAGAGCATCTAAAAAGAGTAAAGTAAAACTAATGACTATTAGTTCATTACAGCGATTTGGCGGAGGATACAGGATTCGAACCTGTGGGGCCTTTCAGCCGACTTGTTTTCGAGACAAGCACCATAAACCACTCGGACAATCCTCCGTGTTTTGCGATGCAAAAATAACAATTTTCGGGGAAATTATCAATCCGCATCGCTCTTTCTTTGGTCAGCGACATACAAACCGCCCCTCGTGAGGCAAAGCCATAATAACTATGATCACCGGTCTGACTGATCCTTGCGGTTTCCGATCTCCACAGAAGTGAGCGAAAGGGCAATCAGCGACTGCGCCGGGATGTAGGTCAGCATCACCAGGAAGCCATGCAACGGAAGGTGTATGCCGGTGAACATGCCGGCGGCAAGGATCGCATCAGAGATGACAAACAGGACATAGCCTACGAGGGTCATGATGTAGAGGCGGTTTTTGGTCTCGACGGCTGCCAAAATCACCGCGTTGATGACATATGCGAACACACCTGCGTACACCACGACGCAGCCTCCCAAGAATCCCTTGACACCGAATGCGTGGGCGGCGATGGTCGTGACAGCGATCAGGATGGCCAGAATCATGAACCTCATCAGCACCTCCTTTGTGCCTGTAACTTTTCGCGGCTCCGGAATCGTCAGGAAATAGAATATGTGACCGACGAGAAAGGCCAGAAGCCCAGCGAGAAAGAAGGTCTGCCCGTTGAACATCAGCAGGATGTCCCCCAACGCCCCGAACGCCATAGCCAGCATCAACGTGGTCACCCGCCTTCCGCGAACGCTTTCCCTTGTCAGTAGCAGCCAGCAGAAGAGCGCCAGCGACGGCACAATCAGCGGCTTGGAGCATAACACAAGAATATTCACACCCAAAAGTTTGCCGAGCAGATTCGCCACGGACGAAAGTATGAATATCGCCGCCGCCAACTTTTGCGACACATTCAAAGGCTTCATAACCAACTAATTATTAAGTAATCCTTAAAAACTATCCTCGAAAATTCTTCACAAATCTTTACCAACTTATTTTTTAACGCTTACTAAAGTCAAACAATCATATTCACAAACCATTGCCATGGTTATGTACCGCCGTCATTCCTCCAAGGACAACTTCCTTACTGACAAAGGAATAGGATGGATCGACTCCGGTTCGACATTCCGTCTTAACGTGGCGACCAGCCTCTCAAGGGTCTTTCTCCTGTCCACCGGCGACAGCTCGCACTCCCACACCACAATCACATTCCATCCCAGCGCCTCAAGAGCGGCGGTCTCGGCAGCGTCCCGCTCCTTGTTCCTGCGGATCTTCTCCGCCCAGAACTCAACGTTGCTGTGCGGAAGCCTGAACTTCCCGCACCCTGGATGCCCGTGCCAGAAGCACCCGTTCACGAATATCACGGTGTGATACCTCCTAAGCACAAGATCCGGACACCCCGGAAGCCTCCTTGAATGCAGCGAGTACCTGAACCCCATCGAATGCAGCCCCCTGCGCACAACCATCTCCGGCCGTGTGTCCTTTCCCCTGATCCGCGACATGCAATAATGCCGCTGCTCCTTAGTCATCGTGTCCGGCATGGCTGACCATCGCTAAACTTTATCATTAAAGTAACGCCTGACTATGATGGGCAATACTCTGACTATTTTTCATTATGACAATATTATTCAAAATTATCAACAATTGCAAATGTTGCTCGAGAACAAAAAAAGCCCGTCCCGAAAGAGACGGGGCGGGCGTGTCTGGCTGCTGTCTGTCAGACGGCAGGTGGTGGTGCATTACTTTTTGGTTATGCGGGCTGTCCAACCGCCGCCGGGGGCCATGTGGATCGTTAACTTGCGGCCGGCGGAAAGCTGGGCGGTCTCGCGTTTGTAGTCGCGGGCGGCGCGGTCGGCGTTGACGCCGTCGCGGAAGATTTCCATGGTCCAGTCACCTTCGCCAAGGAAGGAGAGATCAAGGGTTAGGTCGCGGGCAGTCCAGTCGTTTAGAGAGCCGACGTACCAGATGTCGCCGCTGCGGCGGGCCAGTGTTATGTAGCTGCCCAGGACACCGTTGACGGACACGCTCTCATCCCATGTCGTAGGGCAGTCGGCGATGAACTTGGTGCACTCCGGCTCGGCCATGTAGTTGGACGGAGAGTCGCACAGCATGTTCAGAGGAGAGTCGAAAACTACATATTCAGCAAGCTGATGGCAGCGTGTGCCCTGGCTCATCGCCTCGGAGTTGACCGGATGGTAGTTCCTCCTTGTGGCGTTGCGCATGGCGCCTTGCGTGTAGTCCATCGGGCCGGCGGCCATTCTGATGAACGGTACGGTGACATCATAGGTCACCTGATCCACGTCGGACTTGCTCCACTTCATCTGCTCAAGGCCGAAAACTCCCTCATAGTTGATGACATTTGGATAGGTGCGGTTGAGTCCGACCGGCTTGAATGCCCCGTGGAAATCAACCAAGAGTCCGTACTTGGCGGCGGTGGCGGCGGCGCGCCTGAAGAAATCCACCATCATCTGATCGTCCCTGTCCATGAAGTCCACCTTGAAGCCTTTGATTCCCATTTCAGAATAGTGGCGGCAGACATTCTCCATGTCACGGTCGAAGGCATAGTAGCCGGCCCACAGGATGAGGCCGACGTTGTGAGCCTTGGCATATTCACAAAGCATCGGAAGGTCGATCTCAGGGACGATCTGCATCAGGTCGGCCTTCTTGTTGACAGCCCAGCCTTCATCGAGGATGACATATTCAATGCCATGCTTTTGGGCGAAGTCGATGTAGTACTTGTAGGTGTCGTTGTTGATGCCGGCGCGGAAGTCCACCCCGTAGATGTTCCATGCGTTCCACCAGTCCCACGCCACCTTGCCAGGCCTCACCCAGCTGTAGTCCACCGAAGGATCAGCAGGCGTTCCGAGCTTCCAGACCATGTCGTTGACGGCCAGGTCCGCATCGTTTGTCGTCACCATGATTATCCTCCACGGGAAAGACACGCCGGCCGAGCAGGACGCGATGTAGTCCTCGCGCTCCCTGACAATGCCCTGAAGCATGTTGTGGCCGCCATATTCAACAGTCTTCGGGTACGGCGCGAAACGTCCGGAGAGGGTTGTGGCGTCGCCCTCGTTGTAGAGGTACATCCCCGGATAGTCCAGAAGGTCGGACTCGGTGATCAAAACCTTCATCCCGTCATCGGCGGAAACCGCTATCGGCAGGAAGGCGAGGCGCTCCTTGTTCCAACCGGAAAGAGGAGTGACCGTGTAGGTGTTCTCGAAAGAGTTCCAGTACTGACACTCAAGGGTTTCCAAGTGCTGAGCCACGTAAGGGACATAGGCGCTCCAGTCCTTCGCGAAATTGAAGCGAGCCTTCTCCGACAGCACCTTGCCGTCTTTCTTCAGCGAGCTGACGAAGCGGTAGGCGACACCCTCGTCGTAGGCGCGGAAAACAAGAGAGAATTCCTTGAATATGAGAGATAGCTCATTGTAGTTGTCACGAACCTCCGACTTCTTGTAGGCAACTGTCGGAATCACCTGATCCACAGCGGTTTTACGCACCTTGCGCACCTTGTCGTTCTCTCCGAAGACTATGCCGTCCGAAAGCGTCATAGAGATCTCCGACGCATCAATCAGGCCGACAGCGTCCCTTGAGACCGAATAGGAGATTGTCTTACCAACCACTACCGTGGCCGAGAGATGACCGTCAGGTGAGACAACCTTGTAGGATCCGTCCTTCGCGGACGAGGTGAAGGCAACCGTGAATAATGCGGCGGCTGCCAGTACAGTTCTGTATGTCATAATCGAAAAAAAATGTTTTGTCATTTCGTTTGATAAAGATACTAACATCTTCGGATAATTCAGCATGCTGAATCAAATATATTTGCAATAATCCTGTTGAGCAAGGCCTCCGGATCCTGATTGTCAATGGGGTCAGATCTTGACCTCCACCTTGTGATGCCCTGATTCCAGGATGGCTGTCCTGGAATTCTTCAGGACGACCTCGGCCTTGGTGCCGGCTGGAACATCTATCTCAAGGACGGCTGACCTGGATTTGGTGGTCTTCCGGGAGAGGGATACGCTGATCCTGCCGTACTTAGTCTCGAACGAGGTCGAGGCGCGCCTTAGCCAGCCCATCTGCGGACGGACGGAGAAGGTCTCGAAGGCGGGAGTCAAAGGAGCCACGCCGCAGACTTTCTGGCCGAGCAGTATGATGTTGGCGCCGGACCAGGCATGGTTGCTGGAATTCGTCCAGTTCCAATGCTCATAGAGAGTCGAGCTTCGCTCATCCATGATCGTGGCCATTCTCCTTTTCATCCTGTCAAGAGCCGCGGAAGGCTCTCCAAGCACGAACAGGGCCTCCACCATGTACTTCTCCATGTAGGTCGAGGCCATGTCCGTGATCTTCAGTACACGAGCGATCGCAGGGTACTTGTCCTCCGAGGCTATCCCGGCAAGCACCGCCATAGCCTGAGGCCTGTCATCGGTATGGTCCCTGTAGGACGGACTGCGGTAGCCCTCGCCGGTCCAGTACAGCCTGTTGTACGAATCCTTGAGCCGCTCCATGACCGAACTGATCATGGCCACGTCCCCGGTCTTGCCAAGCAATCTGGCGAACTCCAGCTCGCCTTTCAGCGCAAGGTAATACAGACACGGCATCAAGGCGAGCTGATCGACCGGAGAGTCGGCGTCCGGCCAGTCCCAGTCCCCTGTCCTGTAGACCGGAATCCCGTTCTCATCAAGCCTCCAGACCTCATGCAGGTACTTTTTCATCCTGTCATAGACGACCGGGACGAAGGAATCGTCGCCTGAGTAGAAGTACTGCGCATGGAATCCGTACCAGCCCAAGGCGGCGAGCATCTGGGACGGCAGCTCGGCGGAGTAGTTGAACGCCGGCACAGGAGAGGACAGCACACCGTCCACCCTCTGCCAGTTCACCAGCTCGTGTATTCCCTTTACCGCCAGCGCCCACGACGACGGTGACAAGGAGTAGAAGGCCATTCCCAGCTCATTCACCTCGTCGCCCCACCACTGCGCCCTCTCACGGTCAGGGCAGTCCATGTAGGTGTCGCGCATGCAGACATAGAGGGTACGAACCGCCTTCTTCCAATATTCATTCAGGAAAGGGTCGTCACATTCGAACGTGCCGGAGATCTCGGTGTCGTAGCCGGTCTCCCTGTACTTCACGTCAAGGACTTCCACGTCGGGCGGAAGGATGTAGAACATCTTGTCACCGTTCAGCCAGCCGAGGCTCTCATATTCCTGCACACCATCTTTGGTGACATATTCAGCCCAAAGGCATTGCGTCCTGGCCAAGGCGACCTTGTAGTGGTCGGTCTGCAACCTGATCGTCCTGCCCGCCGGCGCCTTCATCTTCAGGTACGGCGTGATCTGGGCGTTGTACGGAAGTGCGCAGACCAGGGTGTCGCCCGACCTGCGGACCTCAGGATAGTCAAGCAGACCACTTGTCTTCCAAAGAGGTATGGGTCTTTTGACAAGCTTGCCGAAAGGAGCCTGGCCGACTATCACCGGAAGCTCCATCGCACTTCCGAGGCGTTTGGCGGCAGGGTCGCGCCAGTCAGGAATCTCCTTTCTGGCGTCATAGCGCAGGTTGCTCTCCGGAAGACGGTAGTTGGCCTCCGGCTCCCCCGCGCTCGAATAGGCGCCGAAGACCGTCGCCTCCCAAGTCTTGTCAGAAAGGATCTCCAGCCCGGGAGCCTCCGCCTCGAAAAGCAGTCCCGCGAGTCCGCTGCCGGCATGGCTGAAACCGTTGCGACCGAAATACCAGACAAGGACGGAGATGCAATTCTCTCCCTTCCTCAGGAAAGGAGCGATGTCCACCTCGTCATAATAGGAGTCTCCGGGAGCCGGGCCACGCTTGAGGCCACCCTCGAACACGACCAGCGAGTCATTGATCCAGAGCCAGTACTTGGAGTCGGCGGCGATCCTGGCCGTCATCACTTCCGGGACTTCCGCCACGGTGACCTTCTTTTTGAACGCGAGCCAGGAATTGGTCTCGCTCCGGTACTCCTGTTTTCCTATCCAGCGGGCCTTCCACGCGGTCTCCCGGGCGGAAAGCGCGGTGGCCGCAAGCAAAATACCGGCGGCCACACAAACTATAAAACGACGAGCGCTCATCAGTCAACCTTGATTTTCAATGAATATGTTCCCGCGGCCAGCATCCTTGGTCTGCCGTTGGAGGCCGTCACCGTGGCCGTTGTCCCTTCGGGAACCTCAACCGTGAGGGAAGCCACGCCGGACTTGGCCGAACGACGGCTGAGCTGGACACGGATCATACCGTAGTGCGTCTCCACGGAGGCCGAGGCGGTCTTTAAAGTACCCATCCGAGGCTTAACCTCGAAGGCTTTGAAGCCAGGAGCCGTCGGCTCGATTCCGCATAGTTTCTGGCTCAGGATGGTCAGAGGGCCTCCGCTCCACGCATGGTTGACCGTGCCGCCGCCGAAGCCTTCGCTGCCGATGCCCCAACCCTCGAACAAGGTCGTGTAGTCATACTTAAGCATCTTGGCGTAGCGGGACTTCATCCTTTCGATGGCGAAGTCGGCGTGTCCCATCTTGAAGAGAGCCTCAAGGACATATTTCTCCATGTAAGGACTGGCGTGATATTCCTTTTTAAGGGTCTCGAACAGAGCCGGGTACTTGTCCGATGAAGCAAGACCGGAGACAACGGCCATAGCCTGAGCGCGGTCATCTGTCTGTTTTTTATAGTTAGGGTCACGGTAGGCGGAACCGGTCCAATACTGCGCGTCAAACGCATCGGAGATTCTTTTCATCAAAGCTTCGATAGTCTCCGCATCCCTCTGCTTGCCGAGAATGCGGGCGAACTCCTTTTGAGACTTGAGGGCAAGGTAATACCAGCAGTTCGTCAGGACCTCGGTGTCAATGTCGTCGCCCCAGTCGCCCCAGTTCCAGTCGCCCGGACGGACGTTCAGAAGACCGTTGTCCTTGAATTCCCAAAGACCGCTTCCGAGCAGATAGCGCTCCACCTTAGGATAGACCTCGGCCACGAAGGTGCTGTCGCCGCTGAACCAGTACTGGGTGTGGAAACCGTACCAGCCCACGGATGCGAGCATCTGGAGCGGGAGTTCTATCACACGGTTGCCGGCCGGCACCGGAGAATAGATCACCCCGTTAGCCTCCTGCCAGTTCACCAGCTCAAGGATACCCTTTCTGGCAAGCAGCTGGCCTGACGGTGACAAAGCATAGAACGCCTCTCCAAGTTCGTTCACCTCATCGCCCCACCACTGCGCGCGCTCGCGGTCCGGGCAGTCCATGTAGGTGTCGCGCATGGTGATGTAAAGCGTTCTGGCCGAGCGTTTCCAAAGCTCGTTGAGGAACGGGTCCCCGCACTCGAACGTCCCCGAGAACTCCGTGTCGTAGCCGGTCTCGCGGTACATGAGGTCCACGACCTTCACTCCTGAAGGCACGATGTACCACACCTCGTGGCCGTTCATCCAGCCCAGGCTTTCATATTCCTGCACCCCGTCCCGGGTGATGTACTCGGCGCGCACGTTGTTCGCGCTGCCGCCGAAGTAGTTGTCGGTCATGATCCTGACCATCTCGCCGCCTTTGGCCTCGACTTTCAGGTAAGGAGTGACCTGCGCATTGTAGGGCAGCTTGCAATAGAGCGTGTCATTGGATTGACGCACAGAGACATATTCCTTTAGTCCATAGTCTTTCCACATCGGGATCGGACGCTCGGCCATCCGCCCCATCGCAGGCCAGGCCATCTCGTCCACATTGTCGGCTCCGTGCATCTTGCCGCGGACATCGAACCCAGGCATATTCCAGCCCGGCATATCCTTTCTCGCGTCGAACCTTATGTTGCTCTCCGGGAGCCGGTAGTTCGGATGAGGAGCGTCTGTGCTGCCATAGGCAGGATTGAGGGCGCAGACCCAGGACTGGTCCGAGAGAATCTCCAGTCCGGGCGAGACCGCCTCGAAGATCAGGGCAGCCTGGCCGCTGCTGTTGTGGCTGAAGCCCTGCTTGCCGAAGTGCCAGAGAAGGATCGCTATCGTGTTGTCGCCTTCCTTGAGGAAAGGGGCGATGTCCACCTTGTCGTAGTAGGTGCCGTTGGGGAACGGTCCGCGCTTGAGGCCTCCCTCAAACACAGCCAGCTCACCGTTGATCCACATCCAGTACTTCGAGTCCGCCGAGATGCGGGCGACCAGTCTGTCGGGACATTCAGAGACCTTGAACTCCTTGCGGTAGGAGATCCAGGTGTTGGTCGCGCTCTGGCTCAGGGATGGGGTGATCCAGTGAGCCTTCCAATCAGAACGGGACTCCGAGCCGGCCAGTGGCGAGCCTCCGAGAGTCAGTGCGGCCGCGACGGCGGCCAGCTTGATAAGTTTTGAAAGTTTCATTGTAATATACATTGATCATTGTTCTCGTGTCCGCAAAGGGACGAGCGCCCTTTGGAAGGAGACAAAGATACGAATTTTCATCGATGAAAAGCGGGCGTTCGTCGATTTGAGTTGAAATTCTTTCCCGCCGACGTTAGTTTCGCATCCGGAACAAGATTCTTACGAACATGAAAGTACAAGCAATCATCCTAATCACCGCACTGACGGTCACAGGCATGGCCGCCGGCGCGCAGAACAAGAAATGGACACTGCCGGAATGCATCGACTACGCCGTGGAGAACAACATCTCCCTGAGGCAGAGCCGGAACGCCCATCTGTCCGGGCTTGGGACACATACACCTACCAGCCAGCCCTCTACCAATCCCTCTCCGGCACCTCCCTCCTGCCCGACAAAGCCTAGCCCACCCAGCCGCCGCCAGAACGGAAGCCGAATCCGAGAACACTGAGGCAGAGATGGGTCGCAAGCTCCCGTGAGCCAAACAGCCCATCCTGCGCACGAGGAAGCCGTTCCGCAACCTCTCGTGAGCAAAACCGATCCTCCTGCGCACCAGGGAGCCGTTCAGCATGCTCTCGTGAGCAAGACTGCCCTTCCTGCGCACCAGGGAACAGTTCCGCAACCTCTCGTGAGCAAAACCTCCCGTCCTGCACACCAGGGAACCGTTCAGCATGCTCTCGTGAGCAAGACCGCCCGTCCTGCGCACCAGGGAACCGTTCCGCAACCTCTCGTGAGCAAAACCGCCCGTCCTGCGCACCAGGGAACCGCTCCGCAACCTCTCGTGAGCAAAACAGCCCGTCCTGCGCACCAGGGAGCAGTTCCGCAACCTCTCGTGAGCAAAACCGCCCGTCCTGCGCACCAGAGAACCGTTCCGCAACCTCTCGTGAGCAAAACAGCCCGTCCTGCGCACGAGGGAGCCGCTCAGCATGCTCTCGTGAGCAAGACTGCCCTTCCTGCGCACGAGGAAGCCGTTCCGCAACCTCTCGTGAGCAAGACTGCCCTTCCTGCGCACGAGGGAACAGTTCCGCAACCTCTCGTGAGCAAAACAGCCCGTCCTGCGCACGAGGGAGCATATTCACTTAGCCAGACTTATCCTTCTGCCGGTCGCTGCCCTTCAGACGTGGTTGCCGCAGGATCCAGCTGGAAGATCTTTTCCATAAGGCCACTTCTGGGTAGAAGTCATGGAAGGGTCGCAGCCCTGGAAGCGGGCGACGTAGGCTTCCCACTCTGCCTGACGGGGCAGGGTGGCGAGACGGGCGTTGTCCTTGACGAAGTCGAAGTCATCTGTGGTGTCCATGATCATGAAGACCCGGCGTTCAAGGCGGTAGATCTGCATGTCAAGGATCCCGACTGAGCGGATCCCCTCCTGAATCTCGGGCTAGACGTGCCGGTGAGCCTCGATGTAGCTCTCAATCATCAAGCTGTCCCCAACCAGCTCAAGTGTTTGACAATATCTTTTCATTTTCTTAGAAGTTAAGCGCCCATGCCTAAAGCCGAAAGCCTAAGCGTGAGCTAGCTAAATGAAAGGAGCACATGCGTAGCTCAAGCCAAGCACTAAGGAGCCAAGCCAAACAGCTCCTACCCTACTCTACTCTTGTCAGATAGTATTAGTGGTGATGATAGTTATATTTTTGAACAAATATACTGATCGAAGTCTACTATTGGAGGATTGCTGCCCATGCTTATCACAATACGTATAAAGTCTTCGGCTTCTTCTTTTTTCAACAAGCCGCGTTGAATAGCGTAAAACAGGAAATCGTTTGTGGTCAGATAAGTTATTCCATGTTCGTTACAATAATTGGTTATATCTCTGGTGTTGCTGCTGCCTACAACATCGTTGTGAAATTTGCAGTACACCATGCAGGCGCTTTCTCCTTTACCTAGATGCAACCCGTTTGTTGCCGTTAATCTGAAGTATTCCTTTTTCGCTTCTCCTGAAACATTGAATAGTTCTTCGCGAATATCTATTCCATGAGATATCTGTTTGATTAATTCTGAAAGTATCAACATCGGAAGTTCCTTTTTTACAACATCGAGAACGATGTACTGAATTTCCGGAAATATCTTCGGTAGCAATGATAGTTTTCCCCCTCTGACGAAGTGATTGATTACGTCTGCATCAAGCACTATCTTAGTCTTTTTCTCTCCCATTCGATATCATGTTTAGCAGTTCCGTATAATGCCCTTCGGAAATCTTTCCCGTTTCGAAAAGCAATCTGGCCTTTTCTCCGAAATCTCCGATAAAAACGCCATCGTTTCCTGATTCGTACAATGATTTGTCGTACCCGTAATTCATAGCAGACTCTTTTACCGGTATCATTTGTAGCTCCTGACGTTTATTCTCGGAAATGACCCCTATATCTTTCAAGCGGATAAGCAGCATTGACCGGGAGACCTGAAACAACTGCTCTATTCTTAGGATGGTTGCGAGTTTTACATCATGCTGCAGTATTTCATCTGTGCTGAGCATCGCATACACTCCTTCTCTAGGAAGAAGCAGAACCGATGCGAACAAATCTGCGTTTTTTTCCTCCATAGTCGTGGCTCCGCTGCACATATGTGGTGTGGGATTTTCATCGAAATAAAGGTGATATAATTCATGAGCGATCGTAAAATGCTGTCGTCCTCTGGTAGAATTGCTGTTTATCAGCATGAACATTTTATTGCTTGGTGACTTGCAACTTATGCCAAATGACGTGCTGGACAACGGGCGATACATAATTGAAATCTGAAGCTTGCGCAATAAGGTCTTTGCTTCTATTGGCTCGGACGGACCCAATTCATTCAAAGCACGAAATCTACCAGCTAATATTTCCGCTTGCTGTATTGATAGTTTTTTCATTTTGACAATAAGTTATCCATCATAAGAGAATTCTTCACCATACGCTTGAACGCTGCTACCTGCGCCATATCATCGGCAGATAAGTTGTCCACCCTAAATGCCGTAGTCAACATGTTTTTAACCACATCCGGATTCTCTTCATATAGAATGTAAGCATCACATCCATACAAGTCAGCTAAATTTTCCATATATTCCAGCGGCAACTCTCTCGTGCCTAATTCATAATTAGAATATGCAGAGCGATTTATCCCCAGAAATGAAGCGACGTTCTCTTGCGTGAAATCACTGACTTCACGCATCAATCTGATGTTTTTTGCAATTATGAGTCTTTCGTCCATGGCGTTTCCGTGCGCTTTAGTTGTTTTTAATCTGTGGCAAATTTACAAACAATTATACTTAATTCCAAATTTTTGCCACACTTTACAGATAAGCCAACCGTCCCTTGCAAATGTTTGCATATCGGCTTGACCTTCCCGGCTCACTCGCCTTTCCCTCGGCATCCGTTCCCCGCGACACACCCTTCCCGTGAATTCGAACGGTGCGTTTTAGGAGTTCACCTCGCCTTCTGCCGTGGGCAAAAACCTACGATCTGCACCCAAGAAGAACGCGTAACAGGATGACGGGGGCAAAAGAGCCCGATCCGCACACGTGGTTCCAACGACGGGGGCAAAAACCCGCAATCAGCCAGCCGCTCTCACTCCGGCAAGTTCCAGAATTATGTCTCCCAACAGCTTATAGTTCTACCCTTCAGTAATAGAAGTGGCTTTCATTCATCCCGATTTGTCTGCGGAATACCCCGACATGTCGCTCTCAAGAAAGGCTGCCACTGACTTATGTGACAGCAGTCGCCAAGATAGCCTTAGTAGTAATATTCCGAACAGAAAAAGAAGTAATATTTCCTTTATTGTTCAAATTATTGCTATATTTGCAGCATGAAGATAGAATTAAGTGAAATAGGAACCATTCCAGTAACAACTTCAATCATTGAATCGTCATATCCGGAACTGAAGTCTGCCAACAAGAAAGTAACTTGGCTTGAGAAGCAAGGATTTATCATCAGACTGAAGCGGGGACTTTATGTGGCTAATCCCAAACATTCAGGAAAGACTCTATCAAGTGAGTTGATTGCCAATCATCTCTATACACCTTCGTATATTTCAATGTCCACTGCACTACGATATTATGGACTTATCCCCGAGGCTGTATATGTTCATCAATCAATGACGGTAAAGCACTCCCGCAGCTTTCAAACTCCGGTCGGCTATTATGACTACAAACATATCTCAAAAGAGGCATTCCCGATAGGAGTAAGGAGTATGTATAAGGATAATTATGCTTTTCTTATTGCATCACCGGAAAAAGCATTGTGTGATTTGATTGCCAATTCCTCAAAAGTCATTCTTCGTTATATGAAGGATGTAGAGGCATATCTTGAGCAGGATATTCGTATGGATATGGATGAGTTCTATAATATGGACGCAAACATATTTGAAGAATATATTAATGTAGGCAAAAAGGCTGATTCAATTTCGACACTTTTAAAATTCTTAAGACGATGAAAAATGAAATATTCGACAATATGCTCTCCCGTTATGATTTAACAACAGAGCAACAGAAAAGAAACGCCATATTTGAAGTAAACCAACAAGTGATACTTGCCGGCCTGTATGCCGGTGGCTTTTTTGAGTCGGCAGCTTTCTATGGCGGAACTTGCTTGAGAATCTTTCATGGCTTGCAGCGTTTCAGTGAGGATATGGATTTTTCATTGCTTACACAAGATGACAAGTTCGATTTCACAAAATATTTTCCTGCTATCATTGATGCTTTTACAATGGTAGGTCGTGAGGTTGAAATAAAGAAAAAAGACAAGAGGAATTTCGGAAAGGTCGAATCTGCATTTCTTAAAGACAACACCGATGTATATGATGTGACTTTCCAAACAGAGAAGTCTATAAAGATAAAGATAGAAGTAGATACTTGCCCACCGTTGAACTTCAAGACGGAACAGAAGCTATTGCTTCAGCCATATTCATTTATGACCCGTTGTCTTACACTTCCCGACTTGTTTGCAGGCAAGATGCACGCATTGGTATATCGTGCGTGGAAGAACAGAGTAAAAGGTCGTGATTGGTACGATTTTGAATGGTATGTACGCCATAATGTCCCACTTGATTTCACTCATTTAGCAGAACGGTGTAAGCAATTCAACAATGAGGATATTACTCCAAAGTTATTCAAAGAGAAACTCATTGAGCGTCTCTCTACAGCCGATATAAAACAAGTGAAAGAAGATGTGTTGCCTTTCGTGCGCAATCCAAAGGAACTTGACATTTGGTCAAATGATTATTTTGTGCAGTTGGCTGGGATGATGATAATGGGATAATCTTGTATTTACAATAGTTCGTTAATTGGGAATACTCAGGACTTTAGACAGCGCATTATGACGTTCATAATCCTTGATATATGCAAATATAATATATTGAGCGACAGCGCGTTAAATGTGATTTACGGGTTATCTGGCAGGGTCGGCGCCCCTTCGCGTGGAGGACCGAATGAAAGATTTTTGAGTGCCTCTGCAGAACCCGCAGAAGGCTGCAGACGACAGATTTTTGGCGGTCGGGAACACGACCTTGCGGCATGAAGATGATTTTTGAAAAAAGTCTCAGCGGGATGGTGAAAGCCTCGCGTCATCCTCGGTTTATGGTCAGGACAGGGGCGCCTGAGTAGTTACCCACCGCAGAAGTGCTTGCCGCGCACTCTGTCAGCATAACAAAGTCCGACCAGCAAATTTTACCTCCGACACGTTCAGGGTCTGTCAGCGGCCTTAAAAAACGGCCTTCATCCAACCGGAGCGTCGTTAGTTCATAGCGATTGTATTCGCGTATGAGAACCTTTTTCACTCTGGGGTTGCGCCCGCTAAACACATATACGCTCTTGGGCTTCCGGGGATTGTGACATAAGTCTTCGCTGATGATTCCGCAAAGGCCGTCGATACCTTTCCGCATATCTACCTTGCCCGTATACAGGTACAGCCCATATTCGCTCGTTATCGATATCATTGTCAGTTCAGAATCTTGCGAATTGCACTTATGACCTCCTCCACATCACCGCCCTTGCGACTCATAACCTGACCATTGTTGAACCGGATGCGGATCTCACAAACCCTCATCGGCTCATCGCGTTGCACCGATGATTGAGGCACATCTGGATTTACCTCTATGAAAACGGGATGCTTGTCCGCGATGATCTTCGCATCCATCTCGCTCTGACCTTCTCTCGCCAGCTTGCAGAACTTCCAGTAGTCGTACCCCTCGTCCTCGCAAAACTTTTTCATTGAACGACCCCGGCCGTATCTGTTATACTGACGCAGCGCCGCTGCATAATTAACCACGCCCGACTAGGCGGATTCCTGTGCTGTTTGATTCTTTGTTTCCATTTGCCTTGAAATTTGATTTCGGCAAAGGTGAATCCTATTTTTCAAAAGGCAAGGCGGAGAAGTGAACGCTTACTTACGAGTCTGGGCGTCCCGGAACCAACTTTGACAAAGTTGCTGCGATTAGTGACAAAATCGCAATTAATCAGAACAAAATCGCAACACGTGCCTCACCAGAGGCTTACCCTCTAACTATCTACGTGTGACAATCGTCACGGATTTTTTTCTCAACGATACAATGTAATTCATGACATCAAATTCTTCGCCCTCACTTGTCCGTAACATTGCCTTAGTGGCAACTTTGTGAAATATTTCCCAAACATCATCTTCTGTCAAATCAGACGAGACTTCATCGATGAATTCTTTGTTGTAGGAATTTCCCATGAGATATAATGTTTCAATAGGCTGAGTGATTTGTCGAATGTTATTGATGTAGATTCGTTTACCCTCATTTTCGATCTTATTTTGTTTTCCAACAATTCTGATTGCGAATTTCGAATACTCGCCGACATGCTCCAAATTGGAGTATTCCCCAGTCTTACGGTTAGCAAGAGTTAAGAGAAACGAAACAAGGTCATCAACCTCTTTATAGATCTTATTACGATTAACGCCTTTACCGAATATTTTCTCGCCGAGAAATGTCATCTCAGTAATATACACCGGAAAAAATAGTCCACAGGCATCAATGCTTTCGAATTTCGCGTAAAGTTTATCGACTGAAGCCTTATCAAGTCCGCCACGAAGATAGGTTTGAACGAAAGCATCCATAATATCGTGACCTGCCTTTTCTAAAGCCTTGTATGACACAAATAAATCAATTGCTTCTTTTTGGTGAGACGCTAAATATGTTTTGGTCTTCTTTAATACCTCGCGAGAAACGAATGTATACGTGGCATTGACGATATTTTGGTTCTGGTTAATACTTTTTTGCATTCGAAGAACGAGAGTCCCAGATTTCAGAAAGGTTTCTGGTGTAGTTTTTTCGTCTATCCAATCAATACTAATCCTCTGAGCATCAAGATTAGGGACGTCGGCGTTGAGTTTGGTGATGAAACCATTTATGATAGATTGGATGTTGTACTTTACAAATCGCTTGTCGGCTTCTTTGTATATAATCTTGAGCAACCGATAAAAAAGGATGCCCACTTATCTAAAATCGCAGGATGAGTAAAGATAAACCAAACAATTCCACCACCTGCGGCAAGGCAGAAGATGCTAACCGGTAAGATAATATAAATGTTTATCATTGTTTCTCGTTAAAATAGCTATTCATCTTGCAAATACATTCTGGATTATCACAAACAAACTTGATAGTACCGCTTTCCGGAAAAACTGATATAATGTTATCTAAAGTAATCTGTTGACTGCAAAATTTGCATTTTTCAGTTCCAGATATAACATTCTCATAAACTCCAATATTCTTCAAAAATAATTGAAATTTATCTTCGTAAACAGCCTTAATGGCATCATTGGATTTTAACAATTTGCTCATCTTTAAGGTAAATATGGATTATCGGATTATAGTGGTACCCTTTGGTTGGACAGGGTTAAGCCCTTGTTAAGTCAATGTTTCCTCGGAGAAGAGCCTTCCGAATAGGTGGTGCTCTGCGTCTTGGATGTTGATACGAAGGTAGTGATTATTTTTGATTTTGCCATAACTTTCTTCCCTATGCAGCCATCGCATAGACATGCGCCGGGATTTTGTGCCCGATTCCCTGATGACTTCGCCGGTTGTTGTAATAATCAATAAAGTCCGCAATTCCACACCGCAATGCGACCACGTTATCCTCCGGGTTCAAGTAGATATATTCTCGCTTAATGGTCCGTCAAAAGCATTCTATCCAGATATTGTCAAGGCATTGGGCTCTGCCATCCATACTAACCTTTATTCCATAAGACTCACAAGCTTTCAACCACTCCTCGCTGATGTACTGGCTCCCCTGGTCGGAGTTGATGATTTCTGGTGCACCATGTTCCTTAATCGCCCGTTCCAGAAGGTCGGACAAAATAGTATGGCGTATTTGCGGAATTTAGGTAATTCTCTCATTCTCGGTGATTTTCGGCAGACCATACTCGCTGCGGAGCTTCATCACATAGTTGTACATCGTCTTTGGCGATACGTTCGGAAAGTCCGGGTGGCACTCTTTTAGGCAATCGTGCATCTGGGACGCTGGCGTGTCTTGGAACTGCCCCAGCCGCTGAACTATAAAGTCCTTGTACGGCTCAAGAATAAATGGTTTGTTTGTAATGTTTTCCGAGAACTTCTCAAACTCGGCGTGGTCCATCTCAAGGTGTTTCTTCACTATACGGAAGTTCAACCCCAGGTGGTCAGCAATCCATTGAATTGACTTGTGCTCCACTTTGCGGAGCATCTGAATTCTGTCGTACGTAATCATTCGACATGCAGTTTTGTAGTCCTTCTCTGTCATAATGCCTTTGCTTTTTCATTATGGCGCAAAGGTCGGATTAATAATCAAAAGTCACTGCACTCTTGATTCCATTTTTACTACATTCCTGATTCCGATACTACTGTATTCTTTTTCCGATTTTACTGTACTCCTGTTACCGATTTTACTGCATTTTCTGATTCCAGTGACACCAAGTCCGCTTAGGGTGTAAAAACTCTTGCGCATATCGTTCGGCTCCGACCAGAGCCAGTAACGAAGACTATCGTTCAGACTAAATATTGCCCAGAATGGTGCGGAGCATCTCTGCGCTGAAATTCCCCGTCAAACGCATCTCCGCCCCAGACGATGTCCTGACCTAAATCGTCATCAATTCCCCGTCTGTGCTGATGCATGCTTTCGCCTTGACCTTCCAACCGGCATTGAGACTGCCTGCATCAGACCGGAGCTGGACATTATCGGAATGAACTGGCCTCCTTGAAGTTCCTCTTCAGACAACAGACCATGCGTGTAGTAGTATGCCGTACGGCTCAAACCCAATTCATCAATCCTTCGTTTCCGGGTAATCCCGTGCTCATCGTAGTAACGCTCTATCTCGATTACCTGCTCTTTCGATACTTTTAATACGCCTTTCATCTTGATGATTCTTTTTGATTTGAAGTAAAAGTACGGAAGAGATTCACACTATGCTATACGTACTGGGCCGGACGCTTTCCGATACTCTACTCCTAATTCATTACAATAGGCTTTGAGAGAGTATTCGGCGGATTCTTGTCCGAGGCGCTCTTTATAGCCTTCCAGGATAGACAGGCATTGTCTTCCGAATGCTGATGGTACTTGCTGGTTCTTCATGGTAAATGATTTTGCCAGCAAAGGTACGTGATGATCAAGAGCCTGTCAATGCGCAACAGCGGAGACGCTTACCAACAAACTTATGAGCTATTAAGATGCCAAACCGTCACCCCTGCTTAAAGATGACGACCATAACATGATTGGGATCAACTTGTTTCTATTGGATTTCCGTCAAGCCTTTAGCTTCAGATTCTTTGATCATCAGGATATGGTCAAAGAGAGTGCTGAATTTCTCATAATACTTAGGCGCGATTTTACCTTTCTTGCACTCATCCTCCAACTTTGATTTCAGCCCATCCTTACCTTTGATTGTATCGAGAGAATTGAACGAAAAGATGTACTTACGGAACAATTGACAAGTAAAGTAGTCTTCCACATTAAAATTGTCAGCATTCTTTTTCCCCTTCCACACAGGATAGAACGAAAACCAAACATCGCCGCTCTTCCGAGCCTTCCCAAACTTCTTAACATCCCATTCCTTAACGTCTTTGCACGGGCATTTGATAATCTTATGCATACTCTCGCGCCCAGCCCTGTCAGCATCCAAGAAACCCATCACCATTTGCCCATCTTTGGGTTTAAAGATTTTTGCAAAGTCCTTCATGTGTGACGCTCCTCCACAGGGAATAAACTCAAACGACAATTCTGTGTATTTGCCCTTGGACTTGAAGTAATTGAGGGATGCTTGAAGGAATACTATATCCGAGGCCCCCTCCACTAAGACAATATCACCATGGGAGGCCAAGAAAATATTCTGTTGTTGCGCTGACCATATCCCCTCCGTCAGCCGATTCACCAAGTCCACATTCTTCTTGTCTATGATTTCCACCCTTCCGTCAGCCTTTCGGTCAAGCATAATGATATTGTCCAATTTGAACTTGGCAGTCAGCGTGGGAGAGTGCGAAGTTATCAGATTGCTTCGATGGGTCATACTGTTGAACATATCGTTCAACTCGGCCTTACGTGAGATATGAATATGGCTGTCTGGTTCATCCATCAGCACAAGTGTACGCTCATCAGATAAGGATTCAAGAATGAATAGGATGACCATCATCTTCTTTTCTCCTTCACTCAGATAACTAGCTTCTACGCCATGGAAGCTGATAGTCAAACTGTCAATAAGGTCATCGGCACCCACATATTTGCCAAACAGATCCCGCGGCTGGTCATACAGCGGATTAAACACAGCTATGTCAGTAGATGCACTGGCACCTATCTCGTCTTGACGGTTTGCCACTGTCTGTACAAGTAGCTTTACCTGATTATCTTGCCATGTCTCCAGTTTCGCACGGTCAATGTGCATTTCTATGATGACCGGTTCATTGTTCCTGATGTTGAGCTTCTTAGTCAGGAACTCATCGAAAGCAAAAATCTCAGCTCTTGCACTAATCATGCACAGCAACACATAACGCCACATCGTGTGGTCGATATATACCATCTGCAACATGTCGTATGCAGTGCGGCGCTTGACACCTCTTATATAGTCATCGTATGGCTTCTTGTAGTAGTTGTCCCAGAGACGCAAATCCTCGCCGCTGTAGTTGCAGATAATACGGTTCGGATACTCCATATTTTCCTCTTCCACCAAAACATCATTCTTCTTGTATTCTGTTTGGCCCGTAGTAATATCATGAGCAACACGGAAGGTGTCATCACCTAATTTATAGACAAGCACAAAACTGAACCTGAACGGAGTTTTCACAAGCAAAGAACTGAAGACGCAACTCAAGGCCTCCAATATATTAGTTTTTCCCGTTCCGTTATTACCAATCAGAACGTATGTCTCATTCTCTTCACTCAGCGACAACTGCAATCCTTTCAAATTACGGAAATCCGACTTTACCTTCAACGATATCAATTTCATAATCAGCCAAATACTTTTTGATTAAACAATGACTCACTTCCTTGCAGCTTCCTTTCAAGTTCTTGTTGCTGATTCCTGATGCTTAATATCTCTTCTAAAAGCCGTTCCTGCTCACCTATCGAGGGTAGCGCAATCTCCGTATTCTCAAACACCTTCTGCGACAGCCTCCGCCTTCCGGTCGTTCCGCTGCTTGAACTCTTGAACTGATTCAGAATCTGTTCATTCCGCAGCACCAGCTCCAGATATTCGGGCAGTACCCTGTTTGTGTCAATGTCATAAACTAGAAAATCGTGCGTCACAATAGCACCCTCACAATCATCGCCCACAAGACCAAAAGCGGCACTCTTGCCATCAATCTTCGATATAACAAACTCGCCTGTGTGAACGAACGTCTGACGCTTGGTGCCAATTTGCGAGCCCTTTACAGTATCTCTCGTCGTTATGCCCTTATTAAACAGTCTCACGGTCAGACGGGTATATTCCACGTCTGCCTGCACCTCTGCACTGTCGGTGCTCTGCGTCATAATGTCGCCCAGCTTGACAGTCTCATACTGTGGATTGAAGCGAGCCTTCTCCACCTCGAAAACATGACGGACACTCCAGTTTGTGAGTTCCGAGCGCCTTATTATCTTGGTGTATTGCATATTACTGAACGGCTTTCCCTCTATCCATGCACGCACTTCTTTTGCTGCAACAGGTAACTCTGCATTGTCCGAAGGCAATCCTGTAGAGGAAATACCAGCGTCTTTCACTCGTGTCACACTCAACTCATAATCGGGTTCAGGCTGTTCTCCTTCATCATACCTCCTGATAAAAAGCAAACTGGGCTTGATATTGGCACCCGACGACAGGAACACATCTGCCGGAATAGAGGTAATGTTCAATATGCGGGCTTTACTTTCAATAAACTGTCTTACCTTTTCCAATGCCCTATTATCAAGCACACCCTCCGGAAGCACAATACCGGCCACAGCACCGGGCTTCAGCAGATTGATGCTTCGTTCAATGAACAGGATTTCGGTACTGCTATTGCTGATATAGTACAGCTCCTTCAGTTTCTTGCCACGCGTACCATCTTTGTATGTTGTGGCAGCGTATGCCTTCATCGGTTCATACACCTTCTTTACATACTCGTCCCCAAACTGTTCCACGAAAAGTTCTTTTTCCGCTTCGCTCGGTATGTCGGAGTCGCCAATGCGCATGGTTTTCTCAATGTGAGCACCGAAAGGTGGATTGATGAGGATAGCATCAAAACGACCCTCATACACCCCACCGACATTCGTCAGGCCGTCGTGTAGGTACACACCCACATGCCCATCCCCGTGCATCACCATGTTCATCTTCGATGTTCGGGCCATGCGAGCGTTGGCATCCACACCATAGAAATAATCATGGCACAAATGGTAATACCTGCTGCCTTTCTTGGTCTTATCGCATTCCTGGAGCAAATTTGATATCTTTGCTTGCTTGTCCGATTCCAATAATGAATGGTCGGCCATCACCCTATTCACCTGCGAATGGATGTCCTTGTCGATAACCGACTGTACATGCTCAAAAGCCTTTATCAAGAATCCTCCGCTGCCGCAGCAAGGGTCACACACTCTCATACCCTCACGAATATTCAGCAGGTCAACCATATAGTTGACGATGGTTCGTGGCGTAAAGAACTGTCCCAACTCTCCCCTGAACGTCTTGCCCAAGAACAGCTCAAACGCTATTCCCTTGATGTCGTCCGAAGTATCATATAGCTCAACCGCCCCAAGTTCTTCTAGAATCATTAGGAAACTCTCCCTGCGGATACGTATCTTGTCTTCCTCCTCGAAAAGGCCGTCTGAGCGATAGCTTCTCTTCACCTCGTTAAACAGATACTGCATATAGTCCTCCGAGGGGTGCTCTGCAAGAAAAGCCTTCTCGTCCTTAAGGTACTTCTCCTTGCTATATACCAGTTCGTCCTTGGTGTCGCGTTCGTACAGCAATTTCAAGAATAGCACCTTACTAATCTCGTCGAAAGCAGCCTCAGGCGAGAATTTATCCATATTCCTGATAATGTTATGACATCTGCTCAAGATCTTCAGAAAACTGTTCTTTGAGTAAGAACGCATTTTGCTAACAAACCTTTCAAGTGCCTCATCGGTTACGATGTCCTCGGCATGAGGAAAGTCGCCTATTCGTTCAATTTTGAACGGACGTGCGTTCTTGTCTATGAAGAAGACCTTTGTCTCCTTCAAGTTATGAGCCACATAAAAAGCCATGTTATTCAAGGCAGCCTGCTTGAATTCCCCGAAGTAATCCTCTGCCTCTATTCGGATATGTTCTGACCGGCAGGTCACCAGAACATATATGTTTGGTGTCAGCCCTTGGACCTTTTCCGTTTCACTCCTCCAAATGGCAATGTCGGCCTTGGCATTCACGCCAATGCTTATGTCTCGACCCAATTGTTCAGGGATATAGCCGTATGCATCTATCAAACGCTGATAGAAAGCTTCTGTCAGGTTCCTTTCCTGATTATCTGGAATATGTGTATTCGCTGCCATAATAGCAATGTATAATGCAAAATTAACTCAATTTTTCCGAATAAATTATATCTCTTAGCACAATACTACGTTAAAAATTTAAAAACACTGTGGCATACAGCCACTTACGTATACAATAGCCCGTCAAGGGGTACTTTGCAGCACCTTGCGGACGACAAGGAAAACAGTTGAAAAATAGTGTTAAATATGATAAAGATTTTGCTTGAAAAATTTGGATAAGTGCTTGATTTTCAGCAACTTAATGGTGTAAAACAAACAAGTTACACAGATGAAAATCAAGCCACTTATCCAGCTCAGAGAGCTGATTGCAGCCGCCCTCAAAAGCCAGACAAATTTAAGCAAATCTTTTCAATCTTTCTTCAAGGAGGCCATGGAACTTTTTCTTACCATACCGAATCGCATCAACTTTCTCCAAATGGAGAGGTTCGGACATTCGTCTGAACAGCGCTTCCGCATGAATTTCCGGAAGAAGTGTTGTGACTGGATCCGTTTCAACAAATCGTTCATTGCCGAAGGGAATCCGGAACGACGAGCCATCGCCATTGATCCGAGTCACATCAGCAAGTCCGGAAAGAAGACTCCAGGTCTGGGCTACTTCTGGTCAGGCTGCGCTTCTTCAATGAAGTGGGGCCTGGAGCTGATGGGATTTGCTCTTGTCGATGCCGATGCCACCATCGGCACGCACTTGATCGCGAAACAGACATTCAACAAAAAGAGGCGCGGGCGCGTACCCGAATATTTGAGGCATATGGACAATCCGAACTCCCTTGTGGGACAATAGCTCTGGACCATCAATTCGCTCAAAGATGAACTTATTTCAATATCCAAGTGTATGGTTGCAGACGCTTTCCTCTCCAAGGAGAGTTTCGTTGCCGGACTGAACAGTCTGGGATTCAGCCTCATAAGCCGCTTCCGAGACGATGTCAGACTCAAGTACCTGTATGCCGGTCCCAAGACAGGACAAAGAGGCCGTCCGAAAAAGTTCATCGGAGATGTCGATCTCAAGAAACTTGACATGAGCATATTCGAGACCTTTGCCTCTGGCGACATTGCCATCTACTCGGCAATCGTATGGGCTGTCAGTTTAAAGCGAGAAGTCAAGGTCGTCATAGCAGACTTCAACGAGCCTGACAAAAAGGCTCAGTCCAGAAAAGTATTTTTCTCGACCGACACATCGAAATCGGCCATTGACATATTTGAAATTTACAGAACTAGATTTCAAATCCAGTTTCTGTACCGTGACGCAAAGCAATATACTGGCCTGTGCAATTGCCAGTCAAGGAATAGCGACACCTTGGATTTCGCCTTTAACATGTCGCTATCCACAATCAACACTGCGAGACAGTTCGGAGCTCAATACAGCACCCCTCTTTCGGTCGGTGATGTCAAAGTGCTGCTGCACAATGCTGCAATGGTCGAACGATTATTTTCCATGTTTGGAAACAGCCCTAACTTGAAGATAAATAACACTGATTTCAAAGAACTATTATTCTACGGCATTCGCGCCGCGGCGTAAAACTTATAAAATTAACGAACTATTGTTATTATACTTGCTTGCTAAATAAAACCTCTGCGCCATTGATATATGAAACCATATAGTACAAAAATTGCTGAGGTTGCGTTTTAAGAAATTCACTAACTAACCAATATTCCTTAGCTGTCATTATGGAATCAAACAAGTCCGGGTGATATCTAGTAATTGAGCCAAAGAAGAACATGATATGATAGATAATTGCAGGTGAAGACATCTTAACCGCGATTGGTGATATATACAACTTATATCCTACTCCATCTGTGTAACTCCATAGGCCTTGGTTCCTCATGGTCTTCGATAACGTATGCCATTCTGCAATTGTAGGCGAAGGGGTTGTCTTTACATAAGAAACAGCTTTAAGACAATACTTATCTTCACTTTTACTCACACTATATCCCCTCGCATTCAAATCATTCATCGCTTGATCATCACAATCACAGACCTCTCCTAAATACTGAAGGCTATTACGCTGGGTATAACACTCAATCGTTCTGACCTTATAAAAATGCTCTGCCACATTGCACATCTCGCTATATGTTCGGTTTACCCCTATACAGTCTCTTAACAAATCCATAACCTTCACACTAACTGCATTTCCCGAACCACTAGGAGCATAAGCAGGAATCGGATCTTCCAATAATTTCAGCAGGTATTCACTGATTGAAATCTTATTCCCCTTTGATTTCCACATCATTATTTCTACATTTGCAAGTATAGATGCAGCATTTATGCTTTCTGTTATGCCATGTACATATTTCTTGGTACTACCTTCAAACTTGTTAAGGTTGATAGCTATCTTAGTCAGGTTCATGAAAGAATAGTAGTATAATAGTGGTTGCGACTTAATAGGTGCTCCCTCGGCAGTTTTATAAAAATACTCTGCTTGCGCCAATAAATCCAGCAGATATTTTTGTTGATCTGTCGTATAAGAATGACCTGTCGTCTTGTGTTTGCTAACCCTAATTGTATAGTTGAGGAAAGACCACACATCAGCCACTCTAATACTGTCACAACTCAGCAAATAGTTTTTGGACTTAGCTGACGAAAACAGTGGAAACCCACTGCCCAATTTTTGACAATAAATCTTTGCGGTTACTCTTGGCATATTACTACTGATGCGAAAATTTTTGGTTTAAAAGTTAAATTCGAGTTCATGGACATTTTGATTTTGAGTGAGTGGTGCTGGAACATCCAGCAGTTCGCGCAGGTCGGTCTTTGTAAGGAGCGAAACTTCAACCACTTTTGAGACTTCCGTGATGGTCAGAGGGCTTTTGAGCGCAGCTTTCACCCAGGCGAGTAGCAGATAGGTGCTGATTGCGACCCAAAGATGGACCTTGACAGCGTTCTCCGAGTAGCACCAGAGGGCTTTGATGGTAAGGTTTCCCTTGATCCATTTGAAGAACGTCTCTATCTGCCATCTGTTGCGGTAGATGTTGGCAATCACAAGCGTCCCGAGTTCAAAGTTTTTGGTCAGGAAGGCGATAACTTCTTCTTTCCCAGCATCATAGAACTCCACCAAGCGCAGGTCATCCGGATATTTTTTCCGGCTGACGTAACCGGCAAGGCGAATGGTATTATCCCCGACAATCCCTACAAGGTCATTGATGTTGTAGTTGGTGTCTATCACCTCATACTTCATCGGAGCCTTGGCCCTGGTAAAGAAGTAGGTCTCGTTGACGGTCATCCTGTAAAGGGCTTCAAAGTCCACATAGGCCTTGTCCATCGTGTAGATTGCCCATTTGTAGGGCTCATACACATCCAGGAAGTTGCTGTCGTGATACCTGCTGTCCGTGATATAGATGGAGTCCGGTATGCTTCCTCGTAAGTCCAAGACCGTATGCACCGACTTTGGCGATACGCCCGGAAAATCCGGGTAACACTCTTTTAGCCAATCATGCATCTGGGCCGCAGGTATGTCCTTCTGAGTTTTTCAATTTAATATACCTATAATTCTAGTTTCTCGGTTTTTGCCTTGGCTGGGCGGCCTCTCCTTCTGGTCAAGCTCTTGGCTTTGGAGACGTAGACTGGAGCGCAGTTGTCGGGGATGCTGAAGCCAAAGGCTTTGCATATGTCAACCTGAGAGCCGACAAACGGAGTGATAAACTTCATCCTTCCGGTGTGCTCCACGCATCTGATCGTGCGCATCTCGGCAAGGACCGCTTCTGTCGACGTGAACCTCTTGCGGAGCACCTCATCGCTTTGCCATACGGAACGTACGTACGAAGCCAGGATGAGGCCCACAAAGTAGATGAACATCCTTCCCCTCTTGCCTCCCTCGGACCAAGTTCGGAGTCGGTCATGTCCAAGAGGTCCCTTTTGCAGCGCAAAGCACTTCTCCTGCTCGTCACGCATGCCGTAGTTGTCCATTGCCTGCATGGGATCGAAGTCCACGCCGATTGTCTTGTTCGCGAAGAAGCCGGCCGTCAGCAGCATCGTGTCCAGTTTCTTCTGGTTGACTTCGTATGATTTGACGGTGTCATCGGCATTGAAGGTGATATCGAGCAGGTTGAACCTCCTGGCAGCGTCCTCGCAGTCCGCGACCGGCTCCTTGGTCCGGATCATGATGTCGAGTTCCGCGGACTGCTCCGACACCGCGTGCTGGATGTCACATATCCTCTCGCCGCGCTTTGACGGGTTGTAGTAGAGGTTGAGCTTATAGTTGTCGGCTTTTATCACATTGTCCCCGTTGCCCCCGACCGAGTATTCCATGTCATACTGGGCGTAGTAGAGGTTGTCCTTTGGCGCGATCGTCATGCCCTGAGGGAAGCCGCGGCTCATGTCTATCGCCCTGATCTTGCCAAGGACGTCACCGCCGGAGACCTTCACGCTTGTGATGACCTTCTGGCCCTTCGCGATGTACGTCTCAAGGTTCTTCATGGACTCGTACCCTCTGTCCGTAACGAGCACGAGATTCCTGAACCCGGCATGCTCCAACTCTTTCATGATGAGTTCGATTGTCCTGCAGTCGGGCATGTTGCCCGGCAGCTCCCTATAGTAGATGGGCATGTGCGAGGTCAATGAATACACTACGACCTCCAGTGTCTGCCGAAGCGGCAGGCGCTCCTTGTTCTTGCCCCATCGGATGTCCACAAGGTTGAAGCCGTAGGTCGACATTGATGTTGAGTCCACCGCGCAAAGCTCACCTTTGCCTACCCGCCTGGCCCTGCATCTGAACAGGTCCATCCTGTGCTTCTCGGTTATGCTCTGCGTCAGACGGGTGACGTTGACGCTGTTGAGCTCATGCTCCGAGGGGACCTTCACCTCCTTCTGCCACTGGCTCAACTGGTTGTATGACAGGTTGTCGACAAACGGAAAGTAGGCCATCGTGAGCACGTCGTTGACCATCTCATGGTTGCCGTCCAGAACTTTCAGAAGGTCGTCTTTGACGCCGGTAGCTTCAGCCACCTTGTCAAGGAGCCATGTGGCGCCGTACTGGCGGTCGATGCCCCCTTCCTGGTAGGACACCCTGCCTCGCCGTCTCGCGCCTGACAGCTCGGACACCTCGCTCATGTCCCACGTCGAAGGAAAGACAAGTTTGTTGCGCTCCGCTACAGGAGCGTAGAAATAATTGGTCCCGGGGTGGAATCTGTTTCCGTCCACAAGCGTGCCCCAATGCTTGTATGCGTAATGCTTCTTTCCATTCGCATCCACGGTATAAACTTTCGTCGAAGCATATCTGTGATCGCCTATCGTGTGAACAATAACCTTGTTCCGGGTGTCTTTGTTTACCGGTCTTCCGAGTGCCATGTCATAATCGTATTAACAGGTATAAATATACCTATAAATATTGACATGTGCAACAGTTTTAGAGTTTGTTTTCAAATATTTAAGACTTTTGGGTACAAGAAATCGAAAAAATCAGATGTAGTAGTATGCCATACGGCTCAAACCCAATTCATCAATCCTTCGTTTCCGGGTAATCCCGTGCTCATCGCAGTAACGCTCTATCTCGATTATCTGCTCCTTCGATACTTTTAATACGCCTTTCATCTTGATGATTCTTTTTGATTTGGAGCAAAAGTACGGAAGATATTTACACTATGCTATACGTACTGGCCGGACGCTTTCCGAGAAAACACTGCTTTATACTATAATTTATTTCCGTATATATAACTTAAGATCTTCTCCACTATAAGGATATGATTCAGTGAAGACCTTCACTTGGTCTTCACCATAAGGCATAATATAAGGATAAAGAAGTAAATACTCACGTTGGGGACTTGTATGTTGTGCATCTTTTGTAACAGGCATAATCATACATTTACCAGTATGTCCATCTACAACCCCTAATTCCCATGGCATCCAATTACTTCTTCCTGCTTCTGGAGATTGAGCGTAAATTAAAGATTTACTGTTTATTAACCTTTTCTGCAACCTTTTTGCAGTATTTTTATCGGTTTCATCCCTTTGCAAGTCAGCATCAACTATACAGTCAAGATATACCTGTAACCCCATTTTCGACAAAACGTAATAAATGCCTTTTACTACATTCAAATCAGAAATGTTATATGAGAGGAATACATCGAAATGTTTGTCTAACGGTGCTCCTTTTATTCCCTCACTAAATGTACGTTGTTCATAAAGAGGTGTTGTATTCGCTATATTACGAAAATATGACTCGCTAAAATACTTCATATTAGATTCTTCCTTCATTTACTAATCGCCAATAATACTTTCCCAACTCTGTCAACTGACATCCGGTACTGTGCATTGCCGCAAAGTACATAAACTCCTCATTTATGGGTTTTACAAACCCTATACTCTGCAATTTTTGCAGTAATTTAAACTTTTTGACGTTATTCACATTGGCATAAGGGAGAACATATTCATGATTTACAGATGGGTCGTTTGTATCCTCAAAAGACGGGTCTAGATTTAAATCGTTATTGGGATCTGTAAATAGGTTTGTTAGTTCGCGGATAATTGATAACGATACCTGTGGTGTAACTGTGCGTAATGGGGCAAATTCCGTAACATTAGTTTTGAATACAGGTCTTTGATCCCAAGGACCAAATGAGCGGTCAATATATGCATATACACCGCCAATAGTAATATTGCCACAATAATCCGATGCTCCGCCATTTAGCGCATTACATAATAATTCTGTAAAAATGCCATGCCCACCAGCTTCCATAGCGACTTCGTCTTCGCGACAGGCGGTTAAGACTGAAACTCCTGTATTCAAAATGCTACCCATATCCTGTAGTTCGTATTTCCCAATGTTGCCTGAGTGACAACAATCTAAAATGACAATCTTATTGCGAACATTGGAAGCATTGACAATGCTCATTATTGTTGACATCTGTATTCCCATATAATATTGACCGGGGGTAGCAACGTCTTGAGGCATAACAATTTCTGCTCCAGTGCTATTCATATAGCCATGCCCTGAAAAATAAAGGAGAGCAGTGTCATCATTCCCTGCAAACAGTTTGCGAATAGCATCCATCACTTCTCTTGACGTCTGTACATTGGGCATCATTTTTACGCCAAAATTAGGAGAACCATTACCATGTCGTTCAATTGCGGCTTTAACGCTATTGATGTCCTCAATACATCCTCTCAGTTCATTTCCTGCAGGATAATCATTAATTCCTATTAACAATGCCTTTTTCATGTAGCGGATAATTATAGTGATTGATTAATGGCATAGTTATGAACAGCATTGGCAACAGATTTCGCATTCCAACCAACGATAACATCTGCTGCGTTTTTAACAACACTGGATGTATGTTCTGCTCCCCATGGTTGAACAGCAATAATAGGCTTGCTATATTTCTTAGCCATCTCAATTTCTTTATTAATCCATTTGCTATAAGTTGCATAAACTCCTGCAAGAATGATAATACAACTGCATCCCTTTACCTTCGCCTCTATTGCATCAGACAATTGTTTGTCCGTGCCATTTGTGTGAATAGGATCATTTTTAGGAACAGAATGGTTGTAAAAGGCAATACCTTCCTGACGTAAGAATGATTCAATCTTATCATAATCTGATGAATACGACCAGGAATGGGAAATGAATATTCTGTACATAACAAATAAAGTGAATTCTCTGGTCCTTCGCCAGGGTTTTAATATCGAATTCATGCTGCAAACCTTAGATTTGCAGCATGGTTTTCTGCATCAAGGTTTGTAATACAAAAGTAATAAATTTGTGATATTAATAAAAGTTTAACAAAGGACAATGGAGCCGGACGGTTATCAATTTCCGCAAATGGGTAAGACCCGTGTATATTTTTTGCACCGTCCGACCCGTTGACCCAGGACCTGAATAAGAATATTCCTAAGGTTCAATGTAAGCCTCCGGTGAACCACGTATGATTTCGGAGCATTGTCACCCAGGCGGTACATTTCATTCCGCCACAGGTGATACATTTCAAAGTGATATGCGATTAAGTCCTACTTGGAACAACGTCGTCGAGTTGGCTCTATTAGCCCCGAGTCGGACCGATTAGTTGCGATTAGCCTCGATTAGTGGCCGACTCGGCCCAAGTTCGAGGAAGAAGTTCGGATATGTCCTTGCCGTCGCGATGACAGTAAGGCAGCTTGCGGAGAACATCCTCCATCCATTCTCTGGGTTCAACCCCTGCAGCCTTGCAGGTGCTTATAAGTGAGTAGACGATGGCAGCGCGGAAGGCAGATGCGTCATTGCCGCAGAACAGGTAGTTCTTCCTTCCCAAAGCCAAGGGCCTGATGGCATTCTCGATAAGGTTGTTGTCGATATTGACACGGCCATCGTTCACATATCGCGAGAGTCTTGGCAGAAGGCTGTATGTGTAGGCGATTGCTGCTCCAAGTTTGCTCTTGGGAAGCACATTGGTGTATGTATCCTCCATCCACTTTTAAAGTCTCTCAAGGTGGGGTACGATATCTTAAGCCTCTGCTCTTTGCGCTCATCAGGTGAGAGAACGGCATTGTCGGCATCCTCTTCGACCTTGTAAAGCTTGCGGATATAGAGGATGGCCTCGGCAGCCATCCTCTCATCTTCCTGAAGAGCGTCAACGAACTTGCGGCGTGCATGCGCCCAGCATCCGTACATGGTGATGCCCTCCATGCGTTCGAACTGCTCGTATGCCTCGTAGCCGTCACTCTGAACATTCCCTCGGTATCCGCCAAGGATTTCCCTGGCCACATGATGCCCACGGCTGCCCCTGTCATAGTAGAACATGACATCACCCGTGATACCGTCACGCACGCACCACTCATAGCCCTTGCGGGCCTTATGCTTCTCATTGTCTATGACCGGGATGACGCTCTCGTCTATCTGGATGTATTCACTTGAGAGTATCTTTTGCCGCAACCTGTCATATAGAGGTTTTAGTTTGTCCACCGTTTGCTCGTACCAGCCTCCCATTGTGGAGTCACTTATCACTATGCCGGACTCTTTGTATTGCTGTATAAGGCGGTAGAACGGAAGATGATACATGAACTTGCCGATAACGATGTCTGCTAGAACCGATGCCCCGGCCATACACTTTGCAACAGGTGCGAGAGGCATTTCTGCCACAAGGATTGCCCTGTCTTCCGGCTTCTTAGATGCTATGTCAGACTTGGCAATAACCTTGTGCCTGATTGTCTTTACGATATATGTCCTCGCCGGTATCCTTTCGAGTCGTGATGACTCCTCAGTGCCGATTTCCTCATATTCATCCTTGAGGTTTCCGGATTCATCGGTTGTTCCATCAGGATAGACATGGCACTCTTCTACAGGAAGAGCACTGGTGTTGAGATCCCTGCGGGCAGGCTTCTCCTTAACCGTGATTGTCTTGGTGATTGTCTGCTCAGCCGCTGCCATTTCCGCCGCAAGCTGCGCACGCTCTTCATCCGTCATATGCTCCTGCTCAAAGAGGTTGAGCTGAAGCGGGTCAATAGGGAGATGCTTCTCCGACATCCGGCCATACACCTTCTTGCGGAGCCATAAGAGCTGGCCCTGAAGAGACTTGATCTGCTCGTCTTTTGAAGCGAGTTTGACATCCTTTTCGGCCAAGGCTGCGCGGAGTCTTTCAACCTCCGCGAGAGCTGCTTTCAACTGTTCTTCAGGTGTCATAACTTACTTTGTTTCAATACTTAAAGATACGCAAAAAGCACGATATACGCAAGTGTATGGCCGATTTATATTGATTGTTTTCGCAACTTTTTCGGTGTTTCAAGACGTTGCTTGCGACTGTCCGCTTGCTCCATGATACCTTCAACCATGAGCACAAGATCCCGCCATTCAATGGCTCCGGTGAGCTCATCCTTTCCCACATTGGATGGGTATCCGAACGTGCCGGCCTCCAAAAGTTTTGAGTATATCACCATGCCTCCCGGCTCCCAGTGAAGCAGTTTGATTCGATTCCGGGAACGGTTCATGAAGATATAGACATCTCCGTTGCAAGGATCACATCCAAGTACATTGGACACGATGCCGCTGAGGGTGTGATAACTCTTTCGCATGTCGGTGGGCTGGTTGTACAGCATATACCGCATGCTGTCGCTCAAACTGAACATATTCAGGCACCCTGGATGATTGAACTTAGAAAGGAAGCATCAAACTCTCCCTGGATACGCATCAGTGCGCCACTCGGTGTCCTGAGTTCAATGCTCATCATTTGAGCTCTGGCATCTAACTTCTTGGACTTTGGCGTGCGGCCGGTTGTTGACGCAAAAGCTGGCACTGGAACAAATGTCCCACCAGGAACCAGTTGCAAGAACTCTCCGCCGCAAGATTCGGCTTGCGCTTGTTGTTTAGCATATCTGGATTTTGCATCATAGAACCGCCATGGAGCGATTCCAAGTTCGGCCAACCTGTCTTTGTGGGATACTGTGTGTTCTTGGCAGTAAGTCATTATCTCTGCCACTTCTTCGCGTGTCATCATAATTCAATAGATTTTACGCAAAGATCGGGCAAGGAGATCAAGATTCTATGACGGGGTTTACCGGAGGCTTACGACTATGTAGGGATTGTCGTTTAATGTTTTCAATCTGAGCGAAGCAGCAGACAATCCCTTCAATTTCTGCGTCCGACTCATCAAAATTTCAATTTTATATCTGTTTCCGGTCGTTTCGGCCGGATTATTTGTCCGTAAGCATACGGTGAACCACGTATAGATATTTCGGATACTTTGACGTCTCTCCAACAATTTTCGGAGACTCTCCGATGTGTAAGCAGTAACTTTGTTTCAGCAGATTTCGGAAAAAAAATCACAATCAGCAGTTTTCGGAAAAGACGGGGTTCACCGAATACTTGCTGCCAATTCTCCTTGTAGGTTTATATAACGTATATCTATATCCACCCCAGCCAAGGCACTCTTAATATCATTATCTACTACTGACTTCGGAACTGCCAATGCTAAAAATTGCGCAGCTCTAGAACAAGCCACATAAATCATTCTCTGCCCCTCACTCATTACCCTAATTGGATCCTGCGGAAAATCATTCAATGAAATGTTCTGTCCTCTACTGTCTGATGACAAAAACAGCAGTACCGCATCCAAAGTTGCACCCTTCACGGCATGTATCGTATCTATACTCTTATGGTATTCGTTACCTTTATCCTTTGAATGATGGAATCGTTCAACTGGCACATCTGCCATTTCGCTCATCCGATAGCTTTTCTGCCGCTGATAAGGGACAAAAAATGGATTTTTATCCAGAGCCCAATATTCTTTTAGCAATGCGCATGTCTGCTCAGCCCATTCTTTAAAGCTCAATGAGAACGAAGGTATCTGTTTCAAAAAGCCAAATATCCTTGCATTCCATTCTATATCATGTTCAATCTCATGGATAAACTTTCGCCTTTCTTCTGGATTGTCTCCAACTATTAGTCCTGAAAGCACCATACGTACTTTACGGAAAGCATAATCCATGTCTTCTGCCTCAAAAGCGAATACCGCGTCTATTAGCATATAAGGCTCTTCAGACTTCCAGTATCTAAACTCTACATCCTTCACCCCTGCCAATTTCTTGCATTTATTCACTCCTCGGGCCAGAATAATCCTGCTGGATAACCCATTTGCCTCACAAACCTGATAGAAATCCTGAATTATATCCCTCACATTGCCATCATCGTACTTGTAAACAATTATTGGAATGCCTTTATCCTCAACACCACGTGAAGTAATTGCAGGAACATCACTAGATTTCAGCTTGCTATACAAGTCGATAATCCTTTGGTTCGACCTCCTGCATTCCGACATGGGCAGTACATTCCAACCTTCTTCTGCCATCAAAGCCTGTAATAACTCCGGCTTGGCACTATTGAAGCCATAGATTGACTGGCAAATATCACCCACGAACTCCAGGTTTCTCAGACCTGCCGCTTTCAGCAGTTTGAAGAACTCAAAATGCAATTCAGAATTGTCTTGCGCCTCATCAACAATAATGTATGGGAATCTTGTAACAAGTGCTTTTGCGATATTCTGATGATGTTCCAAAATATTGCAAGCCATCCACAAAGCATCACTACTGGTGATAAATCCTTTTCCCAACCTATACGTAAAGGCAGTTTCACAATAGGCAGCCTCTCTATCATTTGTTACTACGTTGTGATTCCAAAAGAATCCGTTCTTACTACGAGAAACTTTTGCAGGCGTTTTTCTGTGTACTATGTCCGAGTATTGTCTAAGTTGAGGTGCAACAAACGTCTTCCAAGTCCCTTTCACCAGAACATTGTTGAAATGAATCCTCTCCAATACTTCTACCTCATTAACAATGATAGGTTTCTTCTTGCAGACATCGCACAGATACCAGAAAGGCAGCACTACATATTGCATGATAAAGCTGTCAATGGTCAACACCTCGTTCGGGAAGGTCAACCGCTCATCATGCATCACCCTGTACTTCTGCTTTAATTCAGCACATGCCTTGTTGGTAAAAGACAAACAGGCAAATCCGGTATGTGCCCCATATTGTTCACGACAAAAACGAGACACAGCCAGAAGCTTCTTGACGATGCTTGTTGTTTTACCACTACCTGGACATGCAGTCAAAATGGTGTATCCACGGACATCAAGATATGCTTGTCTTTGTGGTGTGACTTCATATTCCATACTTATGAAACCAGATGGTTGATAGCCGTTTGTATATATGGAGGGACTGTGAACTTAACTTCATCCCCTGCATCAATCTTATCCTGCAAGAAGGTATTCAGCGTTTGTGCAAATCCAGCCTTTCCCGGCAGACATTTCCATAGAAGCAGGGCTACATTCTGTTGTTCTTCATCATTCAAGTCGCGTTCTCCAAGACCGTTGATATATGCTTCTACTTTTCCGATACCGTCTGCATTCTCACTCCTTATAAGCTCATACAACCATGTTCCTTTGGTCGTCTCCTGCCTTGCAAAAACATTAGCCTTGCAAATCTGATACTCCAATGTCTTCACACCCGAGCAAATCTTTGTTCCGACCTGACCATTAGCCATCGCATTCATATTGTTCACACGGCCATTCATTTTCCCAGCGTTGATGCCGTTTCTCAGTACAGTCAATTGAGCATAATCATTAGCACAAAGTGCATCCAGATTATACTCCTTATCCTTAGAGTCGGTAAATTGATCCTCGTCTGTGATAAATGCGGCTCTCATCGGAAGTCTCACTTTATCATTCGGCGAGTTAAACAACATCAAAAACTGATAAAAAGCCGTTCCGTCCGTATCTATAATTTCTATCTGATTGTCTATAAGAGACTTCCCCATCAATTTAGAGAAGGTCTCCAACAACTGACATTCTGATATACCTTCAATAAACAAACATCCATTGGAGAACAACAATTGTGAACGAGTCACGTCAAAATACCGTGCAATCATTTTACGGTATGACTTCACCTCGTCTTCCGTCAGCTTCCTGTTATGGTTTGATACATCTCGAACGATATTTTCCGTTTGACGATTCACAAAACAATCACCAACATGATAAGCGGCATTATCCTTCAGCAAAATCAGGTTCTCCAAAGGTATCTTTGAGGTCAGTGTAGGCGAATGTGTCGTTATAAATGTCTGACTATTCTCGTTGTTATCAGCATTATTCAAAAAATTGTATAGATTCACCTGTAGCTGAGGATGAAGGTGAGCTTCAGGTTCCTCTATCAAAAGGGCATAAATACTGACCGCATCGTCTACATGACAGTCCTTGATGTCACTGAGAACCGATGCAATGTATATCAAGTTGTTAAATCCCAGGCTATTCTGTGAAAGCATAAACCCTTGTTTGTCTGCTGCGGCATAAGGTAGAAAGGGCTTAATAATGTTCACGATATATTCAATCCTGTTCTGCTCTATATGCAGCTCTACATCTTTACGGACCGTCCTATTTATTTGAACCAGATTGTCGTTGATACCCGTCTGAGTTTCCCTGACTTCTGGTCGCTGTAGTAGTTGGTCATTAGCTCTATCTACAATACTCTTCACATCCTCCTCAGAACCAGCCCTATCTATTTTTCTTTTAATCACTCTACCAAGCAGGTTATTGCGGGTACTCATCAAGTCTCGCGTACAATCACGCAATGCGCCAAGATAATAAGGATGAAAGTAATGAAATGTATCCCAGTCTGCACGAAGACCGTTATCTTCTTTGCCCGTGATATAAGAAGAAACGATTCTTCCCCTTTCCTTCATTTCAAAGCACAAATGAACCCTGGCAACCATAGTACCATCATCCTTTCGGTCCAGATACTGATAGTAAGCCCCTTCTTGCTGTGCTGACAGTCCCTCAAACAAATAGCATATATCTATCTTTGCTGAGGGGGTTACCGTTGTTGAACCATCTACATTACTTGTTACCTCAACATAGAAATCCTCTTTAGCAATCTCAATGTCACGATTCGGTTCACCCCATGCATAGAACAGACGGATAGCATCTATCAAAGAAGTCTTTAACTGTCCATTGGCTCCGATAATCACATTCAAATTCTTATCAAATTCCACCTGTAGTTCTTTTATTCCCCGAAAGTTCTTTATATAAATTTTACTTAGATACATAAATCTGCGATATTAAAAAATATTTCCATCCATAAGCACAATTATTTTTCGTTGTCTGCACCCAAAGGAATTTCTTTCTCAAAAGCTTTAGCCTGCATTATTCATAGCCACCACGCTTTAACTTCGCAGTAGCTGTCCGATTGGTCCGCATTTCCTCGGCACCACATGGTTTTTCTGATAAAAGCCGTTCGATGTACCCAAAAGCAGCACTGGAAGATGACTAGAAGGCAAAGGATAGCGCGTTTTTTCAAGTGTCAAACACGGAGAAGAACGTACCCTGTACCGCATCTACCGTGTCTGTGGAGAACTCTGCTATCTGGCAGGTGCCGTCATCAAAGACAAGACCGGGAAGCACGAACCGCAGATCCTCGTTTCCTTCTGCCGCCCAGAGGGAGCCCTCGCGGATTACAAGGAAAGGTGGACCATTGAAACGATGTTCAAAGGTCTGAAATCCAGCGGGTTCAATATTGAGGACACACATATGGTTCATATCAATCGTATCGAGCAACTCTTCGGGGTTGTCATTATAGCCTACACCTGGGCCTACCTGGTTGGCATCGCAGCCAATCTCAAAGTCAAGGCCGTCAGGACACTCAACAATGGGAGGCGCGCCATCAGCCTTGTCAAGTACGGTCTGAACTTCATCGCAGACACCCTCTTCAATCCATTCAGACCAACCAAAATCAATGTGTTTGATTCGTTATCATATACTTAGAAAAAAAATAATAACTTTGCCGAACCGAAAGCGACCATATCCGAAGTGGTACATTTGAAAACGCTCCAGAAGGTACATTTAATGTGATATAGTCACCTTCTGAGAATCCACCAGGACAATGGTAGCACCGACATGAGCGAGACGACAGATGCCGACGCAGTATAAGTATATGCCGGAACAATCTCCGCGTCCCCCCAAAACTCACACCGCCTCGCTCCCGTCTTCGCCGTACTTTCCGTCCTTGGCTTCATAGATGACGGACGGCTCCAGGACTTCGACCGTGTGCCAGACGCCGGCGGGGACGACGCAGCCGTAACTGCCGGAGGACGGGTCCATGACAATGCGTGCCGTTTCATGGAGGCGACGCCCAATTGCTTTGTCAGGCTTCTGTTCAATGCCATCTCCAGGTCTCGCTTCCTCGTAAAGAACCTCGACCAATTTTCCATGAAGCAGTAGGACATTCTCGGTGCTGTTCGGATGCCTATGGATAGGAACCACAGTGCCAGGAAGAAGAGCATTGAGCATACGCTGGCTGTTGTCGTCGGAGGACGTGCGCAGGTCATAGTTCTGACGAAGCCGTGGATTTTCCGCAGCCTCGGAGAGCAATTTCGTGATAAACTTCTTGTCAATTTCCATCATAATCCCCTAAATCCATTAGAGACTTCAATGATGTCTCATTATTCATAACTCTTATTGCTTTCGCAACAACATCAAGCGTCTGAATGTCGCGCCATGCTTCTATCGACTTGGTACAAACTTGATACAAGTCTGTATAGCATTACTAACAATACTTCTCGTATTGAAATAATATCTGATTGTTCACAAAACAGTAAGCCTCTGATAAAGCACGTGTCTCGATTTTATCCCAAATCCCTGTCACAACAAATCAACCCAAGGCCATACAGAAGTCAATGTCAATGCGTTCGCCTCCCCTCCACTAATACTCCCTCACCACCACCTCAAAAGCCTCCGCATACATCAGACCCCACTGTCCGCCACGATACGCCGCCAACCCCTCGATAAACTCCGCCGACCTCGGATGCGGATAAGGCCTCATCACGCCCCTGTACATCGAAAGTGCCTTCACCTTCGCATCCACACCCTCCTTGCCGACCTCCACATAACAATTCGGATTGAACGACACCATCGCACTGTTGATCTTCCACTCCGTACATGACGGCACCTCCATGTACCAGAGTTCCCGTACACGCTTCACCTCCGGACGGCGCTGGAACAGACGCACCGCCTCCTGGCACGCCATTGAGGTCTGAAGATGGTCATTGTTCGTGTCCGCCGGATGATGGGTGATGATGATGTCCGGCTCGCTCTCACGGATAGCGCTTTCGATGAACTGCACAAGTTTCAGATGAGGAACCGTGTTCATCTCGATGTTCGGGAATGTGGCCTCGAACTTTCGGTGTATTCCAAGGAAGTCCGACGAAGCGTTCAAATCTTCATCCAACTCCTTATCCTCCGGGCGGAATTTCTGCAATTATTTTTGAAGCGACTGAACCCTTCGGACGCGCCGGTAATGATGACGTTCATCGACTATCATTCCTTCTATCATCACCACCAGTTCGCGCCATTCGATGGACTTTGTCCCCGGACCGGAAAATCTCTGGGGAACGTGCAGTTCACCGCGTTCAAGAACCTTCGTGTACAGCACCGGACCACCGGGCTCCATATGCAGGAGTTTGATCCGGTTGCGCCTCGCATTGATGAACACATAGACACTGCCGTCAAGAGGATCTTTCCCCATCTTCGTACGGACAAGTCCGCTGAGGGTGTAAAAGCTCTTACGCATATCGGTCGGCTCCGACCAGAGCCAATATCGGAGACTGTCGTTCAGGCTAAACATTGCCCATGATGGTGCGAAGCATCTCCGCGCTGAAATTCCCAGTCAGGCGCATCTCCGCTCCGGACATTGTCCTGACCTCAATCGTCATCAATTCAGTCCGCACGGATGCTTGCTTACGCCTTGACCTCCCAACCTGCATTGAGGCTGTCTGCATCAGACCTGAGCCGGACATTAACGGAATGAACTGACCACCGTGAAGCTCCTCTTCAGACAACAGACCTCGCGTGTAGTAATATGCCGTACGGCTCAAACCCAATTCGTCGATTCTTTGTTTCCTGGTAATCCTGTGCTCGTCACAGTAACGATCTATCTCGATTACCTGCTCTTTCGATACTTTCAATACGCCTTTCATCCTGATGTTTTTTTTTCGATTTGGCGCAAAAGTACGGAAGAGATTCACACTATGCTATACGTACTGGGCCGGACGCTTTCCTATAAAGTCCTTGTACGGCTCAAGGATACAGGGTTTGTTTGTAATGTTTTCCGAGAACTTCTCGAACTCGGCGTGGTCCATCTCAAGGTATTTCTTCACTGTCCGGTAGTTCAAACCTATATGGTCGGCAATCCATTGGATTAACTTGTGCATCACTTTGCGGAGCATCTGAATTCTGTCGTACGTAATCATTCGACATGCAGTTATATAGTCCTTCTCTCTGTCATAATGCCTTTGCTTTTTCATTATGGCGTAAAGGTCGGATTAATAACCAAAAGTCACTGCACTCTTGATTCCATTTTTACTGCATTCTTGATTCCGATACTACTGTATTCTTGTTTTCGATTTTACTGTACTCCTGTTACCGATTTCACTGCATTTTCTGATTCCGGTGACAACATAATAAAAACACTTCTCTTAAGCCGGGTACATCTGGTTTTCGGAGAGGACGAGTTTGCGGGGGCCTTTGACTTCGATTTCGAAGATAAAGGTGTTGTGTTCGTTTATAACGACAATAGGGTTGTGGACGCAGTTGGAAGGGTTGCCGTAGAGGCCGAAGTTGCCGGTAATGAAGCTTTCGTGTAGGAAGGAGTAGAACAATTCCGGAATCTCATTCGTGCCGATTGTATCAAGAGCCTTTTCCACATAAGGCCGTTTGACTCCGGCGGCACCTTTATGCTGTTTGTCTTCTTCGAACCGAAATATCAAGCAAGTATGGCCTTCATCATAGCTCAGTTTTATCACATAACGGATTGAGAGTTCGAGGTCTGGAAGGGTGGCCGCTTCATCAGAATAGTTACCCTCCTTCATCATCTTTCGTAGTGTAATGAATGTCGAATCCAAAGCTGAACGCATGTGCTTGTCCGGAAGCATGTCCGCCCATGTCCGGAATTCAAACAGACTCATCAGCGGCAAGTGTTTGAGGAGGTTAAAGTGATTAGCGAACCGTCTCATTGCAAGGCCGTTGTCCGTGAGGCAATTATACCGAAGGATTACCAACTCTCCATCGCTTAACTGACCACGGAGGCACTTTGCATATAAGACACGGTCTTCTTCGTCAATGTCGCTCTCCGCCACCAAACGAGCCAATTGGTAGAGTTCGCGAAAATGGACTGCCAGTTGTTCTCTATTGCCGGCATAGAAGGCCTCGAACTCTCTGACCGATGCTGTAACGCGCTTCTTATAGACCAATTTACTACAGAAAGGCGTAGCAATAAAAGAGGCGACGATGGATTCCAGCGCCCGTCTTCCTGCCAAGTCTCTATCTATGTAAGCTGCAATAGTGTCCTTGTACTGAGAAAAGAATACCTGAAACTTGTTATCAAACAGTTGTTGAACAGTCAGATTTATCTGCGCATTGTTGGTTTTGATGACATTGTCGTTGGTATCCTTCATGTTGGCGTTGGAGTCAATCTGAGCATTGAGCGTTTTCACCAGCATGGCTATGGAATAAATGGCGATCAGCGTCCCAAGGATACCACCCACAAAGTCTCCAAGCGTCCCCAGTAACTCATTATTGACGGATGCGCACCAATCGAACATCACTACCTGTTTCCACAGAAAAAGGACAAAACAGGCGACAATGGCTATGCCCGACAGGATGGCGACAAGCCGAAATCCGCTCCACGACTTTTTCTTCTCCATCTGTGCCGCGTGAACCGCCTCAGAGACCTGCTGTATCTGAGGTATCTTTATTGCTCGATTCGCCATATCTGGTCTTCGTTAACATTCTTATTACCAATGGCTGTAATGGCCGTATGGAACATTGGATAATCGTTAGCACGGCGGAGATTGTTCTGCCTGTGGATTGGGAGTAAATTATCAACGTCATTCGTCCCCCCCTTGCTGGCCGGAATCAGATGGAAGATCTCCCAACCAAACTCCGTTGGCAAGCCATACTGCTCCCGCTGCATCCACGCACCCGCAAAATCCTTACGCCAACGTGAGGAATCATATCCAGGGACTTCTGTTGCCTTACCCCAAATTTCTTCTATTTTATTGTTGTCCAGCATAATAGTATAAGATTCTTAGGGCTTCAAATCCGCAATCGCGATACTTTCTCTGTCTTGGTCACGAAGAACGATGTAGATGTCGGAGTTGATTTGAGATTTATTGATGTACAGGGAGTAGATGAGATAGTTGAGTAGATCTTTCGGGTTCTGACCGAGGCGAGTAAGCCCGGCGCCTATGATGGGGAGCAGGACGGGATAACCTTGAGAGTAGGTATCGAAGAATTCTATCATCTTTTGAATAGCCAAACAATAATCGCCGTTCTCTGCGCTATTCTTAAGGTTCGAATCCATCTTGCCTATGCCGATGAGGAAATAGTGCAGAGAATCCGAAACAGCCAGATCGGCACCAGTACCCACTTCATATCGCCTCAGGTTCCCCACAGGCTTTTCAGTCGCAGTGAGCATATCGAACTTAGCCTCATGGACAATTGATGACTGTATGGCAGCATCGAGGGAAACTGGATTATACGTTCCCCTTTCATACAACCCCCGAAATGCTGTTCCGTGGATCGTCTTGGAAGAAATCAACTTATCATCCACGAGCGTATCGAAACAACGATTCACGGCAAAACAGATATTCCTGCGCCCTGTACCGGACGGAACAATCTTCTCACTGAACAAATCGCCATACACAACAAACACGGAATGACCATTTGGCGTCTCCAATACCGTTACTTCACGTTTACAGAGAACCACGAACTCGGCTATGACGAAGCAAACCAAGAACACGCCAAGAAGAATAAGCGCGCTCACAAGCAGCTTACACCACAGATCAGTTATGCACCAAGAATCGAGCAACTGTTCCAAAGACACAAACGCTGCTAAGAATCCCAGCAATGCATAAACAGACACTGTCCAAGCACAAGCTTTTTTAATGACAGTCCTAAGATTCAGTTTAACACGCTTCAACATAATCATTTGTGTTTATCAGTCCACTTCCCGAAAAACACGAGTGCAGAGCCCAGGAGATACAGCATGACACGAGCCCAAAAGAAATGGGAGGTCTGTCTATTGAGCATCGTGAAATCCTTCTCGATCTGTCCCCAATCATGAACCTTCTTGTTCAATGAATCATAATTCACCGACACAAGCGCCTCACCGTGATACCGCTCACTATGAAGCGCCTCATCATAAACCCCTTCCCATATAGCCTCCATACTTCAGCTGATTCGCCCGCTCCTCCTAACACTGCCAACCGAATGCAAACAAGTGCAAAACCAACCCGACCGGTTCAAGATACTGCTTAATCCGAAATACCTTCATATCAATCACCCTAAGATGTCACAATGTTATCTCAAGATATCCTCCTCCCCCAGCGGCTCGTACTTGCCGTCTTTGCATTCGAGGAGGACGGTGCCGGATTCCATGGATCGGAGGCTGTGCCAGACTCCGGCGGGGACGTTGAGGACGGCGACGGGGCCGCCGGGGAGCATGTCGATGGTGGCGGTTAGGACGCCGGAGTCATCGTAGAAGTACTCCTCGAAGTGACCACGCAAGCAAACAACGGTCTCGGAGGAGGTGCGGTGACGATGGATGGGCATCACCGTACCCGGCTCAATGGCGTTGAGCATGCGCTGGGAGTTGTCTTCGGGACTATTCCGAAGATCCAGGTTCATCCGAAGCCGAGGCGACACCTTGGCCTGCTCGGTGAGTTTATCCAAAATGGTTTGAGTTATTTTCATTGTGCTCTATGTTTAGATTGCTATTTAGGTCGGGCATGGAGTCTTATTTCTTAAGTGTGGCTAGATACTCCTCGTGAAGACGATAGTATTTCTTCATAAGAAGGACATAGGCGATCACCAGCACAACTCCAACAACCACCAAGTAAATCCAGTGCTCCAGCACGGTATTCGGAATTAGGTACACCATTCCCAGCGAAATCACCAACTGCAGCCCCATATAAATGAGCGACACCACCACATGGCTCATCTTCAGTTCGTTCGCCATCAACTGATAGGCGTGCTTCCGATGCGCCTCACCAAGATGCTCATGCAGCATAATACGGTGAATAATCGTGCAACATCCATCCACACCATACACCAGCAAGAACACCAGCCACGTCATGTCGCCCGTCTTGGCGATCAGCGAACCGATGGCAAACAACATAATGAACGCAATGCCGATGCTGCCCACATCCCCGGCAAAGCACTTCGCCTTGCCCTTCGGACGGAAGTTGAAGAACGAGAACACCAGCACGCCCAGAATGGCCACAATAAGGTACGACGGATCAATGAACTCCACCGCCTCATTGCGGGCTTGACCCGCAATCTCACCATTAACCATGACGCCTAAACCATTAACCAACACCAGCGGCACCAGCACCGCCAGCGCATACCCCGCCGTAATCCCGTTGATACCATCCATGAAGTTAATCACGTCCGTCGCACCCACGAACACCACCAGCGCCACGATGCCAATCACCGCCATCCAGTACCACGGCAATCCCGCAACCGAGTCCGACCCCAGCGCGATACTCCAGAACATCAGCGCCGTAGCCACAAACTGCACCACCAGCCGCACGCTATCCGGAAGCGAGTGTACATCGTCCCAGAAGCTGATGCCGCAAATCAGCACCAGCCCGCAAAGGAAGGGCAGGTATGCCGAGATGCTACTCCCCTGCACCACCATCAAGACCGCCCACACAATCATCGAAATGGCAAATACAATTCCGCCTCCCCGCAGCACGATCGTCGAGTGCGATGAACGCTCGTTCGGTTTGTCGATGATATTGAACCTGTCTGCTATCTTGAAATAGGCCAACTCCGCCGCCAACACGATGGCTGCAACAATCAAATATGTAATCCAAATATTCATAATATATTGTCTATTTCTTAGTTTTATCTGTCATTTACAGCCCTTTCGCTGCCACCGAAATGCTCTGAATAAATCTGTACAACCAAACCTTTGTGGCATCCTTAGGAAATATAAGGAAGTGCTTCACGGAATCGCAAGTGTAGCGCCAGAAGGAAATGGCCTTGCGAACCAAGAAGCCTCGTTCGTAGTAGTAGCTCGCGTCCCGGTTGTGTCCGAAGTAGCCGGTCTCCAGAATAATAGCCATGATGCTTGACACCTTATTCCGCCATCGGGCATCTGGGGAATAGAGTGGCATGGTATCCACAGGCATTCCCAGATACTCCACTGCCAGGGCAGCGAAAGCGTTCCACTCGGTCATTAGTCCTGCGCTTTTCAGTCTGTTTTCCAGCAAAGTCGCATCAATATCCATGCGATAGGTCCTCAGCAACCGACACCAGTCACAAATCTGTCGAAGCCCTATCCCACCCTTGAAGAAATGAGCCACGAAGTGCATGAAGATGTAGAAAGCATCCTCATCCACACCAGGAAGCAAGACCGATGTTTCACCATTCTGCCAAGTCCGCACCTTCCCTCCAGCAAATAATGCACGCTGCACGTCATCCACTGTCCGCTCGACATTCTTCCAAAGAAGACTTCGCAGTGTCCCATGCAATTCCACCACCCACGGGTCGATGGTCATGCTTAAATGTTTATTGTGGGGCTCTTCCTCGTCCACCGAGACAGCCAAAGGGGTTAAGAAAGCCTTTGCTTTTTCGTAGTTCGCCGCATCCGTCAGCAGATCCACATCCTCACACGCCCGCCACCCGCCACAAAGGCCGCTCGTAGCATTGCGCCACGCCCTGCCCTTTCATCAGCACTGCACCGATGTCCGCCTCCTTAATCTTGTCGGTCAGCACCCCGATGAAGTAGTTCATCGCCTGATTCCGCTGCTCCAGATGAATGGTTTGCCCTATAAACTGCAATGCATCAGCCTTAGCAATCTTTAAGTCAGGAACATTTGCTTTATAAACATCAATTCCTGAAGCGACGAGACCAACAACCGACTGTTCCTCGGCCAGTCTCTGCACCTCGCTCCAGTCCACGCCACTTGAAACCTGGGTCTTGAAATCTGAAACAGAGTCATCTTCCCACAATCCAGCCTGAAGCAATGCAAAGAAAGCTTTCTGACTATTGTTGAGTACCATCTGTAGCCTTGTTATGTAAAAGATCGTTCACTTTATCAATTACGATGTTTTTGGCGAAGAACCGTTCATAATACTCACGCCCAACATTCCCCATTTTTGCGCGTTTTTCTTCTTCAATTTCATACATTTTACGTACATTATCAGCAAGAGCCACGTAGTCTTCTGACTTTGCCGTAAGTCCGCATCCTGCCTCTTCAACCACACGGCTACCCTCACCATTGAGCATTGTCACAATGGGTTTTCCTACTGCCATATAAGCCTGTACTTTCGAGGGGATGGTCAGGGAGAAGATAAACTCATCTTTCAGAGAAACGAGCATAGCATCAGCCTGGCTGAAGAACCAAGACATCGTATTTACCGGATGACGACCTACAAACACAAAGGCATCTTGCAGCCCAAGACGGGCAACCTCTTTCTCTGCATCCTCACGAGCACGACCGTCACCAACTATAACCCATTTAATATCCTTTATGTTTTTCAGCAACTCAGCTGCCTTGATGATATTAGGAAAGTCCTGTGCAACCCCGATATTACCAGCAAACATTACCTTGAAACCTTCTGGCAGTTGAATATCAGCAGGCTGTTTCTCTCCGTATGCAATGCTATCCTCCGCCCAGTTAGGTGCAAACACAAGTTTATCTCTAAAGTCACCCTTCTCGCAAATTGATTTCTCGAAGGCCTTCGATTGCACCAATATGACATCGCTTTTTCGGTATATATTTGTTACAAGTTTGTTCAGCCAGTTCACTACCGGCCCTCCTTTGATGCTTGTCGTGGCCGTTACGCTCTCCGGCCATAAATCTTGCACCCAGTGAACGTACTTTACTCCAAGTTTTTTCTTATATACCAGTGCAGGTAAAGCCATAGTTACTGGTGAAAGCTGGAAACATAGAATGGCATCAGCCTTCATCTTGTGCCGGCGAGCATACCACCGCCCAAAGAATAGGAACGATAGCATACTCTTCACGATGCCAAGGCTCCCACCATCACCACGAGCCAACTCAGGCACACGAATAATATGTGCGCCCTTGTATTCTTCTTTCTGGACTCCCCAAAACTTGTATCCGTTGGGATACGGGCCACGAGGGTACGTTGGCTTTCCTGTCAAAACAGTCACATCGTTCCCACGTTGAACTAAACCCTCCAATAGTTCATTCACCTTAAATTCCTCCGGGTAGAAATATTGACAAACAACAAGTATTCTCATCTTTATAGCGAATTAACAGTATATTATTCTGAAAAGCTATTCAGCAGGAAACAATAGTAAGCGTTCACTTCTCCAACCCATTGATTTTCAGCGGGTATTTGGAAGATTTTGTTTAACAATCGTCGATTTTAAGGGTTTACAGGCTGCAGTAGCACGGCAGGAGGGCTGTCAGGTCCTTGCCTTCATGGGCGGTTTTCAGTTTGCCGAGAAGATAGCTGATGTACTTGCCGGGGTCGATTTCATTGTGTTTGCAGCTCTCGATCACCGAGTACATGAAGGCGTTGTCAGCCGCAGAGCTCTCGCTTCCGATATTGCCGGCATTGCGGAGGTTCATCTTGAGTTTCCTTACGCTCTGCTCGCTGATATTGTTCGACACCTCGACATCTCCGCTTTCAAGTACACGTTTCATCGCTGGCCATTCGGCCCTTGCATATCGCATGGCTTTTTTCAGCAGCTCACCACATCCGGCATCATCAGACAGAGCATAGTCGGCAAGCCTGTCCTCTATCGATCGCATCAAGTCGGCAGTGCCGCCCGGCTTGAGCCTGGCAACATATCTTTCAGCGCTTGTCATGTCCTGCTCCTTGAAGCAGTGTTCCTTTGCGAAGACCATCCCTGTTCTGTCTATGAACCACATCGCCTCATCGTAGTTCTCTTCCAATGCGTTAACAAACAGACGTCGAATGTGAACGAGACAGGCACTCCTCTTCTTGACTCCTCCACGAGGAGGACTTTCCAGCTTCGCCAGTTCCTCGTCTGTCATGTCAAACACCTTATAGCAGACATATCCGTCAGTTGTGTAGAACCCGATGAACTTCTCAAGGTACGGTTTGATGGCTTTCGCGCCACGACTGCCCTCCTCGTAGAACAGCCAGGAGAGTTTCAGCAACTTGGCTGTGATGCTCCAGAAGTACTTTTTCCTATAGACCCTGTTGCCGTCGGCATCCTCGCATCCTACCAGACCGGGAGTCTCGTCTATCATCCAGTAACCTGCTGTAAGCATTGCCCGTTCCCAATATTCCTTCATCTTGCCGCGCATATACTCAATGGCTCTGTGGATATTGTCTCCGAGAGTCGATTTCGACATCCGCAGGCCAAGAGCCCTGAGTTTCCTCGCTATCTGCTCGAACGGAGTATTATACCAGAACTTCTCCATCAATATGTAGCTGAGGGTATCTGTACCGAAGCAGCAACCTGCTATCGGGTGGTCTACCGTTATTGTATCCAGTGTCCTGATGTCTTCCTCATTGCGGAAGCGTACCGTGGCCGTCTCGTAGATGTGTTCCTCTACCTTCGCCGGGGTGAACAAGATAACCTTCACGAAGTTCTTGTCTATCTTTCCATTCCTTGTCACATAATATGCTCCTTCCGGCAGTTTATAGTAGTCCTCAAGCCTGTGATATGTCGGACTGTCCGTATATGCAGCCGCTTTCGAGTAATCGATGCGCTCAACTTTCACCTCACTTCCGGGATGAGTCCTGAGCAACCTCTTCTGGATGGCACTCACAGTGTCTCCGGAAGATGGATTATTCCGCGGAACCTCAGTATCGGCTCCACTGTCAGACCCCGCAGTGCCATCGAAGTTGTCCTTGCCGCTGTTACGATCATCGCCATCACGACGCTTGCCAAGACGACTTGATTTCTCCGACTTGCGGCCGTAGAGTTTACCGGCGTTTACCTTACCGCTGAGCGCGAGGGCGGAGATTTGAGCGGTCAGCTCAGATATCGTTTTGCGTAGATCTGACAACTGGCCTTCATAAGATGCGCGAGTCTTTTCCTGAGCCGCCCTCATATCCTCTATCATCCCCTTATAGAACTCCTCAACCATTCTCCGGTCACGACCGTCAGATTCGGCAAGCCTTCGCTCCAAGGCGGCCACCGCATCGATCAGCCTTGCATTCTGATCCTTCAGCTCAGCAATGGTCATATACGCCAGTTTGAGTTGTTCTTCGGCTCTCATATTCTTCGTTTTCCTACATATAAAGGTACGAAAAATAATTGAAACCACAAAGGATTATTTCAATTATTTTATTGGTAATCAAAGATTTAATAACCTTTTAATCCATGTATTTTACCACCGCAGAAGTGCTTGCCGCGCACTCTGTGAGCATAACAAAGTCCGACCAGCAAATTTTACCTCCGACACGTTCAGGGTCCGTCAGCGGCTATAAAAAACGGCCTTCGTCCAACCGGATCGTCGTTAGTTCATAGCGATTGTATTCGCGTATGAGAACCTTTTTCACTCTGGGG
>ERZ1034691.11-NODE-11-length-152647-cov-67.294478_pt1 | contig 152647 bp, 139 predicted proteins | sample MGYA00520638_ERZ1034691 | MGnify/ENA primary metagenome ERZ1034691 (study PRJEB33766, sample SAMN09781763) | gut metagenome | biome: gut microbiome | host: Homo sapiens | place: Madagascar | study: EMG produced TPA metagenomics assembly of the PRJNA485056 data... | reverse complement strand
GCAGCCACATTGCCCAGTACCGCGATATCCTGCAGCTGGACGAGCCCGTGGGCCGCAAGCTGGATTTCCTGACGCAGGAGCTGAACCGCGAGACCAACACCATTGGCTCCAAGTGTCAGGATCTGGATATCACCCGTATTGTGGTGGATATGAAGGCGGAGATCGAAAAAATCCGCGAGCAGATCCAGAATCTGGAATAATATGTTGTGGAGGAGCCTATGAAACTCATCAACATCGGCTTTGGCAATATGGTCAGTGCGGGGCGCGTGGTGGCAGTCGTCAGCCCGGACTCCGCACCGGTCAAACGTCTGGTGAAGGAAGCACGCGAGCGCGGGATGCTGATCGATGCCTCTTACGGCCGCAGCACCCGGGCTGTGCTCATCATGGACTCCGATCATGTCGTGCTGTCCGCCCTTCAGCCCGAAACGGTGGCAAGCCGCGCCGCCGGGCAGGAGGGTAGAGCATCAATGGAGGAAGAAACATCTCATGGCGAATGATAAATTTCTGTTTGTAGTTTCCGGCGCAGCCGGTACCGGCAAGGACAGCGTGGTCAAGGCACTGCGCGAGGCACACCCCGAGATCGAAAAGACCGTCTCTGCCACCACCCGCACCCCGCGCCCCGGCGAGCAGGAGGGTGTGGACTACTACTACCGCACCCGCGAGCAGTTCCAGCAGTTGCTGGAAAACGATCAGGTGGTGGAGTACAACTTCTATAACGGCAACTACTACGGCACCCTGAAGTCTGAGGTGGAAAAGCGGCTGGAGGCCGGTAAGGTGGTCGTGCTGGTCATTGACGTGCACGGCGCTGCCAATATCCGCCGGATGTTCCCGGGCGCTACCACCGTGTTCCTGCTGCCGCCCTCTGTGGAGGAACTGGAGCACCGTCTGCGCGGCCGCGGCACCGAGACCGAGGAAAGCATTCAGGAGCGTCTCGCCACCGCCCGGCAGGAGCTGGCCGAGCAGGATAAGTTTACCGTAAAGCTGGTCAACAACCAGATCGAGCCCTGTGCTGCAGAGCTTTATCAGGTCATCTGCCAGCGTGCCGGGCTGCAGGAGTGAAAAATCAAGCGTTGAAGGAGTTGGACGAATGCCCAAAACGGTAGGCGTTGCCGTCAGCAATGCGACCTTCCATTTTGATAAGCTGTATACCTACGCTGTTTTGCCGGAACACCAGAATGCGGTGCGTCTGGGCAGCATGGTGCTGGTACCCTTTGGCAAGGGCAGCCGCGCCCGCATGGGTGTGGTACTGGCCTGCGATGCCGAGCCGGAGCACTCCAAGCTGAAATATCTGTTTGACGTAGCCCCGGCTTCGGCCTGCTTGACCCCGGAGCTGCTGCGGCTGGTGCATTTTTTAAAGGAACGCACCTTCTGCACCTACTACGAGGCCGTCAAGGCAGTCATTCCGTATGGTGCACAGTACAAGCCTGCTGTGGCCGCAGACGGTGTTACCCCGGTGCTGCAAAAGCAACTTACCCGCCACACCGAAAACGCCTACAAGCTGGTGGGCACACTGCCACAAAAGCCAAAGCCTACGGCAAAGCAGCTGGCGGCGGTGGCACTGCTGAGCGGCGGCCCTCGCACCCTGAACGAACTGGAGGATAAGGGCATCAGCCGCGCCGTGCTGGATAACCTGTGCACCAAGGGTGTGCTGGAATGCAGCAAGGTGAATAAGTCCATCGACCTCTACGCCTCCATCCCGCTGCGCAACGACCCCATCACCCTCACAGAGCAGCAGCAGGCCGCTTACGACACGCTGCTGCCTAAGCTAGAAGATACCGCACCCCATTCGGCGCTGTTGTACGGTGTTACCGGCAGCGGCAAGACGCTGGTGTTTTTAAAGTTGATTTCCCGCTGTCTGGAACTTGGCCGCAAGGCGCTGGTGCTGGTGCCGGAGATCAGCCTGACCCCGCAGATGATCCTGCGGCTCAAAGGGCAGTTCGGTCGCCGGGTGGCGGTGCAGCACTCCGCGCTCAACCACACCGAGCGTCTGTTGCAATGGCAGATGATCCAGGACGGCGGTGCAGATATCGTGGTCGGCACCCGCAGCGCAGTGTTTTCGCCGTTGGAAAATATCGGCCTTATCATCATTGACGAGGAGCAGGAGCACACCTACCGGTCGGAATCCGCACCACGCTACTCCGCCCACGAGGTCGCCCGGCAGCGTGCCGCCGAAAACGGCGCCCTGCTGCTTCTGGCCAGCGCCACCCCCAGCACCGAGAGCTTCTACGCTGCACAGAACGGACGCACCCAGCTGGTGCGCCTGACCAAGCGCTACGGCGGCAACCCGCTGCCCAGCGTGCAGATCGTGGATATGCGGGCAGAGCTGGCAGCAGGCAATCCCCGCGAGATCAGCCTTGCGCTGGAGGATGCCATCCGCCGCAATCTTGAGGCAGAAAAGCAGACCATCCTTCTGCTCAACCGCCGGGGCTACCAGACCATTGCCCAGTGCGAGGACTGCCGCGAGGTGCTCAAGTGCCCCAAGTGCAGCGTGCCCATGGTATACCACAAATCAGCGCATAAGGTGCTGTGCCACTACTGCGGCTCCCAGCAGGAGCCGCCGCCCACCCTTTGCCCGGCCTGCGGCGGCAAGCTGCAGTACCGGGGCTTTGGCACCCAGAAGGCCGAGGAGGAGCTGGCAAAGCTTTTCCCGGAGGCACGGGTGCTGCGTATGGATCAAGACTCTACCACCGCCAAGGACGCCCACGAAAAGCTGCTTGCCAAATTTGCAGCGCATGAATACGATATCATGGTAGGCACCCAGATGGTGGCGAAGGGTCTGGATTTCGAGGATGTGACCCTTGTGGGCGTGCTGGGCATTGATTCGCTGCTGTTCGCGCAGGGCTTCCGGGCATACGAGAACGTGTTCAGCCTGATCACACAGGTGGTGGGACGTAGTGGCCGCGCAAAAGAGCCCGGCTTTGCCATCATCCAGACCACCGACCCGGACAACCCGGTGCTCACCCTTGCTGCTGCACAGGATTACGATGCCTTCTACGAGCAGGAGATCGCTTACCGCAAGCTCGGCTTGTACCCGCCTTTCTGCGGGCTGTGCGTCATCGGCTTTGCCGGTGCAAAGGAGAACGAGGTGGCGCGTGCCGCTGCCCGTTTCTCGGCGCTTTTAGGGCAGCAGGCGGCCAAGCAACCGGATTTGCCGCTGCGCATTCTTGGCCCTACGCCCGGCAGCATTGAAAAGATCAACGACACCTACCGCTATAAGCTCACCGTCAAGTGCCGCAACGACCGCCGCTTCCGCGACCTTGTGCGTGCTGCGCTGGCACTGTATGAAAAAGAAAAACTGCCGTCCAAAGCATCGGTCGTGGTAGACCTGCACTCGGACGGTGACATCTGATAAAACTGGAGGTACCATTATGGCTATCCGTAACATTGTTAAAGAAGGCGACCCCATCCTGAACAAGGTCTGCCGCCCTGTGACCAATTTTGACGACCGTCTGGCTACTCTGCTGGACGATATGCGCGAGACCATGATCGCCGCCGACGGCGTGGGTCTGGCCGGCCCGCAGGTGGGTATGATGCGTCGCCTGTTCGTGGTGTGGGACACCACCGACGCCCCGGAGGAGATCCCCGAGGATTACGAGTACAAGTTCATTGATTTTGTCAACCCCGAGATCCTTGCTGTTTCTGAGGAGGAAGAGACCGCCTACGAGGGCTGCCTGTCCTTCCCGGGGCACAACGGCGCTGTGACCCGCCCCGTTGCCGTCAAGGTGCGTGCACAGGACCGCAACGGCGAATGGTTCGAGCTGGAAGCCGACGGTCTGCTGGGGCGCTGCATCCAGCACGAGAATGACCATCTGGACGGCATCACCATTATGGAGTCCAGCGAATATTTCTATGAGGATACCGAGGAAGGCAAAAAGGCCGCCCGCGAAGCGAAAGGAAACAACTGATGCGCATTTTGTTCATGGGCACGCCGGATATTGCCGCCGAGTGCCTGAAAGCCCTGTATGCTGCCGGGCATGATATCTGTGCCGTGTACACCCGGCGGGATAAGCCCGTCGGCCGCAAGCAGGTGCTCACCGCACCGCCGGTCAAGGAGGTGGCTTTAGAGCACGGCACGCCTGTGTTCCAGCCCCGCACCCTGCGGGACGGCAGCGAGGATGACACTATCCACGCCCTTGCCCCGGAGCTGATCGTGGTGGTGGCTTATGGCTGCATCCTGCCGAAGTCCGTGCTGGAACTGCCCCGCTACGGCTGCATCAACCTGCACGTTTCGCTGCTGCCGAAGTATCGCGGCAGCGCCCCGGTGCAGTGGTCGGTGCTGAACGGTGACGCTGAGACCGGCGTTTCCATCATGCAGATGGATGAGGGTCTGGATACCGGCGATGTGCTGTACTGCAAAAAGATCATCATCGACCCTGAGGAGACCAGCGGTGAATTGTTCGACCGCGTTACCGCTGTGGGTGCCGAAGCTCTGTGTGAAACGATTCCTCAGATCGCTGCCGGTACTCTGACGGCTGTGCCGCAAGACCACGAAAACGCCACCCTTGCCCCCATGCTGAACAAGGAGATGGCAGAGTTCCACTTGACCGACACTGCCACCCATATCCATAACTGGGTGCGCGGCATGAACCCTTGGCCGGGCGCGTGGTTCATCACCTCCGGCGGTAAAAAGCTTAAGGTGATGTCCAGCCGCGTGGCCGCCGCCAACGGCGAAGCCCCCGGCACGGTGCTGGCCACAAAGCCCCTGACCGTAGCCTGCAGCGAGGGTGCTATCCAGCTGCTGGAGGTCGTACCGGAGGGCAAAAAGCCCATGGACGGCACTGCCTTTGCAGCAGGTCTGCGCCTGAAAACGGGGGATAGCCTTTGATGGCCGCAAATCCGCGTGCGGCGGCAGTTGCCGCACTGGTACGGCAGGAGCAGGATGGCTTTTCCAATCTGGTGCTGGACGCAGAACTCAGGCGCCAGAAGCTGGAAGGCCGGGATAAGGCTTTTGCAAGTGCTATCTTCTACACGGTGCTGGAGCATCGCGGCACGCTGGACTATATTTTGGAGCAGTTTCTGCCCAAGGGTCTGGCAAAGCTGGATGCACCCGTGCGGGAAATTTTACGCGCTGCACTGGCACAGGCGCGCTATATGCAGGTTCCTGTCTCTGCTGCGGTGAACGAGGCAGTCAAGCTGACCCGCACCTTTAAAAAATCCAGCGCCTCCGGCCTTGTCAACGCCGTGCTGCGCAAGGCCTGCGGCTATGATTTGGACGCTGCCGTTTTTACGGACGAGATCCAGCGCCTGATGGTTTTAGGCTCTGCCGGGCGGGATGTGGCGGAATTTCTCCACAAAAACTACCCGGACGAGGCACTGGGCATCCTGACCTATCAGGCCGATGGCGGTTTGACCAGTCTGCGTGCAAACCCCCTCAAGGCCAGCGCTGCGCAACTGTGCGCGCTGCTTACAGAGCAGGGCGCAGCAGAGGTGCGGCAGGGTATTGTGCCCGGCAGCGTGCTGGCACGATTTGCCGGCAGTCCGGCAGACAACGAGCTGTTCCGACAGGGCTACTACCATGTGGAGGGACAGGCCAGCCAGCTGGCAGCCCTTTGCGTGGGTGCAGCCCCTGGCGAGACGGTGCTGGATCTGTGCGCTGCCCCCGGCGGCAAGACGATTTTGCTGGCCGAGCAGATGCAGGGTACAGGAGAGCTGTACAGCTGCGATGCGGCAGAGAACCGTGTGGGGCTGACCCGAACTGCGGTAGACCGCATGGGCTTTACCGGGGTGCATACCCTTTGTAATGATGCCACCAAACCGAACTCTGCACTGCCCATGGCAGACCGCATCCTGACGGATGTGCCTTGCAGCGGCTTGGGCATTCTGGCAAAAAAGCCGGATCTGCGCTATAAAAAGCTGGAAGCTGCCCGGCAGGCAGAACTGCTTGCCACACAGGCGGCAATTCTGGATACCGCTGCGGCGCTGCTCAAGGCGGGCGGACGGCTGGTCTATTCCACCTGCACCATCGACCCGGCAGAAAATCAGCAGCAGATCGCAGCCTTTTTGCAGCGCCACCCGGAATTTGCGGTCTGCGCGCCGGAGGTGCCGCTGCCCGCCGGAATGACGGCAGGGGAGCATGGTTGCCTTTCGGTGCCCACCCGCACCGGCATGGACGGCTTTTTCCTGTGCGTGTTGCAAAAAGCCGCCGCAACGCAATAAGCACGACCTTTGTGGGTCGTATCCTCTTATAGGAGAACAGAATGGAACAAAAACGCTGTATTTCTTCCCTGACGCTGGCAGAATTGACTGCTGAACTGAAAGCGCTGGGGCAGCCGGGCTTCCGGGCAAAGCAGATTTTCCACTGGGTACACCAGAAGCTGGTCACCGAGTTTTCTGCCATGACCGACCAGCCCAAGACCCTGCTGGCAAAGCTGGAAGAAACCTTTTATATTGCTGCACCGCAGATCGAGCGCCGTCAGGAGGCCAAGGACGGTACTGTGAAGTATCTGCTGCGCATGGCGGACGGCAACTGCATCGAGACCGTTGTCATGCGTTACCACTACGGCAATACCGTGTGCGTATCCACACAGGTGGGCTGCCGCATGGGCTGCCGGTTCTGCGCCTCCACACAGGCGGGGCGGGTACGCAACCTTGAAGCAGGCGAGATCTGCTCCGAGATCTACACTGCCCAGAAGGATATCGGTGAGCGCATCTCCCATATCGTGCTCATGGGCATCGGCGAGCCGCTGGACAACTTTGACGAAGTGATGCGCTTTTTGGAGAACATCACCTCGCCCGAGGGCGTCAATATCGGCATGCGCAACATCAGCCTTTCCACCTGCGGCCTTGTGCCCAAGATCGACCAGCTGGCGGAGAAAAAACTGCAGCTCACCCTTTCCATCTCGCTGCACGCACCCACCAACCAGATCCGCAGCAGTATGATGCCGGTCAACGATGCCTACCCGGTGGAGCAGCTGATCCAGACCGTGCGCCGGTATCAGGAGACCACCGGCCGCCGGGTCAGCTTTGAATATTCCATGGTGCGCGGTGTCAATGATTCTGATGTCTGCGCAAAGCAGCTGGCAGACCTGATCCGGGGCATGGGTGCGCATGTAAATCTGATCCCCATCAACCCGGTGGACGGCAGTCCGTACTCTGCTACGGATGCAGCCAATGTGCGCCGGTTCCAGCAAAAGCTTGAAAGTCTTGGCGTAAACGCTACGGTGCGCCGCCGCCTTGGCAGTGAGATCAGTGCCGCCTGCGGCCAGTTGCGCCGCGACGAAATGAACGGCAAGGCATAAACAGAGGGAGAAACCTATGAAACTTGCAGGAAAAACGGACGTGGGGCGCGTCCGGCAGGACAATCAGGATGATTACCGTGCCGGGGAGCTGCCCGGCGATGCAGCATGGGCGCTGGTATGCGATGGCATGGGCGGCGCACGTGGCGGGCGGGAAGCCTCGCAGTGTGCGTGCAGCGTCATCGAGCGCTGCTTTCAGGAGCAGTACAGCCAGTGCATCCCCGGCGAAGAGGAGACTTTTCTGAAAAAGGCACTGCTCAGTGCCAACCGCTATGTGTTCCAGAAGGCACTGCGGGAGGAGTCTCTGGCCGGTATGGGCACCACCGCCGTCTGCGCTCTGGTGCGCGGCGGCAAGGCCTATCTGAGCCACGCGGGCGATTCCCGCGCCTACCTGTACCGGGACGGTAAGCTGGCGCAGCTGACCCACGACCACTCCTATGTGCAGGAGCTGGTGGACTGTGGCACCATCACGCAGGAGCAGGCAGAGCATCACCCGCAGAAAAACATCATCACCCGGGCGCTGGGCGTGGATTACCGGCTGGAGCCGGAGTTCACCACCGTAGCGCTGCAGGCAGGGGATGTTCTGCTGCTGTGCACGGACGGCCTGACCAATGCCGTACCCACAGAGCAGCTGGAGCAACTGCTGCGCAGTGGGTCTTTTTACGATTTGCCGGACGTTCTGATCCGTACCGCCAACGAAAACGGCGGCCCGGATAACATTACCGCCCTGCTGGTGGGAGTAGAGCCGATGGAGGTGCGCCATGGATAACCTGATCGGTAAAAGACTGGACGGTCTGTACGAGGTGCAGGAGCTGATCGGCTCCGGCGGCATGGCCAACGTGTATAAGGCGGTCATGCGGGGACAGAACGGCCCTGTGCCCGCCGGGACTGTGGTGGCCGTTAAGGTGCTGCGGCAGGAGTATATGCACGACCCGGATCTTGTGCGCCGCTTTAAAAACGAATCCAAGGCCATCTCGCTGCTGAATCACCCCAATATCGTTAAGGTGTACGATGTTTCGGTCAACGACCATCTGCAGTATATCGTTATGGAATATGTGGACGGCATGACCCTGCGGGAGTACCTCAACGAGCGGGGCGGCAAGCTTTCCAGCCGGGAAACTGTGCACTTCATTTCCCAGATCCTCAAGGCGCTGGAGCACGCCCACGCCAACGGCATCGTGCACCGGGATATCAAGCCCCAGAACATTATGCTGCTGGATAACGGCCAGCTGCGCATGATGGACTTCGGTATCGCCCGCATTTCCCGGGCAGATAACCAGATGCTGGCCGGCAAGGCGATGGGCAGTGTGCATTATATCAGCCCGGAGCAGGCCAAGGGAGACGAGACCGACCGCACCAGTGACATCTACTCGGTTGGCGTCATGATGTACGAGATGCTTTCCGGACATCTGCCCTTTGATGCCGATGACGTGGTGGAGGTTGCCATCAAGCAGATCTCGGACGAGCCCCGCTCGCTGCACGAACTGGCACCGGAAGTGCCCTATGCGCTGGTGGAGATCACCGAAAAGGCTATGGCAAAGCTCCCCCAGAACCGCTACCCCTCGGCACGGGCGATGCTGGAAGCACTGGACACCTATGTGCAGAACCCCTCCGTGCTGTTTGAATATCAGTATATTACAGAAGAAGCGCCCGAAAAGGTGGTGAAACGTACCATGAACCAGAACCGCGCGATCCGTCAGAACGAACAGCCCGCACCCCGCAAAAAAGGCAAGGGAAAACCGGGCAAAAAACGCCGCACTGTCTTTTTGCCGGCCTTGTTCGGCATCACCATTGCCTTTGCACTGGCCTGCATGGCACTGTGCTGGATGATCCTGAACGACTCCTCCAACCTGATGAACAACAAGGCCGATGTCACCCTTGGAGACTATATCGGCATGACCAAAGAGCAGGCCATGGCTACGGATCAGATCGCATCCGGCCAGATCTCCCCAGAGTGGGAAGAGGAGTATAACAGCAACTATGCGGCCGGTTATATCTATAAGCAGTCGCCGGTGTCCGGCCGCACCGTCCGCGAGGGTCAGAGCGTGACGCTGACCGTCAGTCTGGGCACCCAGTATGTCACCGTGCCGGACCTGACCAACTATGTGCAGACCGATGCCGAACAGCAGCTCAAGGCACTGGGCGTTTCGGTGCTGGTCACGCAGGCTGTGGATACCTCGGTGGCCTCCGGTGCGGTCATCCGCTCCGACCCTGCCGCCGGTACGCAGGTAGCGGCAGGCTCTACGGTCATCCTTTATATCAGCCGTCCGCAGGTGTCCACCACCACCAAGGTGCCCTCCCTTACCGGCATGAACGTGAATGATGCCCGCACCCTGCTGGTGCAGAACCATCTGGGTCTTGGCAGCCAGAGCGAAAAATACAGCGACCAGCCCGCAGGTACGGTGCTCAGCCAGAACCCTGCGGCAGGTACTACCGCGAAGCTGAACAGCCGCGTAAATGTTGTGGTCAGTGCGGGCGCTGCGCCGGCGCAGGAACCGGAGCAGCCGGGCGGCGAAGGCACTTCTGGTACGGGCGAAGGTGCTTCCGGCACCACGGGTGAAGGCTCTTCCGGCGGCGAGAGCACCGGCGGAAGCGGCGAGCCGGGCTCCAGCAGCTCCACAGGCGGCGGTATTCTGGACTGGTGGTCCTCGCTGCTGAGCTGACGGAGGATATGCATGAACGGTTATATCGTAAAAGGCATTGGCGGCTTTTACTATGTAAAAACGCCGGATGGCATCGTGGAGTGCAAGCCCCGCGGCATCTTCCGCAAACAGAAGATCACCCCCGTGGCAGGGGATGAGGTGACGCTGGAGACCGAGAATGGCGCAGCGGTCATTGCACAGATCGAGCCCCGCAAAAACGTTTTTGTGCGCCCGCCGGTGGCAAATCTGGATGTGCTGTTCCTTGTGGCCAGCACCACCCAGCCTACCCCCAGCACGCTGGTTCTGGATAAGCTTTCGGCCATTGCGGTGGATAAGGGCGTACAGCCGGTGGTGGTGTGTACCAAAAGCGACCTTGCCGAGGCGGATTTTCTGGCAAACGCCTACGCAAAGTCCACCCTGCCGTTTATCCGCATCGACTACGAAAGCGGCGCGGGACTGGACGAAGTAAAGCAGTGGATCAACGGCAGGCTGTGCGCTTTCTGTGGCAACTCCGGTGTGGGTAAATCCACCCTGCTGAACGCATTGCTGCCGGACGCTGCCCGCGAGACCAGCGCCATCAGCCAGAAGCTGGGGCGCGGCCGCCACACCACCCGTGAGGTGACGATCTTTGAAGCCTACGGCGGACGCATTGCCGACACCCCGGGCTTTGCCAGCCTGGAAGCCAACCGCGCCGGATTCATCCCCAAGGAGAATCTGGAGCACGCTTTCCCGGAATTTGGCCCTTATCTTGGGCAGTGCCAGTTTACTGGCTGCTCCCACCGCAGCGAAAAAGGCTGTGCTGTGCGGGCTGCGCTGGCGGAGGGCAAGCTTTCCCAGACCCGGTACGACAGCTACTGCGCCATGTACGATGAGGTAAAGGATGTCAAGGACTGGCAGCGCCCGAAAGTGTAAAACGGAAGGAAGAATAAAATGTCCCGTTGTGTGATCCTTTCCGCCTGCCCGGTGCAGCCGGAACTTAAGCGCTTGCTGCGCAGCGATGATTTTATCATTGCCTGCGATGCGGGCTACCGCAACTGCGAACGGCTGGGCTGCAAGCCGGATATCATTGTAGGCGATTTTGATTCCGCTCCCTGTCCGCAGCAGAATGCGAACGATATCGTTGTGTTGCCCCACGTCAAGGACGACACCGATACCGAGTATGCCGCAAAGCTCGCGGCGCAAAAGGGCTTTGACGAGGTGCTTTTGCTGGGTGCACTGGGCGGCAGGCGGGTGGAGCATACCCTTGCAAACCTGTGCACCGGCCTTGGGCTGGAGCAGCGCGGCATCCGTGCCGCCTTGCAGGACGAGCGCTCCCGCATCACCTTTGTGCTGCCGGGCGAGAGCCGTTGCTATCCCAAGGAGGATTTCTTCTACTTCTCGGCTTTTCCCATGGAGGGACGCGCCGGGGGCGTGTATGAAAAAGGTTCCTTCTATGAGTTGGAGGATGCCGTACTCACAGCAGGCTATCCGCTGGGTGTGAGCAACGAATATGCCGAAGGCTCAGACTGCATCACCATCAGCACCCGGCAGGGCGCGCTTGTGGTGGTGGAGACCATCGCAGATTAAACCTCTTCCCGGAACATTTTTGCCCGTCAGACGCTATAATGGGGTAAACATGAGCGAAAGGCGGGGTAGAGATGCAGGTAGTGGTCATTCGCAGCCCGAAAGCGCTGTGCGGAATTCTGCGCAAGCTGTTCGGCATCCGCAAAGAGAACTGAATCCATAAAAGGCCGGTGTGTGGCAAAATTGCTGCACACCGGCCTTTTGCTGTCGGCATACCGCCGCCTGCCGCCGCATACACTCTTACGGAAACGGACAGGGAAAGGAGCGCACTGCACATGGAACTGAAGATATTCCGGGACACGCTGCCGCAGGGCGGGGCAGGCTGTACCGTAAAAGCAGAACTTCCGCTGGAGACCGATATCCGCATCTCGGATGACCTGCCGCCGGTGGGTAAGCTGGTCAAGTGCTTTGTCCGCCCGGTTGTTCTGCAGCGGCAGTTGCAACCGGGCAGGCTTACCTTAGAGGGCTATTTGCGCTGCACGGTGTTCTACCAGAGCGAAGCAGAAAAAGGCCTGTGCCAGACCGAGCAAAAGCTGCCCTTCACCCGGCAGCTGGAGCTGCCGGAGCTTGCCTTTACGGCATGGACAGCCGTGGTGGAAGGGCAGACAGAGTACCTCAACACCCGCGCGGCAGACCCGCGCCGTATCGAGGTGCGGGGTGCCTATGGGTTGGTGGTCACGGTGCACACCCAGTGCAAGACCGAGGTCATCACCGCACTGGCAGATGGCGGCATCGAGCAGCAACTGCGCACCCTGCAAGGCGTGCGCAGTGTGGCCGTGTTGGATAAGCTGGTTACCTTAGAGGGAGAGCTTGTCTTTGCAAAGCCCCCGGCGGCTGTACTGGATATTGCCGGCAATGCCTGTGTATCTGAGGTAAAGCTGCTTGCCGGTAAGGCTGTGGTCAAGGGAGAGCTGCGGGTGCAGTGTGCATGGCGGGCAGAAGGGGACACTGCCCTGCAAAGTCAGGCGGCGGCACTGCCCTTCCAGCAGGTGATAGATCTTGAGGGCATCACCGAGGACTGTCATTGCTTATGCGTGGCAGAGCCGGTGGGCTTTACCCTGTCACAGGCAGAAAGCGCCGCCGCCCAGCTGACGGCGAATGTCATGCTGCATCTGCGGGCATGGCGCAGCTACCAGCTGCAAGTGGCGGTGGATGCTTTTTCCACCCGGTTTGAAACGGAACTCACACCGCAGCCGCTCGTCACAGAGCAGTTGCTCTGTACCCTGAACGATACCGCCACCGCCACAGGCTCCGGACCTCTTCCGGATGCAGGGGCGCAGCTGCGGGCCTGTTTTGTGCACTACGGCCCTCAGCAGGCCGTCCAAAAAGGGGAGGGCTGGGTGCTTGCCGCAAAGGCGGTGGTAACAGCCCTTGTAGAGAATACCCTCGGCGAGCTGGAAAGCTACGAAAAAACCTTGGAGGTCGCTGTCCCGCTGCCCATCACGCCACCGGAGGGAACAGCGCTTGCGCCGGAATGCTGGCTGAGTACCGAGAACGTGCAGTGCACCTGTGCGGGCGGCACACTGGAAGCTACGATTACAGTCCGGGCAGAGGGCGCGATTTTAGGCTGTACCACCAGCCCGGTCATCGGCAGCATCACCCTTGGTGACCCGCTGCCCGATACCGACCCCGAGATCGCCTTGCGTATCTACTACGCACAGGCCGGAGAAGAGGTGTTTGCAGTGGCCCGGCGGTTCCATGTAGCCCCGGCGCAGATCCTTGCGGCAAACCAGCTGGAAGAGGAACTTGCCTGTCTGCCGCAGGCACAGCGGTTGCTGATCCCGGCCACCTGAGCGTAAGGCTGTAAATAATCGGAAAAACGCACTCCATTCCCGGACGGTACGAGCTGCCGCGCCGGGAGTGGAGCACTTTTCGTTCGTGTTGCGCAGAAAAACAATGCAAAGAGTTACCGAAAAGGCAAAAAAGAAAATTCGCAAAATAAGACGTATTGTCGCTGTAAAATGCGACAAGTATACACCTAGTATCTTTCGAAAGAGATTAAAAATCAACATAAGTGCCATGCTGATATCGATTTTATTTCTGAAAAACATCTTAAAAATACGATTTGTATTTTACACTTTGCAGACCATCCATGGATGTGGTATACTGAAGTACGGTCTATAGAATCAGAATGTTTTCTGCCCGGGTCAACCTGCGCTCTGTAAGTCACATTGGGTACAGCAGTCAGAAAACAAAATCATATCGCGGGAGAGTGGAATATTTGGAACTGGAACAGGCAAAAAAGCGTGTGAAAGAACTGCGCGCAATTATTGAGAAAAACAACCGGCTTTACTACGATCAGGATGCGCCGGAGCTGGAGGATTTTGAATACGATGCCCTGACGCGGGAATTGAAGGAACTGGAAGCACGGTTTCCCCAGCTGGTCACAGCGACATCACCCACCCAGAAGGTAGGCGGCACCGCCAGCAGCAAGCTGCCCAAGGTGACCCACGCTGTCAAGATGGAAAGTCTGCTGGATGCATTTTCCTTTGACGAGCTGCGGGACTTCGACCGCCGCGTCCGCGAGGCCGGAGTAGAGCCGGAGTATGTCGTGGAGATCAAGATCGATGGCCTTTCCTGCAGCTTGGAGTATGAGAATGGACAGCTTGTCCGTGCCTCCACCCGCGGTGACGGCGTGGTGGGCGAGGATGTTACCGCAAACGTGCGTGCCATCCGCAGCATCCCCAAGACCCTTAAAGACGCACCGGAGTTTCTGGAGGTGCGCGGCGAGGTATATATGCCCCACGAGGCCTTTCAGCACCTGTGCGCCGAGCAGGAATTGCAGGGTGCAGCACCCTTTAAAAATCCCCGCAACGCAGCAGCCGGTTCTTTGCGGCAGAAGGATGCCCGCATCACCGGCAGCCGGGGGCTTTCCATCTTTGTGTTCAATGTGCAGCAGATCCGGGGCAAGACCTTGACCAAGCACTCCGAAAGTCTGGATTACCTCAAAAGCCTTGGCCTGCCGGTATCGCCGCGCTACCATGTGGTGCGCGATATTGAGGACGCCATTGCCGAGATTGAGAACATCGGGCAGAACCGCTCCAAGCTGGATTTTGACATGGACGGTGCCGTTATCAAGGTGAACGATTTTGCGCAGCGGGAGCTGATGGGTTCCACCAACAAATTCCCGCGCTGGGCCATCGCCTTCAAATACCCGCCGGAGGTCAAGGAGACCACCCTGCGCAGCATCGAGGTGGCCGTGGGACGCACCGGCGTGCTTACCCCCACCGCCTGCTTTGACCCGGTGTTTCTGGCAGGCACTACGGTAGCTCGCGCCACCCTCCACAACGAGGACTTCATCCGACAGTTCGGGCTGTGCATCGGGGACACCATTCAGGTGCGCAAGGCGGGCGATATCATCCCGGAGGTCATCGGGGTCACCCATCATGCAGAGGGGGCTGAACCCTACACCATGCCTACGGTCTGCCCCTCCTGCGGTGCGCCGGTGGTGCACTTGGAGGACGAGGCTGCCCTGCGCTGCGTGAACCCGGAGTGTCCGGCACAAGCACTGCGCAACATCATCCATTTTGCCTCCCGGGATGCCATGGATATTGAAGGTCTGGGCGAGGCAGTAGCCACCCAATTGGTGGAAAAGGAACTGGTGCATTCCGCAGCAGATATCTACACGCTGACCCGGGAACAGCTGCTGGAGCTGGACAAATTCAAGGAGAAAAGCGCGGACAATCTGCTGCAAGCTATTACTGCCTCCAAGCAGAACAATCTGGATAAGCTTTTGTTCGGTTTTGGCATCCGCAACATCGGCGATAAGGCAGCCGCGCTACTGGCAGAACATTTCGGCACACTGCAGGCCATCCGGGAAGCCACCGCTGAGCAGATCAGCGAGATCGACGGCTTTGGCGGCGTGATGGCGCAGAGTGTGGTGGAGTTCTTTGCCAAGGAAGGCACCACCGATCTGGTGCATCGCCTTGCAGATGCCGGGGTCAATATGCAGTGGAAGGGCGAGCCGAAGGGAGATAAACTGGCGGGCAAAACGCTGGTGGTCACCGGTACGCTGGAGACCCTCTCCCGCAACGAAGCCGAGGCGCTGATCGTGAAAAACGGCGGCAAAGCTAGCGGCTCGGTCTCCAAAAAAACGGCCTATGTGGTGGCCGGTGCAGCGGCGGGCTCCAAGCTGACCAAGGCACAGGCGCTGGGCGTGCCGGTGCTGACCGAGCAGGAATTTCTTGCTATGCTGCAGGATGTTCCGGTAGAACAGGAAACGACTTAAAGTGCTCTTTTAAATGCCGAAATACAAGTAATTTCAAAAGCTTCTGCAACGCTGCTGCAGGGGCTTTTTTGTTTACCCGTTCCCGGTTCTAATGACGCACAAAGCGCATACAATGCTAGCACAAAGATTTCGTGGAAGGAGAAACCAAAGTGGACGAGTATTACCGGGCCATCAGAGCCCTTCCCGCTTGGCTTGCATCGCCGCTGGCACAGCTGCCCGTACAAACGGCAGTGCGCATACAGGAGCTGCGGCTGCGCACTGGCTGCGCGGTCACATTTACCGTACAGGGGCGGCAATGCCCTGCTTCGGCACTGCCGGGCTGCCCTCCAAAGCTGGCTGCAATGAGGCTGAATGCGCTGCAAATAGAAGAGATATTTCACACCCTTTGCAACGGCTCGGTGCACACCCACGAAAGGGAGCTTGCTGAGGGCTACCTGACCACTGCTGTCGGCAACCGCGTGGGCGTGGCGGGGCAGTTCGTGCAGCGGGAAAGTCATGGCATCGCTCTGCAAAAGGTCACTTCGCTCAACCTGCGGATCGCACGCAGTTGTGTTATCCCTTTGCCGCCCGCGCTGGACAAGCTGCTGGAACAGCACTTTACAGGGCTGCTGGTGGTGGGAGAACCCGGCAGCGGCAAGACCACCCTGCTGCGCACTATCGCCCGGACGCTGGCCGAGAGGCAGCGTCTGGTGGCAGTAATAGACGAACGGGGCGAGCTTTTCCCGCCGGAAGGGCCGCTGCCGCCGCTGGAGCGCATTGGCGGGGTGGATAAAGCCTGCGCCGTCCAGATGGCGCTGCGTACGCTGGCACCACAGGTGATTTTGCTGGACGAGCTGGGCAGTCTGGAGGAAACAATGGCACTGGAGCAGGGCTTTTTCAGCGGGGTGGATTTTATTGCCAGTATCCACGCGCCGGACGCTGCACAGGCGCAGTGCCGCCCGCAGGTGCAGGCTTTGTTGCAGCGCGGGATGCTGCGGCGGCTGGTCATCCTTGCCGGGCGGGAGACGCCGGGTTGCATCCGGGAAGTGTGCGCCGTATGAGCAGCCTTCTGCGCGGGCTTGGCCTGCTTTTGCTCCCATTGTGCGGCTGGCTGGCGGGGGATGCGGTACAAGCCAGAACGACCCTGCATCTTACTGCGTTGCAACATACCATCGAGTTGCTGCAACGCATCCGGCAGGAGATCCAGTACCGCCGGGCAGACCTGCAAAGCCTCTACCGGCAACTTTGCCGCGAGGGCCTTTTGCCACAAAATCCCGGCGGTACATTGCAGCAGTTGCTTGCACCGTGGCAGCTTTCAGCAGAGGAGCGTGCCTGCTTTGCAGAGTGTTTTAGCGGAATCGGCCGCGCAGAGGCCGCACAGGAATGCGAGCGGCTGGGTTACTATACGGCGCGGTTTGAGGACTATTTACAGCAGGCACGCCGCACAGCACAGCGGCAGGCCGGTTTGCCGCACCGCCTGGGGTTGGCTGGCGGTATGATGCTGGCGCTGCTCTTTTTGTAAAAGCTGTACGGAGCAAAGGAGAAACGGATGGATATCGAACTTGTGTTCAAAATTGCGGCCATCGGCATCATCGTGGCAGTACTCAATCAGCTGCTCATCCGCTCCGGGCGGGAGGATCAGGCCATGATGACCACATTGGCGGGGCTTGTGGTAGTGCTCTCCATTCTCGTCAAGCAGATCAGCACCCTGTTTGCTACCATCCGGTCTCTGTTTGCGCTATGAGCGCGGCGGTTCCGGTGCTGATGGCGCTGCTGCTGACGGCCTTTGCGGGAGTTCTATTGCAGCGGTATTCCCCGGCATTTGCGTTGCTGCTTTCGCTGGGTGCTGCGGTGTGGCTGCTGCTCCGTCTGGCACAGCCGCTGCGCGGGGTACTGCAAGCAATGGTACAGCTGGGGCAGCGCACCAATGTGCAAGCCTTTTCCTGCCTTTTGCGCAGTGCAGGGATTTTGCTGCTGGCAGATTACGTCCGCACCCTCTGCGAGGAAGCCGGAGCGGATGCCCTTGCATGGTGCGCCGGGCTGGCGGGGCGGTGTCTCGTACTGGCGGCAGTATGGCCGCTGCTGGAACAGATATTCCAGACGATCTGGGGGCTGGTGGGATGAAAAAATATAGATGTGTCATCAGTGGGGTAACTCTGGGCCTTCTGTGCAGCAAAACCGCCCTGAAAGCTGTGGCTGCGGAAGCCACACCGTGGCAAACCTATCTTGACAAGGCACCTGTACAGGCCGAGCAGTTTGCGGCAGACCCGCTTGGCGCCCTTGTGCGTTTGTTTGCCGCCGAACCGGTGCAATTGCTGCGGGATACGATACAACAATATGCCGATGTTCTGCTGTTTTTGTCGCTGGCAGCTGGACTTGCATTTCTCTTGCAGGACACTGCCGACAGAGCACTGCTGGAGCTGGCGGCTGCCGGCGGCTGCGGCGTTTTATTGTGGCAGGAACTGGACAAGCTTGCCGCTGCCCTGTGCACCCAGATGGCCGGGTGGAAAAGTTATCTGCTGGGCTTTTTGCCGGTATACAGCGGCGTGTTGGCAGCTGGCGGTGAATGGAACGCCGGAGCGGCTGCAAACGGCTTTCTGCTCACGGTGCTGTGTTTTATCGCACAGGCGGTCACCCTCTGGCTGCAGCCGCTGCTGCGCAGCTACCTTGCCATCAGTATGGCCTGCGGCATCAGTTCCCGCAAAAGCCTGTCCGAGGGCTGCACTCTGACCGGGCGGCTGCTGCGGCAGGCCATCGGCTGGGCAGGCAAAGCGTTCGCCGCCCTGATGAGCATTCAGCGCGTAGTCACGGTGCAGCTGGATCGTTCAGTCTCCCGTCTGGGACAGCTGCTGACCGGCAGTGTGCCCATTGTAGGGCAGGCGATGAGCAACGCAGCAGATGCAGTGCTGGCCGGGATGCAGCTACTCAAAAGCACCCTTGGCATTGCCGCATTGCTCAGCATCGGGGCAGAATTTGCGCCCTTGTATCTCGGGCTGCTGGCACATCTGCTTTTTCTGTCCTGCTGCGGCTGGCTTGCCGGGATCGGCGGGCTGGAGCATTGCCATAAACTGCTGCAATGCTTTGCCGAAGCCGTGCGCTGCATGGCGGCTGTTACGGCCTTGTTTTTTATGTTGTTTGTGGTGGGCATCGTGCTGCTGATGCTGACAGGGGGTGGTTAGATGCAGGCATTTCAGCGGGCCGCGGCAGTATTCTGCATGGCGTGCATCGGGGCAGAGCTGGTCAGCCTTTTTGGCGGGCAAAGCTGGGCTGGCCGGTGCATAAAAGCCGTAGCCGGGCTATATATTTTAGCAGTCCTTCTTGCGCAGTTGCCACACCTGCCGGGCAAGGTTATGACCGATTTTTCGGGGAATACAACCCCGGCGGCCACGTTCGCTGCACAGTCGGATGCACTGGAAACGGAGATCCTGACTGAGACCAAGGCTCAACTGGAAGAGTATTGCACTGCACAGTGCCGACAGCAATTCGGGTTGGATATTCGTGTGACGGTCACGCTGAAAAAAGCCGGGCAACAGGTCGTGGTAAAAAAAGCTGTTGCTGCCTTCCCGGCGGGCTGTACCGCCGCCCAAAAGCAGGCAGCGCTCAGCTTTTTGCAGCAGACACTGGGCACCGCTCCCACGGCAGCGGAGGAGAGCACACCGTGAAGAAGAATGAATTGCTTTCCGCTTTACGCTCTTTGCAGAGCAACAAAAACCGCACCTCGCTGGCGGTGGTAGTCGGTGTGCTGGCAATGCTGCTGCTTTTGCTGTCGGAACTTTTACCCAGCGGTAACACGCAGAAAACCGCGGCATCTACTGTCCGGACTGCTGCCGTCAGCCAGTACCAGACCCAACTGGAGCAACAGCTGGAAGAGCTTATCAGCCAATTGCAGGGAGCAGGGCGCACCACGGTCATGGTCACCCTGACCACCGGAGAGGAGACTATCTATGCAGTAGATACCCAGACCGGAGATCTGCAACAGCAGGAGACGCACGTTCTTTTACAGGATGGGTCTGCGCTGGCCGAGACTACCTATCTGCCGCAGGTCTGCGGGGTCGCCGTGCTGTGTGAGGGCGGGGGAGATGTCCGGGTTGCAGCTCGCATTACTGAGCTGCTGCATTCGTTGTTGGATCTGCCCACGAACCGCATCTGCGTGGAGCAACGCAAGTGCTGAGCTGCTGCTTTGATCGAGTACCAAAACTATTTACCCAAAAACAAAGGAGGAAGCGTTTTATGAGAGCACTTTCCAGAAACACCCGCAGGGTCACCGCCCTGACACTGGCGGCGGCGCTGGTCATTGCCGTCTACTTAAACTGGCAGTATGCCCGGGCAGACATTACTCCGCAGACAGAGGACGACACCCTCATGGTCTCGGCAGAGCCAGTGGAGGCAGAAGCGGAGACTGCCATCACGGATGCGCTGCCCACAGAAGCGGAGGCCGCCTCCGGTGTCAATAAAAATTATGGTGAAGCACAGCTTGTCAGTGTAGCAAACGACAGCGGCACCCGCTTTTTTGAACAGGCTCGGCTCAAGCGGGAAAAGGCACACGACGAAGCGATGGATACCCTGCAAAAGAGCCTGAAGTCCTCCTCCCTGACAGCAGAAGAGAAAAAGGAGTACGCCGCACAAATGGCGGCAGGGCTGGAGGATCTGAACGCAGAAAACGAGATCGAAACGCTGGTGCGCGCCAAGGGCTTTGCGGACTGCCTGTGCTTTTTACAGGCAGGGCGGGCAGACCTGACCGTGATGACAGCGGGTGAGCCGCTCACGGCGGCGCAGGTGGCACAGATCCGGGATGTGGTGATGAACAAAAGCAGCGTGACCGCCCAGAATATCACGGTGGTGGAGGTAAAGTAAGCACTCTTTATCTATGCGGATATCCCGGCGGCGCAGGCGCAGCTTTTCTTGCAGGCAGAAAGCCGTATGCGCTGCCGGGATGCCATTCTATGCTGATTTCCATCTTCTTTTCCAAACAAGTATTGAAATTACCCCCGCATTGATGGTATAATAACTCTATCAAAAATGAATGCTGCGCGCCTTTATGCACTGTACAAGGGCGCGTTTGAACACAAAAGGCAGGCACGGCAGACCGGTTTCAGGGTTTTGAAACCGCTGCCGGAGCAGCCTTTGGATGGAGGACAGCACAATGGATTTACAGAATATGGATCTTCAGGGCGGCAGCCTTCAGATTTCGACCGAGGTCGTGGGTAAGATTGCCCGCTGCGCCGCACTGGAAGTGGACGGCGTTGCCGAGGTATCCTGCGGCGTGCAGAATAAAAAGCTGAAAAGCCTGCTGGAATCTGCCAGTATCCAGCCGCCTGTGGTGGTTGAGATGCGGGACGGCACGGCCAGCATCACTCTGCACCTGATGATGCAGTTCGGCGCACGGATTCCCTCTGTGGCTGAAAAAGTACAGGAGAACGTCAAGTCTGCCGTGCAGAACATGACCAATGTGACGGTCAGCCGCGTGGATCTGGTCATTGCAGGCCTTGCCGAAGCGCAGTAACAAATTTAGCAAAAAATCATATCAGAAACGATCCTCCTCCCGGCAGGCCCGGCGGGGAGGGTTTGTATTGCGAAAGGAACATTATGGAAAACATTCTGCCCCGTAGAGAAGCCCGCGAAAACGCCTTTTTGCTGGCATTTTCGCAGACCTTTGGTGACATTCCTCTGGCCGAGGCACTGTCCAACCACGCTGAGAACGATGAAGAGCATCCTGTGGATGCGTTCAGCCGCCTGCTGCTGAACGCCTACTACGATCATTCCGCAGAGGTGGATGACGAGATCCGCGCCCATCTGCGCAACTGGACAATGGAGCGTCTGCCCCGCGTCAGCTTGACCGTGCTGCGTCTGGCCGTGGCCGAGATGCTGTTCGGCGGCGAGAACAAGCCCGGCGTTGCCATCAATGAGGCTGTGGAGCTGACCAAGAAGTACGGCGCGGGCGAGGACTACCAGTTCGTGAATGGCCTGCTGGGTGCTGTGGCACGCGACCACGGCCTGAGTGATGAAGCCGTCGCGGAGTCGGCTGAACAGTGAGCCGTTATACGCTCGGGGTCGATACAAGCAACTATGCAACCTCTCTGGCAGTTTTTGATACAGCCGGGGAGGTTGTTTGTGCAAAAAAGCGCTTTTTGCCGGTAAAAGCCGGGCAGCTTGGTCTCCGGCAAAGCGATGCACTGTTCCATCACACAGCAGCTCTGCCGGAGATGCTGCAGGAGCTGGCGCAGGAATTCGACCTAACCAAAATAGACGCCGTAGGTGTTTCGCAAAAGCCGCGTCCGGTAGAGGGCAGCTATATGCCCTGCTTTCTGGCTGGTGTCAGTGCGGCGACCGCCTTTGCGGCGGCACGGGACATTCCGCTGATCCACACTACCCATCAGCAGGGTCACGCTGCGGCGGCGCTGTATGCTGCAAAAGGTGAGGCACTGTTCTCCCAGAAGGTGCTTTTGTTCCATATCTCCGGCGGCACCACGGATCTTTTACTGTGCGATCAGGTGCGTACCATCACCACCCTTGGCACCAGTACCGATCTGTACGCCGGTCAGGCGGTGGACCGCGTGGGCGTGCGGCTGGGCTTTGGCTTCCCCGCAGGGGCAGAGGTCTCCCGTCTTGCTGCGCAGTGCGCCGAGGATATCCGGCCCAAGTCCAGCGTAAAGGGGCTGCAATGCAGCCTTTCTGGGCTGGAAAACCAGTGTAACGCCCTGCTTGCGGCCGGAAAAGCACCGGAATACGTTTGCAAGTACTGCCTGCTCTGCGTGGCAGATACCGTTGTCCGCATGACAAAGGCCGCGCAGAAGGAATACCCCGCTCTGCCGGTGGTCTGTGCTGGTGGTGTGATGAGCAGCGATATCATCCGCACATGGGTGCAGCAGCGTCTGCCGCAGGTCTATTTTGTGCCGGGGCAGTATTCCAGCGATAACGCCATTGGCGTTTCCATTCTTGCTGCGCGGGAGGCCGGTCTATGGCTGATGTGATTTCGGTATCCGATCTGAATCATTATGTCAAAACGCTGCTGGATGTCAACGATGGGTTGTTCGATCTGGCCCTGCGGGGTGAGATCGCAAATTTTGTGCAGAACGCCCGCAGCGGTCACTGCTACTTTTCTCTGCGGGACGAAGCTTGCAGCGTGAAAGCAGTGATGTTCCGCACCGATGCCCGCCGTCTGGCATTTCGCCCGGAGGAGGGGATGCGGGTCGTGGTGCGCTGCCGCGCTACCCTTTACGAGCGGGACGGTGCGTTTCAGGTCTATGTAAACGAGATGTTTCCGGATGGTCTGGGCGCGGCACAGCTTGCGCTGGAGCAGCTGAAGGCCCGGTTGGAAAAGGAAGGCCTGTTTGACCCAGCACACAAAAAGCCGCTGCCTGCATACCCCGAATGTATTGGTGTCGTCACCAGCAAAACCGGGGCGGCGCTGCAGGATATCCGCAATGTGATCAGCCGCCGCTGGCCGTCCGTTCGGCTGCTGCTGTGCCCGGTAACGGTGCAGGGCTTTGAGGCTGCCCGGCAGATCGCCGCAGCCATCCGCACGCTGGATCAAAGCGGGCGGGTAGACGAGATCATCGTAGCCCGGGGCGGCGGCAGCAGGGAAGACCTGTGGGTGTTCAACGCTGAGGAGATCGCCCGGGCGGCATTTCGCTGCAAAACACCACTGATCAGTGCCATCGGACACGAGATCGACTACACCATTCTGGACTTTGTAGCCGACCAGCGTGCTCCCACACCGTCCGCTGCCGCAGAGCTTGCGGTGCCGGATCGGGAGGAGCAGCAGCGCATTTTTGAAAATATTGAAGAAAATATTCACAAAAATATACAAAAACGGCTTGCGTTGTGCTATAATGGTCTGGAACAATACAACTTTTTGTTGGAGCAGAGCGCGCCGAGCAAAATCTTACAGCAGTATTCAAACCGCCTGCAACAGATACAGCAGGCTGTCCGGACGCAGCAAAAAGCGCGTATGAATGACAAAAGTATGCAGCTTCAACACGCAGCTGCACTGGCTGCATCGCTGGATCCATACCGTGTGCTGGCTCGTGGCTATGCCCTTGTGACCGATACAAAAGGGAAGGTCTGCACCGTGGAGCAGCTGCAGCCGGAGCAGCCCATCTATGTGCGCAGTCGGCAATATCAGGCACGATGCCGTGTGGAAACTGTGGAGGAGATTAATGAGAGCACCCAAAAGCTTTGAAGAAGGAATGGATCGGCTGAACGCGATTCTTGCACAGATGCAGCAGGAGGACACCTCGCTGGCAGATTCCGTCAAGCTGTATGCGGAAGCCGCCTCCCTGATGCAGTACTGCCATGCAACGTTGGAAAAGACGTCGCTGCAGATCGAGGAGATCAGTGCAAAGATCGCTGAGACCGTGGACACCCCGCAGGAGCAGGAGGAAGAATAATGGAATATAAGGCGCAATATCAGGAATATCTGCGGCAGGCTACGGCTGCGCTGGATGCTGCCAGCGCTCGTTTTCTGCCCGAGGAATCGGAAGTATGCAGAGCTGCCCGTTACAGCTTACTGGGCGGCGGAAAGCGCATCCGCGCGATTCTGACGCTCAGTGTCTGCGATATGCTGGGCGGCGAGATGCAGGTTGCCGCACAGTTCGCGGCAGCTGTGGAGATGCTGCATTGCTACTCGTTGATCCATGATGATCTGCCCTGCATGGACAACGATGATCTGCGCCGGGGACGTCCCTCTTGCCATAAGGCCTTCAGCGAGTCCACGGCAATGCTGGCCGGTGACGTGCTGCTGACCGAGGCTTTTGAGGTGATTGCAAACGCCTCCGCTACGCCGCAGATCTGCGTGGCAGCCGCCCGTGCGCTGGGCGCGGGTGCAGGCAGCCGCGGCATGGTCTACGGGCAGGAGCTGGATCTGAAATATGAAGCGCTAGCGGCCACCGAGGAGCAGCTGCGCCTCATTCACCGCAACAAGACTGGTGCGCTGATCAATGCCGCCGTCCAGATGGGCGCTGCCGCAGCCGGTGCAACACCGCAGCAGTGCGAGATACTGGCCTCCTACGCATACGGGCTGGGGCTGGTGTTCCAGATCGTGGACGATGTGCTGGACGTTACCAGCACCCCGGAACAGCTGGGCAAACCCATCGGCAGCGACAGCGAAAACGGCAAGACCACTTTTGTTACCCTGTATGGAACCGACGGCGCAATGGTGCTGGCGCAAAAGCTGAACGAGCAGATCTGCAATGATCTGCAGCAGCATTTTGGTGCAAAGGCAGCTTTTTTGCAGCAGCTGGCTCAGCAGCTTCTGGTGCGCAAAAACTAAAGAAAAAGGAATACAGATATGCAGTTTATTCAAAATATCTTATCAGCCAATCAGATCTTGACCGCATCGCTTCTTAGCTGGTTCATTGCACAGGTGCTAAAGACCATCATCAACTTCATTCTGCTGGGCAAGTTCCAGTTAGAGCGGATGTGGGGCGATGGTGGTATGCCCAGTGCACACAGCGCGACCGTCTGCGCCATGGCTATTGTTACCGGGCGTAGCGCCGGGGTTTCCTCGCCGATTTTTGCGGTGGCCTGTGTGGTGGCTATCATCACCATGCACGATGCCATGGGCGTCCGGCACGAAACCGGTGAACAGGCAAAGGTGCTGAACCAGATGATTGCCCAGTGGATCGATGTAAGCGAGAAAAACGCTCCCTTTTTGCAGAATATGCACCTGAAGGAAATGGTCGGCCACACGCCGCTGCAGGTCGTGGCGGGCGTACTGCTCGGCTCCCTGGTGGGCTTTCTGTTCCCGGTCGTGTAAAAGGCGGTAGAGACGCCCAAAGTACAAACACATAAAGGATGTGTGAATATGGAATCGTTGTTGCTGGACAAGATCGATCAGCCCAGCGATCTTAAAAAGCTGAATGCGCAGCAGGTGGAAAAACTTTGCGCAGAGATACGGCATTTTATGCTGGAAAATATCTCCAAGACAGGTGGCCATCTGGCCTCTAATCTTGGCACCGTAGAGCTGACCGTGGCGCTGCACCGTGTGCTGGAAACGCCTAAGGATAAGATCGTTTTTGATGTGGGGCATCAGTGCTACACCCACAAACTGCTTACCGGACGCCGGAAACAGTTTGACCATTTGCGGCAGCTGGATGGCATTTCCGGCTTTCCAAATCCTCACGAAAGTGTGCACGATGCCTTTATTGCCGGACATGGCAATACGGCGCTTTCACTCGCTATTGGTATGGCTTGGGCCAAAAAGATCAAGCATGAGCCCGGGCTTGTGGTGGCGGTGATCGGCGATGGCGCTTTTACCGGCGGCATGGTGTATGAGGGGATGAACAATATCGGCGGGCTGGACAACCTGCTCGTGATCTTGAACGATAACAAGATGTCCATCTCTAAAAATGTCGGTGCACTGGCACGGTATCTGACCCATCTGCGCACAACTACGGCGTATTATGATGCCAAGGATAATGTACGCAGTTTTCTGGACGGTGTGCCATTGATTGGTACGCCGATGAAAAAATCGCTGATCAGCGCAAAAACGCTGGTACGCCGCGCTATGTACCACTCCACTATGTTTGAGGATATGGGCTTTGAATACATCGGCCCGGTGGATGGCCACAACGTGGAGGAGCTGGAGCGCACCTTGCGCTCAATCTACCAGCGGCCGGGTCCCCATTTTTTGCATATTGTGACCAAAAAGGGGAAAGGTTATCAGCCGGCAGAGATGAACCCAGGAAACTATCACGGTGTATCTGCTTTTGACCCGGACGGAATGCCGGATCCGGAGGTTGCGCCGAAGGAATCCTTCTCCACTGTTTTCGGCAAACTGCTGGTGCAGGAGGGAACACAAAACCCGAAGCTCTGCGCGATCACCGCTGCCATGAAGTACGGTACCGGACTGCAATTCTTTGCCCATCGTCACCCGCAGCGCTTTTTTGATGTGGGCATGGCGGAGCAGCATGCTGTCACCTTTGCGGCCGGTCTTGCCAGTCAGGGAATGCTGCCGGTGGTGTGCATCTACTCCACCTTCCTGCAGCGCTCCTATGACCAGATCATCCACGACGTCAACCTGTTGAAGGAGAATGTTGTCTTTGCCATCGACCGCGCCGGCTTTGTCCCTGCAGACGGCGAGACCCATCAGGGCATCTATGATGCAGCCTTCCTCAGCCAGATCGGCATCCCGGTCTATGCACCCTCCAATTACGAGGAGCTGCAATACTGGCTGCACTATTTGCTGCAGGACACGGTCTCCGGGCCTCGGGCCATCCGCTACCCCCGCGGCGGCGAGAGTGCAAAACTGGCGCAGTATCCCTGCACAAAGCGGGAATACGACTTTTTGTATGAGACGCCCGGGGCAGAGATCCTTCTGGTCAGCTATGCGGACGAACTGGAGGACATATTGGAGACCGCCGATCAATTGAACGCAGCATCGCAGAATGCAGATGTTCTGAGGCTTGTAAAGCTATATCCCTTTACAGACAAACTTATCGATACTGTGTCGAAATATAAAATCGTACTGTTTGCAGAAGAATGTGTTGCAGCTGGTGGTATTGGCGAGCATCTGGCCTGTGCCTTGCAGCAAAAGGGCTGGAACGGCCGCTTTTTACACTGCGCTGTCCACACGGCCTGCCTGCCGCACGCGACTGTTCCGCAGATCAAGCAGTGTACCGGTCTGGACGCTGCGGATCTTGTGCAGGCAGTCCGGTCTGCCCTTACGAAAGGAGAAAACGAGCTGTGAAAATTCGGTTGGATCAATATCTTGTGCAAAACGGCCTTGTGCAGAGCCGGGAGCGCGCCAAGGCTCTGATCATGGCCGGTGTGGTTTTTGTCAACCAGCAAAAGGTGGACAAGGCCGGCGAGATGATCAAGGAGGACGCTGTGGTCGAGGTTCGCGGCCACGATATCGGCTATGTCAGCCGCGGCGGCTTAAAGCTGGAAAAGGCCATGAAGTGCTTCCCGCTTACCCCCAACGGCAAGGTCTGCATGGACATCGGTGCATCTACCGGCGGCTTTACCGACTGTATGCTGCAAAATGGTGCCGTGAAGGTGTATGCCGTAGATGTTGGCTACGGTCAGCTGGCATGGAGCCTGCGGACGGATGCGCGCGTGGTGAATATGGAGCGCACGAACATCCGCTATGTCACGCCGGAGGATCTTGCAGAGCCCATTGAATTTTTCAGTGTGGATGTTTCCTTTATTTCTCTGCATCACATCTTCCCGGTGGCACAGCGCATCACCACACCGGACGCCATGGGCGTCTGTCTGGTGAAGCCGCAGTTCGAGGCAGGTCGCGAGAAGGTTGGCAAAAACGGCGTGGTGCGTGACCCTGCCGTGCATCGTGAGGTGCTGCACAATGCCATGTCTTATGCTGCGGAAAACGGCTTTGTAGTGCGCGGGTTGGATTATAGCCCGGTCAAAGGGCCGGAAGGCAATATTGAGTACCTGATGTTTGTGCAGAAGAGCGACCAGCCCGCAGTGCTGGACGATGAAGCCGCCGCACAGGTGGTGGCAGCAAGCCACACCACGCTGGATCGCTGAGACTCAACTGTCAGCAAAGGAGAAACCGGTATGACGATCTACATTTCGCCCAATCCGGGCAAGACCTCTGCCAGCGAGATCGCGCTGCGTGCGGCGCAGATCCTGCTGACTCACGGCGCAGCTGTACTGATGAGCGATACTCTGCGGGAAAGCTGCAACACGGCAGGGGTCATTTACCTGCCGCTGGAGCGGTGTCTGAAGCGTGCTGACGTGATTCTAACCATTGGCGGGGACGGTACCATCTTGCACGAAGCGAATCTTTCGCTCCGGTACGCAAAGCCCATCCTCGGCATCAATCTGGGACGCTGCGGCTTTCTGGCTACCTGCGAGATCGGCGAAATGGAAACAAAGCTGGCCGCTGTGGCGCGGGGCGATTTCCAGCTGGACAACCGGATGCTTTTATACGCCCGGGTGCTTGGTCAGGACGGCTGGGAGGGGCATGCCCTCAATGATGTGGTCGTGACCAAGGGACGCCTGCAACAGGCCATCGACTTCAGCATTTACTGCGATGATATTCTGGTAGAGCACTACCGGGGTGATGGCGTTATCGTGGCGACCCCCACCGGCTCTACGGCCTACTCGCTGGCAGCCGGCGGCCCGATTCTGGATTCTCAGACCAAGGGCGTCGTGGTGACCCCCATCTGTCCCCACAGTCTGGCCAGTCCGGCCATGGTATTTGCACAGGAGCGCAAGTTGAATGTCTGTGTAGGGCAGGTGGCAGACGATGAAGTGTTTATCAGTTGTGACGGCGGTATCGGTTACCCCCTCAAGGCGGGTGCCACCGCAGAGATCCGCCTGTCCGATCAGAACGTCAAGCTTATCACCTTTGGGCGGGCAGACCAGTTTCAGGCCATTGATCAGAAACTGCGCAAAAGACGATAACATGGGAGGCGATTTTTAAGATGGCACGCAGCCGCAAAGAAGATACAAAAACAAAAGCGGAACGTTTGCAGACGATCCTACGTCTTGTACAGGAGCATCCCATCAGCCGACAGGAGGTGCTGCTGGAGCACCTGCGGAACGAAGGCTTTGAGGTAACGCAGGCCACCGTTTCCCGCGATATTCGGGAGCTGTGCCTTGTAAAGGCAGCCACTACCGAGGGCTACCGCTACGTTTCCAGCCGGAACGAAAGCTTCAACCCCAAGACCCAAGGGCGCTTTGAGACCATCTTCCACGAGTCTGTTCTGGGGGTGGATTACGCCGGGCACGTTGTACTGGTAAAATGCTATTCCGGTATGGCAAATGCCGCCTGTGAGGTGTTTGACGCATTGCAGTGGAAAAATGTCGTTGGCACCCTTTCTGGTGATGATACCTTTTTAATTGTTGCGCGCTCGGAGCGCGATGCCAAGACCATTTGTTCGGAGCTGACCCGCTATGTGGGGCAGAGATGACGGTAGGAGAACGAAGCCATGCTGAGCAGCCTGCAAATTGAAAATGTTGCCGTGATTCAGAAGGCAGAGGTGCACTTTGAACCGGGGCTGAATGTGCTGACCGGCGAGACCGGTGCGGGCAAATCCATCTTGATCGACTCCATCAATGCGATCCTTGGCAACCGCACCTCTAAGGACCTGGTGCGCACCGGGGCTGCAAAGGCGGTGATTCGCGCCGCCTTTGAGCAGGTGCCGCCTGCTGTGCTGGATAAGCTTGAACAGTCCGGCTACGAGCGCTCCGAAGCACTGCTGCTCAGCCGTGAGATCACCGCCGAGGGTAAGAGCAGCTGCCGCATCAACGGAATGCCGGCTACGGCAGCCGTTCTGCGGGAGCTGTGCGGTGGTCTGATCAACATCAACGGCCAGCACGATTCTGTGGGCTTGCTCAACCCGGCGCATCATCTGGGCATTTTGGACGATTATGCCCAGAACCGCACGGTTTTTCAGGAGTACTATACCCTGTACCGGGAACTGGTGCAGGTAAAGCGGGAGCTGGACGCCCTGATCACCGATGAGACTGAAAAACAGCGCAAGATCGACCTGTTGCAGTATCAGGTGCAGGAGATCGAGGATGCCGAGCTGACTGCCGGTGAGGAGCAGACGCTGGAAAACCGCCGCAAGGTGCTGTCCAATGCCTCTGCCATCCGGGATCGTCTGGCACAAAGCTATGCACTGCTTTCCGGCAGTGATGATGCCGCAGGCGCGGTGGATCTGCTGGGGGAAGCCTCCAACGCGGTGGATGCCGCTGCGCAGTTAGACCCTGCGCTTACAGCCGCCGCCGGACAGCTGCTGGACTTATACTATAACGCCAAGGATGTGGCCGCAGATCTGATTGGGCGGCTGGACACCTACGACACCAATGATGCAGAACTGGACGAGGTGGAGCAGAGACTGGATCTTTTGTACCGTCTGAAGCGCAAGTATGGCAGCACAGTGGAGGATGTGATCGCTTTCGGGCAGAAGGCTCGGGAAGAGCTTGATAACATCCAGCATTCCCAGCAGCGCTATGATGCATTGCAGGCAGAAAAGCTGCGTCTTTACGCAAAAGCGCGGGAAAAAGCTGAGGTTCTGACCCAGACTCGACTGAAGGCCTTTGAGGAACTGAACACCCTCATTTCCGGCACGCTGGACTTTTTGAATATGCCGGGTGTGCGCATGACCTTGCGGCACACCCGCGGTCCGCTGGCCAGCCATGGACAGGACAGCGTTGAATTCTACATCTCAACAAACCCCGGTGAAGCACCCAAGCCACTGGCCAAGATCGCATCCGGCGGCGAGCTGAGCCGTATCACCCTTGCCATCAAGAATGCAATGGCCGATAAGGACGCCGTGCCTACCGTGATCTACGATGAAATCGACAGCGGTGTGTCCGGCAAGGCCGCGGGACGCATCGGCGAGGTGCTGCGTCAGAGTGCGCAAGGACATCAGATCCTGTGCATCACCCATACGGCGCAGATCGCAGCACTGGCTGATTGTCATCTGCTCATCCAGAAAAATGTGTCCAACGAGCGCACCTATACCGAGATCCATCCGTTGGATGAAAATGGCCGTGTAGAGGCCTTGGCGCGCCTCATCTCCGGCGACCACGTTACCGAGCTTTCCCGCGCCAATGCACGGGAAATGCTGCAGGAGCACAAGCACGGCGGCTGATGCAGCGGAATGCATTTTTGCAGAAAAGACAGCTCTTGACAAGGCGGCGGTCTTGTGATAGAGTAGACAATGTTAATGGCGATGAAGGGAACAAGTACCCTGAGGTGTTCTGTCCAGAGAAGTCCCGGTTGGTGCAAGGGATCACAGAACAGCAGGGGAAATACCTCCCGGAGCTGCAGGCTGAATGTGTAAGGCTAGTAGGCTGTGCCGCGTGCGAGCGTTAAAGACGCAGGAGTGTCACTCTACTCTGGGGTGCGCACTCGTAAGGCCGCTTCCGTGAGGAAACGGCAAACAGAGGTGGTACCGCGAAGTTATCTCGCCCTCTGCCAAATTCATTTTTGGCAGAGGGCGTTTTTTGTTTCCTCTGCCCCAAAAACAGGAGGTTTTTCCATGACGCTATACGAAGAACTGAAAGCCCGTGGTCTGGTAGCCCAGATCACCGATGAGGAGATCATTGATCTGATCAACAATGGCAAGGCTACTTTTTACATCGGTTTTGACTGCACTGCCGACAGCCTGACTGCCGGCCATTTTCTGGCGCTGACCCTGATGAAGCGCCTGCAGCTGGCAGGCAACAAGCCCATCGCCCTGATCGGCGGCGGCACTACCATGATCGGTGACCCCTCCGGCCGCACCGATATGCGCAAGATGCTGACCAAGGACGATATCGCCCATAATGCGGCTTGCTTTAAGAAGCAGATGGAGAAGTTTATCGATTTCTCCGAGGGCAAGGCGCTGATGCTGAACAACGCCGACTGGCTGCTGGATCTGAACTACGTTGAGCTGCTGCGCGAGGTAGGCGCCTGCTTCTCCGTGAACAATATGCTGCGCGCCGAGTGCTATAAGCAGCGTATGGAGAAGGGCCTGTCCTTCCTTGAATTCAACTACATGATCATGCAGAGCTACGACTTCTACTACATGTTCCAGCACTACGGCTGCAATATGCAGTTCGGCGGCGACGACCAGTGGAGCAATATGCTGGGTGGCACCGAGCTGATCCGCCGCAAGCTTGGCAAGGATGCCTACGCTATGACCGTGACCCTGCTGACCGACTCTCAGGGCAAGAAGATGGGCAAGACCGCCGGCAACGCTGTCTGGCTGGACCCCAACAAGACCAGCCCCTTCGAGTTCTACCAGTACTGGCGCAATGTGGGCGATGCCGATGTGATGAAGTGCATCCGTATGCTCACCTTCCTGCCGTTGGAGCAGATCGACGAGATGAGCACATGGCAGGATCAGCGCCTGAACGAGGCCAAGGAGATTCTTGCCTACGAGATGACCAGCATGGTGCATGGCAAGGAAGAGGCCGAAAAGGCTCAGAATGCTGCCCGCGCACTGTTCAGTGGCAACGCAATGGATACCGAGCACATGCCCAGCACCCAGCTGACCGAGGCTGACCTGACGGACGGTGCCATCGGCATTCTGACCCTGATGGTCAAGGCCGGTCTGGCTGCTTCCAACGGCGAGGCTCGCCGTCTGGTAGTACAGGGCGGTGTGTTGGCAGACGGTGAAAAGGTCACCGCTCCCACCGTCAGCTTTACCGCAGAGCAACTGGCCAAGGGTATCGTTATCAAGAAGGGCAAAAAGATCTACCACAAGGTAACGCTGTAAAAAAGCATTATAAAATTTATGGGCCAGAAACGTCCGTAGACGTTTCTGGCCCATTTTTTACATTTTAGCGCGCAACAGCTGCTGTCCGGCAGTCACCCGGCCGGAGAGCAAAGGCTCTATCCGTGCAAACCGTCTGCTGTTGGTCACGATCACGGGGGTGGTCAGTGTGTAGCCTGCCGCTGCAATGGCCTGCATATCGAACCGGAAGAGCAGCTGCCCCTTCTGCACATGGTCTCCAGTCTGTACAAATAGCTCATAGCCCTTGCCCTTCAGCTCCACGGTGTCCATGCCAACATGAATGAGTACCTCCATGCCGTTATCGCACTGCAAACTGATGGCATGATGGGTCTTGGCGATCTTTTCCACAATGCCGTCTGCGGGCGCTACCACCTCGCCGCAGCTGGGCTCGATGGCGCACCCTTTGCCCAGCACCTCGCTGGAGAACACAGGGTCCTTGATCCGGGTCAGTGCGCGGATGCGTCCTGAGACCGGTGCATAGAGCAGCTGCCCGCTGTCCGCAGGCGCAGCTTCCATTGCTGGGTCATCAGGGGCAAATGGCGCACTTTTCTCAAAATGTGCCAGCAGTCGCTGCCGGATGCTGTGCATAAGAGTAGCAGGTTCTTTCATTCCGGTTTCCTTCTTTCGGCAGAGGAGCTGCCGTGGCGGTGTTTTTCTTGTCTCTACGCATTCCGCAAAAACAGGGCCGAAAGGGAAGCTGTCCCCTCGGCCCCGGCTTATGCTTTTACAGCTCGTATGCCTTTTTCAGTGCCTCATAGGCGGCGTCCTCGTTTTCCGCGTGGACGAGCAGAGAGATATCCAGATCGCTGGTGGTGATCAGCAGCACCTCAATACCGGCCATAGCCAGCGCATTCAGCGCCCGCGCAGCCACACCACAGCTGGTGACCATATCCTCACCGAACAGGTTCAGCTTGGAGTAACCCACACTGATCAGGGGAGAAGCCTTGGCGTCCTTATCCAGATTTGCTGCCGAGATTGCCTTCATCACCAGCGGCAGATCACTGCTGGATGCGGTAAAGCTAAAATCAATGGTGGTGCCGTGGGGAGCGCTCTGGCTGATCATATCCACCACTACGCCGGTCTCTGCAAAGATATCCAGATACCGGGACAGACTGTTGCCCCGGAACGCTACGTCCTGCACGCTGATCATCATCAGGTCGGTCTCGATATTGATCTTCGATACGCCGTACATAAAAAGCCCTCCGTTCTGCCCGGGTTGCCGGACAACGCTCAATCATTTCACATTTTTATGTAAGTGCTAAAAAGGATGCACTGATATTATTTTGCGCGATTTTTTGTATCCTGTCAAGGCTGAAATCAGAATAATTTGCCCGCACACCATGCGCTGCCGCCAATTCCTGCGTGTAATCGCGCAAAAGGTAGGTGCGCACATTGGTTTTTCCAGTATCATAATGGGTCACGGTGGGGTGCAGCTGCGGCGCAAGCACTTCACACTGCACCGATCCGTTCGGCTGGGTGGTCTTTTGCAGCTGCAAGGTCAGGATCGCACCCACCAACTGATCCGGGTGGCTCTGGGTGCTGAGGAAATTGCCCAGCGAGAAGGCGACAAAGCTTCTCCGCCCGTCCGCTGCGGTCAGCCACTGGGCATCCTGCAGCACATGCGGATGGGTGCCCACGATGACATCTGCGCCCCAGTCTGCCAGATTCTGCGCCAGTGTGCGCTGACTGTCCACGACAGCGTGGCTGTTCTCTACGCCCCAGTGCACTCCCACCACCACAAAGTCCGCCTGCTGACGCGCCAATCGCACCTGATGCTCGATCACATCGGTCTGGCTGGTGTAGATGACATTGGCTGTCATATTCTTGTTCTGGCGGATACCGTTGGTGTGTTCAGTATAGGAGAGATAGGCGATGGTCACACCGTTGACGGTTTGCAGCGGGATACGGTCGTAGTCCTCTTCGCCGCACCACAGACCGGTGGTGACTACATCCTCCGGCATGGACTCCCAGAATTGCTGAGTAGCTGCAATGCCGGACGCGCCCTTATCATAGGTGTGGTTATTGGATAGGCTGAACACCCGCACCCCATCACGGTACAGCGCCCGCGCACAGTCGCCGGGGGTGGAAAAGCATGGGTAGGTGGAGGGTGCAAGGGTGTCGCTGCAAAGGGTCTCCTGATTGATCCAGTTCACATCCTGTTCCGCATAGAAAGGAGCGATGTGCTCATAGCAGTAATCAAAACTGTACTTTCCGTCTTCGCCTGCCCGGCGGGCGGCCTGATTATAAATGGGAGAATGGATCAGGTTATCTCCTGTTGCGGAAAACCGGATGGTTTCCACCACAGGCTGCGGTTCAGGTTCCGGCTCCGGGGCCACAACAGATGAAGCAGGGGATAACACATCCTCCGGCGGCTCGACGCCGCCCACCGGTACATCTTCTCCCGGCAGCCTTGTCCAGATCCCCAGACACACTGCTATCACGCTCACAGCCAGAACCGACAGCACCACCGCCCGGAGCGTTTGTTTTTGGCCGCGCTTACGGGCAGCCGGACGCCGCCGCTTTAAAGGCTCCTGCTTCATCGTTCACCTCTTCTCCCGGCGTATGCCGGGCAGCTCGTTTTTCAAAGTGCAGCAATCAGATCGCCCATATCGTACAGACCCGGCTCTTTTTTTGCCAGATAGACCGCAGCATTCACTGCACCGTTGGCAAAAATGCTGCGGGAATAGGCGGTATGCCGCAGGGTGATCACCTCGTCCGGGCCGCAGAACAGCACCTCGTGGTCGCCCACGATGCTGCCGCCGCGCACAGAGCTGATGCCGATCTCTTTCGGGTCACGCTTCTGGCGCACGGAGGAGCGGTCGTACACATAATGGTACGCGCCGTTATTTTCCTCGTTGATGGCGTCGGCCAGCATCAGTGCCGTTCCGCTGGGGGCATCCAGTTTGTTGTGGTGATGCTGCTCCACGATCTCGATATCATAGTTGATACCCAGCACAGCAGAGGCGCGCTTGCACAGCTCTGCCAGTACATTGATGCCCATGGACATATTGGCGCTTTTGAACACCGGAACGCTGCGGGACAGCTGCACTACCTTCAGCTGCAGCTCCTCCGAAAGGCCGGTGGTGCACACCACGATGGGCAGCTTGTGGGTCTGGCAGTAGGGCAATGCCTTCTCCACTGCGGTAGGGGAACTGAAGTCGATGATCACATCGCCCTTGCCGTTCAGCTTTTCCAGACTGTCGTAGACCGGAATGCCGTTTTGCTCGCCGTCCTTCATATCAATACCGGCCACCACGCGGCAGTCCTCCCGCTGTGCGATCATATCGCACAGCACATGGCCCATGCGGCCGCCAATACCCTGAATCACGATCTCTGTCATTGCTGTTTCCTCATTTCTATAATATGGCAGAATGCCCGGAAGCTGAAGATCCCGGGCATTCTGTACGCTGTTGTTATTCCTTGATCAGACCTGCAGTCTGCAGAGCCTGCTCGATCTTTGCCTTGTGGGCATCGCTGGGCTCTACCAGCGGCAGACGGCATTCGCCTGCGTTCCAGCCCAGCACGTTCATGGCATACTTGACCGGAATGGGGTTCACCTCGCAGAACAGAGCCTCCTCCAGCGGCAGCATTTCCAGCTGCAAAGCGCAGGCCTTGGCGGTATCTCTGTCAAAGAAAGCCTGACAGCAGTTATGCACCAGCTCCGGCGCAACATTGGACACCACGCTGATGACGCCCTTGCCGCCCAGTGCCAGCAGGGGAACCACCTGATCGTCGTTACCGGAGTAGATGTTCAACGCATCACCGCACAGTGCAGCAACTCTGGCCACCTGAGAAATGTTGCCGGAGGCCTCCTTGATGCCGTTGATGAGCGGGTGCTTGCTCAGCTCCAGAGCAGTCTCGGGTGCAATGTTCAGACCCGTGCGGGAGGGCACATTGTACAGGATGACCGGGATGCCGCCGGCCTCAGCCATGGCGGTAAAGTGCGCCACCAGACCGGCCTGCGAGGTCTTGTTGTAGTAGGGGGTGACCATCAGCAGGGCATCGGCACCGCAGGCGGCAGACTTTGCTGCCAGTGCGCAGCCGTGGTCGGTATCGTTCGAACCGGCACCGGCAATGACCGGTACGCGGTGATTGACCGTATCCACGGTGAACTTGATGGCGGCCAGCTGCTCCTCATCGGTCATGGTAGAACACTCGCCGGTGGTGCCGCAGATGATGATGGCATCGGTGTGGCGGGCGATCTGATCCTCGATAATGCGGCCCAGCTCGTCAAAGTTGATGCTTCCGTCCTCGTACATCGGGGTGATGATAGCAACACCCGCACCGGTAAAGACAGGCTTCTTCATAGTAAAAAACTCCTTTGCTGCGTGTATCGCGCAAAAATTCAGGCATTAGTCCATATAGCCCTTTGCTGCCAGCAGCTCGGCCAGCAGCACAGCACCGCCGGCAGCACCGCGCAGGGTGTTGTGGCTCATGCAGGCAAACTTGTAATCAAACAGGGTGTCCTCCCGCAGACGGCCGATGCACACTGCCATACCGTTTTCGGTGTTGCGGTCCAGCTTGGGCTGCGGACGATCCGGCTCGGTAAAGTAGTGCAGGAACTGCTTGGGAGCGCTGGGCAGGTTCAGTTCCTGTGCAGGGCCGCGGAAGTTCGCCCAAGCTTCCAACATCTGCTCCTTGGTGGGCTTTTTGTCAAAGCTTACGAACACGGCTGCGGTGTGGCCGTCCGAAACAGGCACACGGAAGCACTGTGCAGTGATGACCGGCTTCTCGGCATTGACGATCTGGTCGCCCTCAATGTGGCCCCACAGCTTCAGCGGCTCGCGCTCGCTCTTTTCCTCCTCGCCGCCGATGTAGGGGATCACATTGTCCACGATCTCAGGCATCCGGTCAAAGGTCTTACCAGCGCCGGAAATGGCCTGATAGGTGCACACCAGTGCCTTACTCACGCCAAAGTCCTTCATCAGGGGATGCAGGGCGGGCACATAGCTCTGCAGGCTGCAATTGGACTTGACCGCGATGAAGCCACGCTTGGTGCCCAGACGCTTGCGCTGGGCAGGGATGATCTCGATATGGTCGGCATTGATCTCAGGTACCACCATAGGAACGTCCGAGGTGAAACGATGGGCACTGTTGTTGGAGACCACCGGGCACTCTGCCTTGGCGTATGCTTCCTCCAGTGCTTTGATTTCGTCCTTGGGCATATTGACAGCGCAGAAAACAAAATCCACCTGCGAAGCAACTTCCTCTACCTTGGAAGCGTCCAGAACGGTCATCTTCTTCACGCTCTCCGGCATGGGAGTAGTCATGGCCCAGCGGGAGCCCACTGCATCCTCATAGCTTTTGCCCGCACTGCGGCCGGATGCAGCCAGCACGGTCAGCTTGAACCAGGGATGATTCTCCAGCAGAGTCACAAAACGCTGACCCACCATACCAGTTGCGCCTACGATACCCACTTTATACTGTCTATCCATTTCCAGCACCTTTCCTTTCAAAAAAGCAAACAGCAAATCTTATCATTGTGCACAACACGGCTTGCAAACCGGACAGCGATGCAATATAATAGATACTGTTTATACAGATTCTATAATATCATTGATACGTTGTCCGTGTCAATCATCGGAAAGGCAAATGCACAGTATGTTAAAAAAAGATTTTTGGTATGATTTACCCAAAGAGCTCATTGCACAGGAACCTGCGTCCCCGCGGGATGCGGCACGGCTGATGGTTCTGAGCCAAAAGGACGACAGCATCCGGCACAAGGTATTCCGCGACCTGCCGGAATTTCTGGAGCCGGGAGATCTTTTGGTAGTGAATAATTCCAAGGTGCTGCCCGCCCGCATCGTGGGCGTCAAGCAGCCTACCGGTGCCGTCTGCGAGCTGCTGCTGCTGCGGCAGGTAAAGGGAGACCAGTGGGAGTGCCTGGCAAAGCCCGGCAAGCGGATGCAGCCCGGCACAAAGGTGAGCTTTGGCGACGGCAGTCTGACCGCCGTGGTGGACGAGACCATGGAGGACGGCAACAAGTACGTTACATTTTATTATGATACCGAAACGCTTTATGAAAAGCTGGATGAATTTGGCAAGATGCCGCTGCCGCCCTACATCACAAAGCAGCTGGAGGATCAGAGCCAGTACCAGACCGTCTATGCCAAGGAGCTGGGCAGCGCAGCTGCTCCCACCGCCGGGCTGCACTTTACCCCGGAGCTGATGGACACCATCCGCGCCATGGGGGTCGGCATTGCCGAGGTCACCCTGCACGTTGGTCTGGGCACCTTCCGACCTGTGCAGGAGGACGAGATCTCCGACCATAAGATGCACAGCGAGTGGTATTCCATCAGCGAGGAGACCGCCCGGCGCATCCGCGAGACCAAGGCCGCAGGCCACCGGGTCATCGCTGTGGGCACCACCAGCTGCCGCACACTGGAGGCTGCCGCTGCCAAGTACGGCGAGATCAAGGCTTGCAGCGGCAACACCTCCATCTTCCTGTATCCGGGGGTGAAGTTTAACTGCATCGACGGTCTGATCACCAACTTCCATCTGCCGGAGAGCACCCTGATCATGTTGGTGTCCGCCCTGTACGGCTACGAAAAGACTATGCACGCCTATGAGGTAGCCGTGGCAGAAAAGTACCGCTTCTTCTCTTTTGGCGATGCGATGCTTATTTTGTAATTACAGTATAATGTTGCTACGATTATTCTGATAACTTGCAGGCTCGTGGCCTGCATCGAGGCTGCACGGCTGTTTTCCGTGCGCAGAAAGGAAAAGACCATGCCTTCTTTGACGACCTACACCCTGCTCAAGCAGGAACACAACGCCCGGCGGGGCGAGTTCAAAACCGTGCACGGCACGGTGCAGACCCCTGCCTTCCAGAACGTTGCTACCGCCGGTGCCATCAAGGGCGGCCTGTCGGCGCAGGATCTGAAGGATATCGGCGCGCAGGTCATGCTGTGCAATACCTACCATCTGCATCTGCGTCCCGGCGACAAGCTGGTAGCGGATATGGGCGGCCTGCACAAGTTTACCCGCTGGAACGGGCCTATCCTGACCGACAGCGGCGGATTTCAGGTGTTCAGTCTGGCAAAGCTGCGCAAGATCACCGAGGAGGGCGTGACCTTCGCCTCCCATCTGGACGGGCACCGCATCTTTATGGGGCCCGAGGAGAGCATGCAGATTCAGGCAAATCTGGGCTCTACCATCGCCATGGCCTTTGATGAGTGCGTGGAGAACCCCGCCCAGCACGATTACTCCAAGGACAGCTGCGAGCGCACTACCCGCTGGCTGAAGCGCTGCAAGGCTGAGATGGCACGGCTGAAGCACGAGGGTATCTCGGTCAACCCGGATCAGCTTCTGTTCGGCATCAATCAGGGCTGCACCTATGCAGACCTGCGTGTGGAGCACATGAAGCAGATCGCCGAGTTGGAATTGGACGGCTACGCCATCGGCGGTCTGGCTGTGGGTGAGCCCACCGAGGTGATGTATGAGATGATCAGTCAGGTGGAGCCGCACATGCCCAAGGACAAGATCCGCTATCTGATGGGCGTCGGCACTCCCGGCAACATCATCGAGGCCGTAGCACGCGGTGTAGACTTGTTTGACTGCGTCATGCCCAGCCGCAATGCCCGCCACGGCCACCTGAATACATGGAGCGGCATCATCAACATCAAAAATGCCAAGTACGAGCGGGACGAGCGTCCCATCGACCCCGCCTGCGGCTGCCCGGTGTGCCGCAATTACTCCCGCGCCTATATCCGGCATCTGCTCAAGGCAGACGAGATGCTGGGTATGCGCCTGACCGTGATGCACAACCTGTGGTTCTACAATCACCTGATGGAACGCATCCGGGATGAACTGGATGCCGGTACTTTTACCGCCTTCCATGACAGATACGTTAAACTTCTGGATACCCGAATTTAAACTTTAGCCTTGCAACAAGACTGATAAGAGGGTATAATAGCATTATCTGAATTTTTGAGAGGAGATTTTGCCCCATGCAATTTCTGACTACCACGTCCGAAGGCTATATCAGCCTGTTCTTCACGCTGGCACTGATGCTGGTCCTGCTGTACTTTATGATCTACCGTCCCCAGAAGAAGCAGGAAAAGAAGGATGCCGCTATGCGCAGCAGTCTGGAGATTGGCGATCAGGTCACCACCATCGGCGGTGTCATTGGCCGCGTTGTCGCCATCAAGGATGACACCTTTGTTCTGGAGACCGGCGCCGACCGTGTGAAGATCCGCTTCACCAAGTCTGCGATCTCTTCGGTCGAAAAGCTGAACATGGACAAGGCTCCTGCCGATAAGAAGTAAGCGTTTACACCGTGCATACATGAACCGCCTCCCTGCATAGACTATGTGCAGGGAGGCGGTTTTGTTATGTCTGAATCTCGAGGTTTCCCGGCGGAGCTTCTTTCGTTTCTGGCTTTCGGGGTGCTGGGGGTAGCCGTAACAACGGCTGCACTAGCTGGTTTTGCGCAGCTGATGGCCGGACAGGGCTGCTCCGGCAGTGTAGTGCCGATACTTGCCACAACAGCCGTGTGCATGGGCAGCCTGCTGTGTGCACTGGCGGCAGCGTTTCGTAAAAAGGAGCGCGGTCTGCTGACCGGACTGCTCCAAAGTACATTTCTTGCAGTGCCGCTGGCGCTTTCTGCTGTATGGAACGGCACAGCCGCCGAGTCTGTTGTGGTGTGCCGCATTCTGGCGGTGCTGCTCTGCGGCTGCATTGGCGGGCTTCTTGGGGTCACCCTGCACAGCCGCAGGCACACGCTTCGTTGATCGATCCGGCAAATCGAATCCATCAGAGGGAGAAAACAGCATATGTGGATCTATGAACAGACAAAAGCAGAAGAAAGCTTGTCTTTGCTGCCGCAGACGGTCAGCCTGCCGGTGCAGAAAGCGGAGCCCACTCTGCCGACTGTACCGGAAACCGTAGAGAAATTGCCGCAAAAAGAGCCCTGCACCCCGGCAAAGCGCCACGCCACCCGAGATTGCTGGCTGCTGGCTGCGGCCTTTCTGCTGGGGTGCACTGCAGCTGGGGTATTACAGGCCGTATGCGATGCCCGGCAGGCAGAACTGCTGCAGTATTATCTGGAGGCATGGCAAAGGCTGTTTGCACCGGGCGGTATGCGGGGGGCTGTACAGCTTTTCGGCATGGAATACCTGACACTCGGCCTTGTGGTCAGCCTGTTTCTGTTACTGGGACTTTCTGCCCTTGGCCCAGTAATGATCTTTGGCAATATGATGTTGTACGGCTTGGGCAGCGGGCTGCTTATGGTACAGCTTTGCGCCGCAGGCGGGTGGAAAGCAATACTTCCGGCACTGCTATGGACAGGCTTACCGGCGGCAGCAGCAAGCGGTTGTCTGTGCTTTTTCGGAGCCTGTGCTTTGCAGGTCAGCAGCCGAATCCACGCATATTCTTTCCGCAAGCATCCCGGCGGACAAGCCCGCCCCGGGGTGCAGGCACTGCTGGGGCAGTATCTGCTGACCATGGTGGTGCTGCTGCCGCTGTGCGGCGCGGCGGCAGGGCTTTCGTATTTGGGCAGCCGTCTGTAAAAGGTATCCTTTTCTTGCGGGTTTTGGCACAGTGTGTTACAATAACAAAAGACCATAATAAATGAGGGACAGACATGAAATTGAAATCCGTCTATGTATGCTCCAATTGCGGAGAGACAAGCCCCCGTTGGATGGGGCGCTGCCCCAGCTGCGGCAGCTGGAATACCATGAACGAGGATGTTGTGGCCGAAGCCCCTAAGGCAGGGACTCCTGCCGCCCGTCAGGCTGCCGCGGCTCGTCAGGAGGGCGTGACCACCCTGACTGCCCGGCGGCTGTCAGAGATCAGTACCACGGAGGAAAAGAGCCGCATCCTGACCGGCATCTCGGAACTGGACCGCGTATTGGGCGGCGGTATCGTGCTGGGTGGTGTAGTGCTTTTGAGCGGTGAGCCTGGCGTGGGTAAATCCACCATGCTGTTACAGCTGTGCGGTGCCATCTCAAACCAGCACAGCGTTCTGTATATCACCGGTGAGGAGTCTGTCCGGCAGGTCAAGCTGCGGGCAGCGCGGCTGAAGGTGCCGCAGAATAACATCTTTCTGGCGGCAGAGAACGATGTGGATGAGATATGCGGCCTGATCGAAAAAGAAAAGCCGGATCTTGTGGTCATCGACTCCATCCAGACCATGCGCTGCATGGATATCTCGTCCTCGTCAGGCACGGTCAGTCAGGTGAAGGAGAGTGCCGCCCGGCTGCTGGCGGTAGCTAAAAAGCAGGAGATTCCCATGTTCATCGTGGGTCATGTGAACAAGGACGGCGCAATTGCAGGCCCCAAGGTCATGGAACATATCGTGGATACGGTGCTCTACTTTGAGGGCGACAAGATGCTGCCGTACCGCATTCTGCGGGCAGCCAAAAACCGCTACGGCTCCACTAATGAGCTTGGAATGTTCGATATGACCGGCACAGGGCTTGCCGAGATCGAAAATCCCTCCCAGATGCTGCTGGAAGGACGTCCGCTGGGCGTTTCCGGCAACTGCGTGGCCTGCACCATGGAGGGCAGCCGTCCTATCCTGAGCGAGATACAGGCACTTGCCACCAAGACGAATTTTCCGGCACCCCGTCGCGCCTGCAGCGGATACGACTATAACCGCATGAACCTTTTGATCGCCGTGCTGGAAAAGCGGGCAGGGTATTTCTTTGGGAATCTGGATGTTTACGTCAACATTGTGGGCGGCATTGCACTGCGGGATACCGCCTGCGACCTTGCAGTCTGCCTGAGCATGGTCTCCTCGCTGCTGGACCGCCCGGTCAGTGATAAGCTTATCGCTATCGGAGAGGTAGGTCTGGGCGGGGAAGTGCGCAGTGTGCCCAATCTGGAACAGCGCCTGCACGAGGCTGAGCGTATCGGCTTTGAGCGGGCTGTTATCCCCAAGCACAGCCTTGCACACCTGAATGCCGCAGATTATCCCGGCATGAAGCTGGTCGGTGCGGCGTATATCGCAGATGCCATCAATGCGCTGAAAAATGACCGCCTGTGATGAAACGAGGAAGCCTATGTCGATTTATCTGGACGAAAGAAACCCCGGCAAACACGCACCCTTTGAGGATGCTGCGCCGGATATTGTAGAATATGTGCGGTACCTTGAGGTGATCGCCGGTAAAAGCGCCAATACAGCTTTCAGTTATTACTGCGACCTGCGTTCCTTCAGCCGCTTTATGAAGCGCCGTCGCGGGCTTGTGGCCACGGATGCAGAATTCAAAGAGATCGACCCCAAGGGGCTGGATACGGCCTTCTGGGGTAGCATAACAAAAGAGGATATCTACGAATATCTGTATTTTCTGAACCGGGAGTGCGGCAACAAAAAATCCTCTACCGCCCGGCGGCTGGCCAGTCTGCACGGCTTTTATGATTATCTGGTCAATCAGGTCAACCGCTTATCCGAGGACCCTACGGCGGCCATTCGTCCGCCCAAACAGGATAAGGTCTTGCCCAAGTACCTGACGGCAGAGCAGTCCATCTCGCTTTTGGAGAGCACCCAGACCCAGAGCGATTTCCCGGAGCGGGATTATTGCATGGTGGTGCTGTTCCTCAACTGCGGTATGCGTCTTGCGGAACTGGTTGGCATGGACATTGGAGACATCGATTTAGAGCAGCGTCAGATTCGCCTGTTCGGCAAAGGCCATAAAGAGCGTATGGTCTACCTGAATGATGCCTGCGTGGAGGCACTGCAACTATATCTGCGCAAGCGCAACACTATGGAGGGACTTTCACCCAAGGAAAAAGCGGTGTTTATTACCCGTATGCGCAAGGAACGTATTTCGAACCGTAGGGTAGAACAGCTGATCTCCGGTGCTATGAAGGCTGCCGGTCTAAAGGGTTTTTCCACCCATAAGCTGCGCCATACTGCCGCTACGTTGATGTATCAGACCGGCAATGTGGATATCCTTACCCTCAAGCAGCTCCTGGGGCACAGCAGTGTGGGAACAACACAAATTTATACGCACCTGCAAGAATTTCAGGTGCGCTCTGCCATTGAGGAAAACCCGCTGGGCAAGGTACTACCCATCAAAGCTGCAAAAGCAAGCTTGGATACAACAGATGCAGTAGGGGAGACATCTGTTGAAAATGACCCGGCGGGAGAGGCCGTTTCTGAGCCGTCCGGCCCTATGGCGGCCTTTGAGGGCGCTGCACAGGATGGCTTTCGGGCAGATATCTCGGCAATGTCCAACGATGAAATAGACGATTTATCGCGCGATACTTAAAACCGCACAAAACGTCTGAGACGATTCAAAGACCTATGGCGCGATCCGGCTTGACCGGATAACGTCATGGGTCTTTATAATTTATATTATAAGCAGTCAGCAGCCATACATACAGGAGCATCCATAGAGACAATCTGATAGAAATGTACCAAGCAATGTTTACGCAAAAACAAATGAACAACCACAGCCGCAAACTGTAAATTATAAAACGCAGCGTGAACTGTTATAAAGCAAGCACATAGATGCTTACTGGAATAAAATGAATTACAAATGAACCGATGCAGCAGCGCATAACACAGGAAGCATCTGTAAGCATGAGACAAATAAAACCATAAAATATGATAAAAATTGCAGAATGTGCAGAACGGCTGAACTAAGCCCGAAAATGAGCCAGCTGAGTCTGGAACTCCAAAAATCCGGGAAATGGGCATTTTTCACTTCCCTAAGTTTCGCATAACGTGCATTATACGAAACATGTGCAATTAAAAAGAGAAGCTGCCCTTCTCTCTTTCTGTCAGATTTTCGGCAGCTTCTGTGGACGCTTTTCTGTTTGCACACGGCCGCTTCTACGCCGCTGGACGTATTACCAGCATGTTCAAACGTTTGACTTATGCCTGCGGTAGCCGTTCCGGTGTGTTACAGGTCCTGTTATAAAAGCAGTATCGTTTCTTTTCCTTTGGTGATGCGATGTTCATTTCACCGGCAGCGGTTCTGTGCCGAAGTATGTACAGATGGCTTCGTAATAAATGCGTGCCACTGTCTTGCAACCCTGTTCACTGCCAAAATGCTCCACATCCTCATCGTTCGTCACAAAACACTGCTCTGCCAACACTGCCGGACAATCCACATCCTCCAGCAGCGTAAAGCTGCGCTCAGGCCGCACCTGCGTGTAGGTATTCTCCACCAGCTGCTTCTGGTCGTTTTCCAGATAATAAATGTAACGCACTCCCCCTCGCCCGCGCAGCCTTGCGCCGATGCTCTGCATTCCACCGGCCAGCAGTTTTGCAAAATAAAAACTTTCCTGATGCCATGTACGCCCGGGCACTGCCGGATAGCACTCAAACCCGGATGCCGTAGAGCCATTGGCTGCAGAGTTGCCGTGGATGGACAGCAGCAGCTGCGGGCTTTGGGCGCTGGCTGCGGCTGCACGCTGGGCAGGCGTGGCGGTTGCATCAAAGCTTTCCCGGGTTTGCAGCGGGATGTAATTCGAATCCTCTTCTAACCATTGGAGCAGCGCAGTAGCCGTGGCTGCGGTGAGCTGTTTTTCTTCGACCACTCCCCTTGCGCCCGGGTCACTGCCGCCATGCCCGGCGTCTATTGCCACACGGTACGGCGGGTCGCCCACCACAGGACGAAAGTCCTCCGCTGAGACTGCGGATTCTGCGGGTGCGTTCAGTTCCAGCGCCGCCTTCCATAAAAACAGGCCGAAACAGAGCATCAGTGCCGCAAAAACAAACAGCAAACCGTGTAAAAACCGGTTCTTCGTTTTGCGGCGGTGCGTTTTACGTTTGCTATGTTTATTTACTGGTCTGCGCTGACTGGTTGGCATAAAGCTTTACTTCCTGTTCGTTTTACATTTCTATTTATATAATACGAGTATACTCGCCTTTTCCTTGCACTGCAACAAAAAAGGACTGCCATTTTTTCAAAAGGCAGTCCTTACTGGGTTACTTCAGTTCTACAACCGTCACGCCGCTTTCGCCTTCGCCGTAACGACCAAGACGGAAGCTTTTTACCATGCGGTTGCCGCGCAGATGCTTATGGATGGCAGTGCGCAGTGCGCCGGTGCCGTTGCCGTGGATCAAGTAGACCACTGTCTGTCCGTTCAGGATGGCGCGGTCGATAAAGGAATCCACTTCCGACAGCGCCTCGTCCACCGTAAGTCCCAGCAGGTTGCACTCCATTTTGGCGGTGCGCTGTACGCGCTCTACCCTGCCGTTGGGACGGTTGGTATCGCCGGTCAGGCGGGAATACCGCTGTTGCGCCTTTGTCTTAGGCGCAGTGGGTTCTTTCACCAGCTTTTCCGGCTGCTTCAGGCCCTTGAGGGGCACCTTAGTCTTGATGATACCGGCACGCACCAGAACATCACCGTTTTTGTCCGGCAGCGCCAGAACGGTGGCCAACTGGTTCAGTTCTGCAATACAGACTTCCTGCCCTACCTTTACCTCCTTCAGCGGTACAAACTCCTTGACGGGGTTATGCACCACCTCCGTACCGGCAAACAGCTTTTCGGTCTCCTTTTTGGCGATTTCGCGGGCACGCTGTGCCTTCTGCTGGGCGCTCATGCGCTCGTCCTTTTGCAGCTGGCGCAGCTCGTCCGTCAGCGCGTAAGCCTGTGTTTCCACCTGCTGTGCCAGCGTGCGCGCCTTGGCACGGGCAGCTTCCAATTCATTTTCGCCCTGCTGGATCAGTTCATCCCGCTTTTTGCGGGCGGCTTCCAGCTGATGGGAAGCTTCGTTGCGCAGCTGCTCCACTTCGTTCTGGCTTTCCTTCAGCTGCAGCTTCAGGTCGTCCAGCTGACCCAGAACCGCATCCAGACGCTTATCCTCGGCAGACAGATGCTGCTGAGCTGCTTCAATGACGCGGCTGGGGATGCCCAGTTTTTCGCTGATGAGAAAGGCGTTGGATTTGCCCGGCACACCTACGCTCAGCTTATAGGTGGGGCGTAGGGTCTCCAGATCAAACTCGCAGCTGGCGTTGACCACACCCTTAGTCTCCAGTGCAAAAACCTTCAATTCCGCATAGTGGGTGGTTGCCATCAGCAGCACACCACGGCGGCGCAGCTCCTCAATAATGGCAACTGCCAGCGCGGCACCCTCGGCGGGGTCGGTACCGGCACCCAGCTCGTCCAGCAGCACAAGGGTGTGCGGCATGGCAAGCTCCAGTATGCCGGTGATTTTTTTCATGTGGCCGGAGAAGGTGGACAGGCTCTGCTCAATACTCTGTTCGTCGCCGATATCCACCAGAAATTCATCAAACACACAGATCTCGCTGCGCTCGTCAGCAGGGATCAAAAAACCGCACTGTGCCATGGCGCACAGCAGACCGGCAGTTTTCAGAGTGACCGTCTTACCGCCGGTGTTCGGGCCGGTGATGATAAGGGAATCGTATTCCCCGCCCAGCGCAATATCCACAGGAACACACTTTTGCGGGTCGATCAGCGGGTGGCGGGCGCGAATCAGGTTGAAGGAAGAATCCGTCCGCACAGCGGGCTTGAAGGCCTTCAACTCCAGTGCAAGCCGCGCCTTTGCCAACAGGATGTCGATTTCCAGCATGGCCTTGTAGCTGTACTGGAACTGCGGCTCAATGGCGGCTACCTGTGCGGTAAAGGCTACCAGAATGCGCTCGATCTCCTGCGCTTCCTGTGCACGGTACTGCAGAATGCGGGCGTTTGCCTCCACCACAGCCTGCGGTTCCACGAACACCGTAGCGCCCGTAGAGGATACATCGTGGATGATACCGCTCACCTCGCCGCGGTACTCGCTCTTGACCGGCACAACGTACCGGCCATTGCGCATGGAAACCACGCTCTCCTGCAAGTATTTGGAGGTGTCCATATTGCGCACCATGCTTTCCAGCCGGTCGCGGATGCTGTTTTCTGTGGCGCGGATCTTTTTGCGCAGCTCTGCCAGCGTGCGGGAGGCGGTATCCGCCATGGCGTCCGGTGCCAGAATGGCACTTGAGATCTGCTGCTCAAGACCCGGTTCCGGTGCCAGCGCGTAAAACAGATCATCGGTCGGCAGCGCGTCATGCTCAGAGGAGCCGTACCAGCTGCTCAGGTGCTGAAAATTGCGCAGCGCACCGGCCACCATCAGCAGCTCGCCCATAGAAAGCACGCCGCCCTTTACGGCACGGGCGGCAAGCTGGCTGACCCCCTCCACTCCGCCAAAGCGTGGTGATCCGTTTTTGATCAGCAAGGTGTTGATGGCGTCCGTCTGCTCTAGTGCGTAGCGCACCTCGTCCGGGTCGCACTGCGGCTCAATGGCCAGCAGCATAGCACGGGCTTCCTTGCATACGCAGCCATCCGCCGCACGCGCAATGATCTTATCCAGTTCTAATGTTTTTAAGTAGCTTGTTTCCATACTGTTCCTTTTTGGTCAGGGCAGCACGCTTTTCAAAAAGGCATAGCTTTTCAGCGGCTTATCCAGATGCGTCAGGGCATAGTTTTCAGCCACTGCGGAAAGCTTTGCCAGACTGCCCACAGAGATCTTGAATGCAAATATTTTTTTGTCCTCCACCAAGCAGATGTGGCGCAGTGCAAACAGCGCAGCCTTGTCCAGATTGCAGTTCTTGCCTGCCTTTGCCGCACAGGACGCACAGAGCAGATGTCCTTCCTGTGCGTCCAGATAAAAGGCATCTCCTTCATCGTAGGTGCCGCAGTCCCGGCAGCAGACAATCTGCGGCATAAAGCCGCACTCGCTCATGGTGCGCAGCTCAAATACCGCCTTGATCACCCGCAGGTCGGTGCGGTGCTCGCTGATCATATACAGACTGTTCAGCACCAGACGCAGCTCCCGGGCTGCTTCCTCTCCGGTAGGCGAAAGCGCAGCGGCCAATTCGGTAAGATACATGGCAAGGCTTACCCCTTCAATGGAGGAGGAAATGCCATGGAAGATGTTCTGCACATCGGCTTCCCGCACGGTATACATATTGCGTCCGGGCACCAGCGTAAACTCCGAATAGCAGAACAGCCCGCAGGCACTGAACAGCTTGCTTTTCAGCCGCAGGCTGTTTGCAGCCATTGCTGTGATCACGCCCAGTTTCGGGGTAAGGATCGTCAAAATGCGGTCTGCTTCTCTATAACGGGTCTCCTTCAGTACCAGACCCATGGTCACGAATGGTTCCATCGTCCGTTTCTCCTGCCGGATGCTCGGCGGGCAGCTGCACCAGTTGTTTGTAATCGAGATAACGAAGAATGTTCCCCGTGCAGGCAAAGGCCTGCCAGCTTGCAGCAGCATCCATCTTCAGCACTCCTTCCCTTTTCTGTGCACAGGCTGCTTTTGTTATAGTGTCAGCCTGATTCTAGCACAGCATACAAGGGAAAACTGTCCTGCTTTGGCATCACTCAGCGGTTGGAGGAATTCTGCTTAAAGCCGAAGTTATTCAGCAAAAATTCGTTATCCCGCCAGTCGGATTTTACCTTGACCCAACACTGTAGATTGACCCGGCAGCCTAGGAACTCCTCGCAGTCGGCGCGGGCAGCGCTGGCGATTTTTTTGAGCATGGCACCACCCTTGCCGATGACCATTCCCTTATGGCTCTCCCGCTCGCAGTAGATGTTTACATCAATGTCGATCAGGTCTGTGCCCGGGCGCTCCTTGAAGCGCTCCACCACTACCGCAATGCCGTGCGGAATCTCGTCCCGCATAAAGAGCAGTGCCTTTTCGCGGATGACCTCGGCCACCAATTCTTTTTCCGGCATATCGGTATAAGCGTCGTCATCAAAGTAATGGGGGCCTTCCACGGCATAGCGGCTCAAGGCATCGAACAGTTCCTCACTGCCCTCCTTGTTGCGCACACTGATAGTGTAGATTGCATCAAACACACCCAGCGCCTTCAACTCTGCCTTGCGTGCTTCCAAGTCTGCGGGATCTTTCACAAGGTCTGTCTTGTTGATGACCGCAATGGCCGGGCCGCTGCGCTGCAATGCCTCCACCAATACCATCTCGGATTCGTTCAGCGCGCCGTAAGGCTCGAACAGCATCATGGAAACATCCACATCCGCAATGGAATCGCTGGCAGTCTTATCCATGCGCTTGCCCAGCTTGTTGTGCGCCTTGTGCACACCGGGGGTGTCCAGCAGCACATACTGCAGCGGCCCCCGGGTGATCACGCCGGTAATGCGGGTGCGGGTGGTCTGAGGCTTAGAGGTGACGATAGCCACTTTCTCGCCGACCAAGAGGTTCGTCAGGCTGGATTTGCCCACGTTCGGCCGTCCGATGACAGCAACGAATACAGAGGAGGTGTCGTAATGCTCCTGAACGGGTGTTGTAGTACTCAAAGCGAACTCCTGTCTTGTTTTTTATGTTCTGTTGCAGTGAAGGGATATCATTCCGTATAGCTGACCGTGCGGGGCAGACCCAGCTGCAGCAGCACAGCCTCTTCTTTTTCGCGCATACGCATGGCCTCCAGACCACCGTTTTCGTGGTCGTAGCCCAGCAGATGCAGCATGGAGTGTACGGTCAGAAAGGCCACCTCCCGCTGCAGCGGATGCCCATACAGATTCGCCTGCTCCATGGCGCGCTCCATGCTGATAACGATATCGCCCAGCATCATGCAGCCGTTGTTCTCGTCGATATCATACTTGCCGTTCTCACCCAGAGGAAAGCTCAGCACATCGGTGGGCATGGGCTTATTGCGGTACTGGTTGTTCAGCTCGGCAATGGCTGCGTTGTCCACAAAGGTAACGCTGATCTCGGCGGGACGGTCGAAATGCTCATATTCCAGCACGGCATTGCAGGCACGGCGGATCAGAATGCGGAGCCCGGAGGGCACCTTGACAGCTTTCTGGGAGTTGGTGATCAAAACTTTATTGGACATATCGGTCCACTCCTTTCAAAGGGTTTATTTAGAATTCTTTTTGTTTTCTTTATTTTCTGCTTCGGCAGCCGGATGGGCGGCACGCTCGTAAGCCTTTACGATCTCCTGCACCAACCGGTGACGCACAACGTCTTTATCGGTAAAGTAGCATTGTGCAATGCCGTTCACATCCTTCAGCACCTTCAGCGCGTCCACCAGACCGCTGCGGGTGCTGCCCGGCAGATCGATCTGAGTTACATCGCCGGTAACGACTACCTTAGAGCCCACACCCATACGGGTAAGGAACATTTTCATCTGCTCCGGGGTGGTGTTCTGCGCCTCGTCCAAAATGATAAAGGAATCATCCAGTGTGCGCCCGCGCATATAAGCCAGCGGGGCAACCTCAATGATCTGCTTTTCCACCAGACGCTCGTAGGTCTCTGCGCCCAGCATATCAAACAGGCCATCGTACAGCGGCCGCAGATAGGGGTCTACCTTCTGCTGCAGGTCACCGGGCAGAAAGCCAAGCTTCTCGCCCGCTTCCACCGCCGGGCGGGTCAAGATGATGCGGGATACTTCCTTGGCCTTGAAGGCTTTCACCGCCATGGCAACGGCCAGATAGGTCTTGCCGGTACCCGCCGGGCCGACACCGAAGGTAATAGCATTGGAGCGGATGGCGCTCAGGTATTCCTTTTGTCCCAGCGTTTTGGGGCGGATCGGGCGTCCCTTGACCGTGACGGTAACAAAGTCCTCAGTCAGTTCCTTTACCCGCTTCTCTGCGCCATCGTGTGCCAGACTGATGCAGTAGTGCACAGTCTGATCTTCCAGCGGGGTGCGGTTCTCGATCAGAAGAAGCATTCCCTCCACGGCGCGGTTCGCTGCCGCCACGTTGGCAGGCTCGCCGGAAATGCGAAGCTGTGTGCCGCGGCAGACGGCGGTAACAGAAAACTCTTTTTCCAATAAGCGAATATTCCGGTCACAGTTGCCAAAAACAGCCGCTGCGATCTCTACACTATCCAGTTCAATACACTTTTCCGCCATGGAGCTCCTCCCGAATTGCAGAATTTGATAACTATATTGTACCACCAAAATCTTCAGAAGAAAACTATGAAAAGTGCACAAAATATTTTCCTGCATTCCATCGGTTTTTCCATACGAACTGTGTCTTAAAGCTTTTTGATGGCTTTTTTCTGAAAACGCTTGACAAAGTATATCGGGAGACGATATACTTTAAGCGCAATATATCGGTTAACGATATAAAGACGTCCGATAGAATCCATGGAGTGTTTCAGTATGGAAAACCTTGCACTGACCGAATCGACCTATTACATCCTGTTGTCTCTTTACCATCCGCAGCACGGTTATGGCATCATGCAGCAGACGGAGCAGCTTTCCGGAGGCAGAGTTCATCTTGCCGCCGGGACGCTGTACGGCGCATTGACCTCCCTGTGTGAAAAAGGCTGGATCCGTCCCCTGCCTGCCGAAAGCGGCAGCCGCAAAAAGGAATATCAGCTTACCGCAGAGGGCGTACAGATTTTAAAGCACGAGCTTGCCCGCTTGCAGCAGCTTGTGGCAAATGGTGAAAGCATCCTGAAGGAGGAAACCTTATGAGGGAAAAGAAAACCGTTTTCAAGCTTTTCTTTGTGTGGGATTTTGAAAAAGAAGAGCGCTGGCTGAACGAGATGGCGCAGGAGGGCTGGGTACTGGACAATACCGGTTTTTCCTTTTATACCTTTGTACGCTGCGAACCGGGCGAGTATATCATCCGCTTGGAGATGAACCCCAGCAGCGATTACCGCGCCTTTGTAAAGGAACTGGGTGCAGAATATATCGGTGGCTGTGTCAACTGGGTGTACTTCCGTCGGAAAGCGGAGCTTGGCAGCTTTGAGTTGCTCTCGGATATCGACTCCCATCTGACGCATCTGAGCCGCATCAATCGGATGCTCTCCCTGATCTGTCTGGCAAACCTGATTCTTGGCATAACGAACTCTCTGGATCAGGCTCGCTACGGCTGGCTGAATCTGTTGTGCGCAGCAATGCTCTCCTATGCACTGGGGCGTATCCACGGCATGAAAGCAGCGCTGGAAAAGGAACGCAGTTTGCACGAATGATTTGTCAATCCCTTCTTCGCCACAACTGCAGAGAAAAAAGCGGCGTATCTTTGGGTAAAAAGACCATAGCAAACCGATCTCCATCGTGATACAATAGCAAGCGTTGTGTGCCGCTGCCCGGCGGCCGTTTGGACTGCTTGAACACAAAGGAGAAGGAACCATGGAACAGCTTTTTCTGATGCCCGGTGAAGAACGGTACGAGCGCTTCAAAGATGGCAACGGTGTTCCTAAGGTACACTACTCCTACCGCTCTATGCGCGGTGCCTTCTTCGACTGCGAGAGCCGCAGTCTTGAGGAAGCCCAGCGTCTGTGCGAAAACTGGCTTGTGGGGCAGGACCGCTGCTACCGCAATTAACATAAAACCATAACCCCCTGCCGTATTTGCAGCCTTTTTTGCAAAACGGCAGGGGGTATTTTTGTTATATAGGCTTTACTGCCACACCTGCGCACAGACAAGTTCCAATACACTACCGGCGATGCAACGGGATTTATCCGAGATCAGGAAGCAGTTGGAAAGTTCCTCCCGCCGGGGGTCGATATCTGCGATCTTAAAGCCCGGTGTGACCGGATAGCCGCTGCGCAGCAGTCCCCGCAGGATGCCGGGAATCTGTGCTGTGACTGGGATGTCCGTTCCCTCCGGGGTGCGGATGGTAGCAATAACTTCACTCTTCTCTACCAAATCGCCAATTTTACGCACATTCATAAAAACACCGCCAGCCTGTGCATGGATCACCCGCTCTGCACCATACCCTCCAATGACGCCGGGAATGCCGGTATTAGGGATAGCACTCCCCTCCCGGATGATCCGGCCAAGCCGGTGGCCGCGCTTGGTTTCTACCACGGCGTCCACGTCCTGCCCGGCTACAAAGCCGGGACCGAGGGCAATGGTCAGCGGTGCCATATCCCGGCGGGTGCCAAGGTTGCGCTTGGCCAGAATGGCATCCACTACGACCTCCGGCTTTGCCCGGGCAATACAGGCTCCTTCCGGGTCAACGAGCACCGGAACAGCGCCCTGCGCCCAGACGGACTGTGCCTGCTCCAACGCTTCAATGCGGACGGCGCGCAGACCCTCAACAGTGGCTTCACCTTCATACACTGCTTCACACAGAGCTACCTGACGGCGGATGGCTGCGGGCTGTGTCGTTTCCAATACCAGCACTCGCAGCCCGGCGCTCCACAACCGGTGGATGGTACCGGTGGCAAGGTCGCCGCCGCCGCGCACGATAATTAGGGCGTCCTTTTTCACTTTGCTTCCTCCCCGGGGAAAAGTGTCTGCAACAGCACCTCCATGGAGCCGCCGCAGGCAGCAACAGCTGCATCCTCGTTTTTGCCGTCAGCCGAAAGCTGCAGGCATTGCAGGGTGGGCACAGCCTGTGCTAACAGCTTCTGAGCCGCCTGTACCGTGTAATGCTCCATAATGCCGCCACCTACGCTGCCCACGGTACTGCCATCGGGTAGAATGAGCATCTTCGCGCCCACATCCCGCGGAGTGGAGCCGTGCCGCGCAACGATGGTAGCCAATACCGCCGGGGTGTAGGCTTTTTCTGCCTGCACCATCGCATCAAGCAATGCAATGGGATAGCCCTCTGTCTGGGGGCGGGCATTTTTGACCTGCACAATCTGCGCCAGAATAGAAAGCGCGATCTCCGCAGCCGTCTGTGCACCAATGGCAAGGCCGATGGGTGCGCAGAGTGCATCGATCCGCTGGCTGTCCAGACCGTTCTCCAACAGCTGACGGCGCATCAATGCAGCACGGCCACGGCTGCCCATCATGCCCACATAGGCCGCAGGCTTTTGCAGAATCCGGGTCAGGCAGTCCAGATCAAAAGCATGGGAGCGGGTCAGCACTGCAAAATAGGTTTCTGCCCCGCCGGGCACATCCTGAAGCGCCTGCGTAAAGGGAGCGCAAAGCACGATATCCGCTCCAGCGGCGCGCAGCTGCTGGGCAAATTCCTCCCGGTCATCTATGGCAAGCACTGGCATGCCGAGAAGCTTTGCCTGCTTTACAAGGGCAGCAGCAACATGACCGCCGCCGCAGACCACCAGCTGCGGCACCGCACCAAAGCGCTCAGCAAATACCCGCTGCCCGTCCAGTGTAAGAAAGCCCGTAGCGGTACAGGCCTGCAGGACGGCAAGCTGACGCTGCAAAAGCCCGGCGCTCTGGGTCTGCCACAGGGCGTCTCCGTCCCGCAGCAGCAGCTGACTGCCTGCCTCTGCGCCTTCCAGCACGGTAGCCAGCGTATAGCTGCCGGTCTGGTTTGTACTTTGCAGAACGTCTGCAAGCGTTTGTCTGTTCATTGGTGTTTCTCTCCCTTAATTATTGCTCCACAGGTGTTACCTTATCAAACTGTGTCTGATCCAGTTCTGCCTGCCAGCTTTGCCAGTCCTCCGGCAGCATACGCCATGCAAGTCCGCACCCTGCCGAGATCTCACGCGGCAGCGGGATCAGCCGCCCGGGCACCTGCCGGGCATTGCATTGCTTTTCCCACTCCATAGCCTCTAAGGTGGTGCGGAAGGAAAGCACGATATAGCTTCGTTTTACTCGCATAAAATCTCCCGGGCAAGTGCGCAAACTGCCTGCGCTGCCTGCTGCACCTCCTGTTCGGTATTGAAGTGGGAAAAGCTGAACCGTACTACGCCCTGCTCCACAGTGCCAAGCGCCTTGTGCATCAGCGGAGCACAGTGCGCTCCGGCACGCACGCAGATGCCGTAGTCTTCCCACAAAATATCTGCCACCCGGGCAGAATCCTCCTGTGCGATGTTCAGTGCCACAATAGGCGCACGGGGCTGCATGGTCATATCACCATACACCGTTACTCCCGGCGCAGTACGCACCTGCTCATAAAACAGGCGGGCAAGGGCGTTTTCCCGGGCAGCAAGGTTTTCTACGCCCTGTTCCAACAGCCAACACACCCCGGCACACAGCCCTGCAAGGCCGTGCACGTTCAGTGTGCCAGCCTCCAGTGCGGTGGGCATCTGCAAAGGGTGCGTTTCATCAAAGCTGTGCACGCCGCTGCCGCCAACAAGGAGCGGCGCAATTTGTAACCCGGGGCGCACATAAGTTCCGCCGGTGCCCTGCGGCCCCAGAAGTGCCTTGTGGCCGGTAAAGCAGAGGGCATCTATACCCAGCTGCTGCACATCAATGGGCTGTGCTCCGGCAGTCTGGGCAGCATCTACGATGAACAGCAGACCGTGCCGGTGGGCAAAGTCCGCTGCGCGGGCAAGGTCGGTGCCATTGCCGGTCACGTTGGAAGCCCCTGTCACCACCAGTGCCCGCGTTGTGGGACGCAGCAGCGTTTCCCACTGATCGTAGCACAGCCGCGCAGCAACATCCACTCCGGTAAAGGAGACCTCTACTCCCTGCGCCCGCAGCCGGTACAGCGGGCGCAGAACGGAGTTATGCTCGCATACCGTTGTGATGACATGGTCGCCCGGATGCAGCGCGCCGTTCAGTACCGTGTTCAGCGCCATGGTCGCATTGGCGGCAAAAACAATACAGGAGGGGTTCGGCGCATGGAAAAGCTCCGCCAGCGCCAGACGGGTGTCCAGCACGATCCGTGCGGCGTGAAGGGTGGGCTCGTGTGCGCCGCGCCCGGGGTTGCCTGCTGTATGCAGTGCCTCCAGAATAGCCTGTTCCACCTGCGGTGGTTTATGCAGAGTGGTGGCCGCGTTATCCAGATAGATCACGGCTTTACCACGTTTCCGGCCTGCGTCAGCTTTTCGGCAATGGTGTACATATTGGTCACGCTGCCCACAGCCAGCTTCTCGGTAAGGCCGTAAAAGTTCAGGCAGGTACCGCAGGTCAGGATCTCCACGCCCTGTGCTTCCAGCGCCTTGAGATCCTCCAGCATGGCAGAGCCCTCACAGCTCAGTGCTGCGCCGCCGTTATAGAACAGAATGGTCTTGGGCAGCTTGTCCTGCTGGGTCAGTGCAAATACAAAGGCCTTGAGCAGGGTCTTACCCAGTTCCTCGCTGCCTTCACCCATCGTGGCAGAGGCAATCGCAACCACCGTATCGGTGCGGGCATCCGGTGCGCAGACTGGAGCTTGATCTGCCGGGGCGTCTGCCGCTTCTCCCAGCGTGAACAGCACACGGTATTTGCGCTCTTCCAGTTTTTCGGCACTGTACTGATACCCCTTTTGCTGTGCCATTTTGGTCAGGTTCTGTACGGCGATCTCGTTGTCCACCAGCACCTCCACCTGTCCCGCGCCCTGCAGCTCGGAAATCGCCTTTTTTGCCTTGACAACAGGCAGCGGGCAGGCATCGCCCAGTGCATCTACCTTGATAAATTCAGCCATGATGATTGCTCCTCTCATTTCTCTGTTACGGTGATCTCAATTTCCTGCTTCGGCAGGATCTCTCCCACGATGCTTGCGGGCAGACCTGCGGCGCGCAGTTCCTGTTCCAGAGCCTCTGCATCTGCCGGGTCTACCGCCAGCAGCAGCCCGCCGGAGGTCTGTGGGTCGAACAAGACCTCCTCCATGGCAAAGCTTACGTTTTCAAACCGGACGAACGGCCCCGTATGGTTGCGGTTGCGCTGCCCGGCGGCGGTGTACAAAAACGCATCCGCTGCTTTTTCTGCGCCCGGCAGCACCGGAACAGCATTTGCATGGATGATGCAGGAAAGTTTGCCGCCCATCATCTCGTGCAGATGCCCCAGAAAGCTAAAGCCAGTCACATCCGTAGCGGCATGGACACGGTATTTGCGGCTGAGTTCTGCTGCCGTTTTGTTCAGGGTGGTCATGGAGCGGATGGCGGCTTCCATCTCCTCCGGAGAGGCTTCGCCCACACGGTTTGCCGTGCACAGCAGCCCCACACCCAAAGCCTTGGTCAATACCAGCTTGTCGCCCGGCATACCGGTGTCGTTCGTATACATCCGGTGCGGGTCTACAAGGCCGGTTACAGAAAGACCATATTTTACCCCGCTATCCGCAATGGAGTGCCCGCCTGCAAGACTGCCGCCGGCTTCTGCCACCTTTTCAGCACCGCCGCGCAAAATCTCGCCCAGCACATTCAAGTCCATATCCTCCGGAAAACAGACCAGATTCAGGGCGGTCTTTACCTCGCCGCCCATGGCGTAGACATCGCTCAGGGCGTTTGTGGCAGCGATTTGCCCAAAGGTGTAGGGGTCATCCACCATCGGCGGAAAAAAGTCCACAGTCTGCACCAGTGCAATGTTGTCCGTAATGCGGTAGACTGCGGCATCATCCCGGCTGTCATAGCCGACCAGAAGATCCGGGTCTTTTTCGCCCCGGGGCAGCTTTTCCAGAATACGGCTCAACACTCCGGCACCCAGCTTTGCGGTGCAGCCGCCCCCGGTACAGAATACGATCTTATCTTCCTTGCTCATGCACGTTCTTCCTCTTTAAAATGCGTCAGCACGCACGGTATGCCCTGCTGACGCAAAAGCTGTTGTATTGGTATGCCCTGCTGCCGCAGCTTTGGCGTATCCGCTTGATTGAGTACGGCATAAAACTGCCGGTCACCCACCGCCTTGCGGCCACCCTGCGCGCTTGCAAGCAGCTGTGCCAGCACAGACGGTGTAAGAGGCGCATCCGGCGCAGCCGCTAAAAACTGCGGACGGATGGTATCATAACGGAAGCAGACCTCCCGCAAGGGCCTATCCAGCGCCGAAAGCCCTGCCACTGCCAAAACGATATCGCTTTGTGACAGCAGCACCGGCTCGTGCGCCGCCGGGAGCTTGCAGGGGTAGTGCTTTGCCCCGTCCGCCTCAATGAATACCGCATCCGCCTGCGCCATCCGGCGCAAAAGCTGCGGCTGCGGCAAAGTCAGCTTTCCGTTTTCAGCCGGGGTTCCGATCACTGCATAGCGACCCGCTTGCCATAAGGCGGTAAGCGCTGCGTCATCCGGTGCATAACAGGCAGCAGGCTGCCGGATATGGGTAGTCGTAGTCACAAGCACCCGCCATCCCTTGCGGGCACAGTGGTCTGCCATGGCATACAGCAGGGTCGTTTTGCCCCCGCCGCCTACCAGAGAAACGATATGCCCCTTCTCTGCCAGAAACGGAAGCTCTTTTTCGTTCAGCATCTGCTTTTAGTGCTTGGCTGCAACTGCCATGGCAATCTGCTCCGGTGTGATGGGCAGCTCGTAGAAGCGAGTGCCGATGGCATTGTAGATAGCGTCCGAGATGGCGGGCAGCGGCGTATTGATGACCACCTCGCCGATGGACTTTGCGCCAAAGGGGCCGTTGGGCTCGTAGCTATTCTCAAACTCCACATGGATATGGCCGATATCGTTGCGGGCAGGGATCTTGTACTGGAACAGAGAGTTCTCCTCCGGGTAGCCGTTTTTGTCGTAGGTGATGTTCTCGGTCAGGGTCATACCGATGCCCTGCAAAATGCCGCCCTCTGCCTGTACACGGGTCAGGTTGGGGTTGATGGGGGTGCCGCAGTCCACGCAGGCGTCAAATTCCAGCACCTTCACCTCGCCGGTCTCGGTATCCACCTCTACCTCGGCAGCGCCCACCATATACGGCGGCGGCGACAAAGGCGAGGTGTGGGTCTCGGTAAATTCCAGCGGGATCTTATGGCCGAACTGGGAAGCAAAGGCGATCTCGGACAGGGTCTTTTGCCGGGTGGGGTCAGCGCTCTCAAACACGACCTTGCCGTCAAACTCCACGGCATCTGCCGGGCATTCCAGCAGTTCTGCGCCCAGCTTGCAGATCTGTTCCCGCAGCTTCATGGCGCACTTCTCGGTGGCCTTACCGGTAACATAGGTAGTGCTGGAAGCATAGGAACCGGAATCGTAGGGAGAGGAATCCGTATCCGCGCCAAAGACAGTGATATTATCCAGCGGGCAATCCAGCACCTCGGCGGCGATCTGCGCCAGCGTAGTATCGCAGCCGGTGCCCATATCGGCAGCGCCGATCATCAGAGTGTAGAAGCCGTCATCGTTCAGCTTGAGGGTTGCGCTGCCCACGTCCATACCGGAAATGCCGGAGCCCTGCATGGCCATACCCATACCCACAGCACGGATCTTGCCGTTGCCCATATCCCGGGCGGGATACTTGTGCTCCCAGTCGATCATCTCACGTACCTTGAGTACGCACCGGTCCAGTGCGCAGCTGGTATTCACCGCACCGTAGTAGGCGGGCATCACATCGCCCTCCTGCACGGTGTTCTTCAGGCGCAGTGCAATGGGGTCCATGTTCAGCTTGTGTGCCAGCTCATTGACGGCAGATTCCACCGCAAACAGACCCTGTGTAGCACCATAGCCGCGGTATGCACCGGCAGACATGTGGTTGGTATATACCACATCACTGACAAAGCGGAAGGCTTCGGCCTTGCCGTACAGCGGGATGGACTTATGACCGGACAGGCCCACGGTAGTGGGGCCGTGCTCGCCGTAAGCGCCGGTGTTGGACAGGGTGTACAGGTCGATACCCTTCACAATGCCATCCTTAGTAGCGCCCAGACGGACGTGCATCTCCATCTCGTGGCGCGGCGAAGAAGCCGTCTGACTTTCCACACGGCTGAAGATGAGCTTGGAAGGCTTTTTGGTCATCCAAGTCACAAAGGCCGGGTACACCTCGCTGACCGCGGTCTGCTTTGCACCAAAGCCGCCGCCGATGCGGGGCTTGGAGACACGCACCATGGACTTGGGAATGTGCAGTGCATTGGCAATGTTGCGGCGGGCATGGAACACGATCTGGGTAGAGCTGAGCACATTCAGCCGTCCGTAAGTATCAATGGAACAATAGGTGCGGAAGGTCTCCATCATGGCTTGCTGACAGGCCTTAGTGTGGTACACATGGTCAATGACCACATCGCACCCGGCCAGCACAGCGTCGATATCACCATTGCCGCATTCATCATGAGCGCAGAGGTTGCGCTTGTTGTCGGCGCCCACGGGGGCAAGGCTTTCCCAGTTATCCTCCGGGTGCACAAGAATAGGATTATCCTTTGCGGTATGGAAATCCAGCACGGCTTCCAGCACCTCATAATCCACTTTAATGAGCTTGAGTGCCTTGTCCACGCACTTTTCATCCTTACCGGCTACGATGGCCACCACGTCTCCCACAAAGCGGACGTGGCGATCGATCAGCAGACGGTCGTAGGGGCTGGCCTCCGGGTAGGTCTGGCCGGCCTGCGTGTAGCGGCGGGCATCCTGCGGCACATCCTCCCAAGTGAAGATGGCTTCGATGCCGGGCACTTTTTTGGCAACGGCGGTGTTGATGGTGCGGACGATGGCATTTGCATGGGGCGAGCGCAGCAGCTTGACGATCAGGCAGTCCTGCGGGATGAGATCATCCATATAGACAGGCTGGCCGGTAACCAGCTGCATCGCGTCTTTTTTGCGGAACGGTTTGTTGACGGTTTTCACTGTACGCCCTCCTTCTGCTTTTTCCATGCCAGAAAGTTCATAATGCCGCGCAGCTGGCCTTCGTAGCCGGAGCAGCGGCACAGGTTTCCGGCAAGGTATTCCTTCACCTGCTCTTCAGTGGGGTACGGCTGCTCCCGGAACAGAGCAAGCGCGTTCATAATAAAGCCCGGGTTGCAGAAGCCGCACTGCTCTGCACCCTGATCTGCGATAAAGGCACCGAACTCGGCAGCCTCCTCCTGCAGACCCTCTAGCGTGGTAATCTTGTGCCCATCGGCGCGGGCTGCCAGCACGGAGCAGGACAGCACAGGCTTATCATCCATAAACACGGTGCACAGACCGCAGTTGGAAGTTTCGCAGCCGCGCTTGACGCTCTTGCAACCGTGTGCACGGACAAAATCGATCAAAAGCATATCCGGGGCAATCTCCTCGGACACCCGGATGCCGTTCAAGGTAAGTGTGATCTGCATTTACTTTTCCTCCTGCATTTTACGCTGTTCCAGCTCCAGCACCGCGCGCTTTGTCAGCACGCCTGCCAGATGTCTGCGGTATTCGGCGCTGCCGCGCATATTAGAGCCGGTAACGATCTGCGCCTTTATGCTTTCGGCAAACTGCGCGGCAAGCTGTTCTGCCGCAAGGGCAGGCTCTGCCGGGAGTTCGAACCGCACGGCGCGCAGCGGACGCGCACCGATCACGATGCGGTAATCTCCGGTCTCCATCCGGGCGGCGGCACAGGTCAGCACCGGGATATCGGTCTGGCTGTTGCGCACCGACTGGTAATAAAGCTGCATCGGTGTCTTTTTTACGATCAGCCGCACCAGAATGTCCCGGTCGTAGGGGCGCTGTGCATATTCCTGCAAAGGCAGAATGCCGCCCTTGTACAGTTCCACATCACAATCCATGGCAAGGAACATGGTCAGCACGTCCGAAAAGCCGAACCGGCTGTAAATGCTACCGCCCACAGTTGCCAGATTGCGCAGCTGCACGCCCACGATATGGCGCACGGCCTCCCGCATGGCACCGTGGGTGTAGGCTGCAAGCCCCTGGTGCTGTTCCAGCTGACGCAGGGTGACCATAGCGCCGATGGAAAAGCTATCCTCGGTCTCCTCAATGGTATCCAGCCCCAGACCGGAAAGGTCGATGGCGGTGCCGACATTGATGGTTTCCATCTTCAGCCAGATCATGCCGCCCAAAATGCGGTTTGGTTTTTTCTGGTTCAGCTGCCACGCTTCCTCCAGACTTTCTGCCCGCTTGTATTCTCGGATCGTCATCATGTGCAGTACCTCTCTTTTCTATCGCTGCGATATCTCTGCTTTTATTTTAGCACAGCTTTCGGTATAATACTATTATAAAATGCTGCTGAAGGGGTGTATTTGTATGAAAAAGTCGCTTACGGTCGGCTGTGTGATCATGGCCTCCGGGCTGAGCCGCCGTTTTGGCGCAAACAAGCTGCTGGCAGATTTTTGCGGCCAGCCCATGCTCTGCCGGGCCTTTGCCGCTACCGCCACACCCTGTATCGCCGCCCGCATCGTGGTGACCCGCTCGGAGGAGGTGCAGGCACTGTGCAGGGCTCAGGGCGTCCCGGTGCTGCTGCACAGCCTGCCCGGCCGCAACGATACCGTTCGGCTGGGTCTTTCGGCGCTGCTGGAGCAGCTGCCGGAGCTTAGCGGTTGTATGTTTCTACCCGGGGATCAGCCCCTGCTGCGCCGGGAGACGGTAGAAGCCATGACAGAACGCTTCTGCTACGAGCAGTCCTCCCCGGCAGAATGGCAAAAAGAAACAGAACGGGAGATCTTCCGTCTGGGTGCCGTGGCCGAAAACGACCCGGCGCCGCTTGTTGGAAGTCCCGTTCTGTTTGGAAGCAGTTTCTTTCCGGAACTGCTCGCCCTGCCGGAAAATAAAGGCGGCAACGTGCTGCTTAAAAAGTACCCTGCGCAGGTGCGCACGGTCTGCATTGCAGACAGCGCAGAGCTGCTGGATGCAGACACCCCGGAGGTGTTGCAGCAGCTGGAAGCCCTTGCCCGGCAAAAAAGTTAAAATTTATTCTGCCATATCGTTCTTGGGCAGCAGCACGTTCAGCAGAATTGCCACAAAGGCGGCCGGAACAATGCCGGACTCGCCGCAGATCAGCTGGAAGGCCTGCGGAGCCTGTGCCAGAATGCCGCTGTTGGCACCCATGCCGTAGCCAACGCCCAGTGCCACAGACACGATGGTCAGGTGGCGCGGGGTCATCTTTTCCTTGGTGATCAGCTGAATGCCGCTGACCACGATGGAAGAGAACATCATAACGGCAGCACCGCCCAGAACGGCCTGCGGCATGATGGAGATCAGCGCGCCCAGCTTGGGGATCAGGCCGCAGAGGATCAGGAACACAGCACCGGAGGCCAGTGCCATACGGTTGACCACCTTGGTCATGGCCACCAGACCCACATTCTGGCTGAAGGAGGTATTGGGCAACACGCCGAACAGTGCGGCAAAGGTAGAGCCGAGGCCATCGCAGATGACGCCGCCGGACAGCTCCTTATCAGAGGGCTCACGGTTCATGCCGCCCTCCATCACGCCGGAGATATCGCCCACAGTCTCCACTGCGGTGACGATAAACATGACCAGCACCGGCAGGATCGCACGAGCATCAAATACCACCTTGACCGGCATCAGCTTGGGTACTGCGAACCAGGAGGCCTGTGCCACCTTGTTCCAGTTGAGCACCCATGCCTTGGTGAACTCTACACCATCAGCAGTCACGCCGGTGGTGGGCAGCACCAGACCCATAATGAAAGCAACCACATAACCGGCCAGAATGCCGATGAGGATGGCAGAGGAGCTAAGGAAACCGGTGGTCCAGTGTTTGAAGAACAGGATGACCACCAGCACGAACAATGCCAGCAGCAGGTTTTCCACAGAGCCGAAGTCCTTGGCCTTGTTGCCGCCGCCAAAGGAGTTGATGCCCACCGAGATCAGCGAAAGACCGATGGAAAGCACCACTGTGCCGGTGACCACCGGCGGAAAGAACCTGCGCAGCGGCTTCAGGAAGAAGCCCAGCACGCTTTCAAAAATACCGCCGATGATGGAGGCACCCATAATCGCGCCATAGGCCAGCACGCCGCCGCCCATCGTGCCCACAACACTGTTGAACACGCCGATAAAGCCGGAGCTGGTACCCATAATAATAGGCACTGCGCCGCCCACGGGTCCGATGGTGAACAGCTGCACCAGCGTAACGATGCCTGCCACGAACATGGCACTCTGCAGCAGGGTGACCTGCAGGTCTGCGAACTCGCCGCCTGCAATGCCGCAGGCGCTGGTGATGATCAGCAGCGGGGTCAGGTTGCCCACGAACATGGCGCAGACATGCTGCAAGCCCAGCGGGATGGCCTGCCGCAGGGACATTTTGGCTTCAAACTGATAAGCCGCTTCTTCAAGCTTGACTTCCTTCAAAAATTCCACTCTCCTCAAGGTTTTAAAGGTTTATGCGGTTCGGATGCTTTGCAAAAAAGCGAAAATATTATAGCAAAATGCAGATAAGATGTAAAATAAGTATGACTTTTTACATGAAGAAATGCTGCATCCTTTAAGCGAACTTTTCTTCGGCAGGCAAGCAAAAAAGCAGGATTTCCGCATGATTTGTCCAGCCCTTCCGGGTAGGCATCATACAGAATCCCCTGCTTTTTTCGTGCTTTTCTCTGTTTTTTGTGCGATACGGAAAAATTTGCGTTTCTGCGGTCAGAGCAGTCCATAATCCCGCAAACAGCGCGTCAGCCCTGCCTGTGTAGTGTCAAATACGATGCCATGCGCCCGCAGCTTGCTGCAATCCATCGCAAGGTTCCGTGCCCAGTCAGCTTCCTGAATATCGACCGTGATCCCCAGTGTCTCAGCAAACTGCCGGGCGGTCAGTACCATGTTTTCAGCGTTTTCACTGCCAAAGTTATAGCCCCCGCCGGGCAGGGTCAGGGCAGCTTCCAGCAGTGTCACCACCTGCCGGACATAGGTAATGCCCCGGAAATCCTGGACAGAAAAACGGACGGACTCCCCCCGCTGTGCCGCAAGCAAAAGATTCAGCGGCAGATTGCCTCGGATGGGCAGCCGGTAGCCCGGCAGGTCGTACATCCATGTGGCGCGCAGCAATACGGCACCCGGGCAGAGCGCCTGCACCCGCTGCTCCATTTCCAGCTTGCCCTGCCCGTACACATTGGAAGGCTTTAACGGAATTGTTTCCGGCAGCGGGCCGGACTGCTCTATACCGGCATAGACCTGATCCGAGCTGAAAGCCACCAGCTTTGCGCCGGTCTCAGCTGCCGCCCGGGCAAGCCAGACCGGCAGCTCCACATTGGCGCGGTAAGCCTGCTCCGGGTGATCAGCGCAGTAGCCGGTATCCGAAATGGCTGCAGTGTGCAGAATGACATCCGGGCGCTGCTGCAAAACTGCCTGCCGCACGGCATCCTCCCCTGCTGTTGCCAGAAAGCCTTTTGGAAAGGTGCACAGCTCGTAACGCCCCGCCCATTGCTGCATCACGCGGGAACCTACAAAGCCGCCTGCACCGGTTACAAGGATCTTCTTCATTTTGTTCTCCCGCAATAAGGCGTCAGATAAAAAATTCCAGCACGAACACCACGGCACAGCAGCCCGCAGCCACCTGAAACAGGCTTGCGCCAAACCATGCAGCAGCAATGCCGACTACCAGTGCAACAGCACCTGCTGCCGGGCTTTGCGTTGCCTGAATGATGGCCGGAAAGGTCATCACAGCCAGCGTTACATAGGGCACATAGTACAAAAACGACTGGATAAAGCGGTTTTTGATCGGCTTGCGGATCAGCGTCAGCGGCAGGATACGGATGGCATAGGATACCAATGCCATGACCGCAATATAGATATAATTGTTATGCGTCATTTTCGTTTTCCTCCTGCCTGACCGGAAACAGCAACGCTGCTGCGCCGGAGATCGCCACTGTCAAAAGGATGGTGCGGGTTCCCTCGGAGAGCACCGAGATACCCGGCAGATAGCTACACAGAAAGCTCAGCGCAAAGCTGATGACGACCAGTACCGCAACGATCCGGTCTTTGCGAGCCGGCGGGATGATGATAGCCAAAAACATTCCGTAAAGTGCCACGCTCAGGGCGCTGACTACCCGCAGCGGCAGCAGATTGCCCGCAATAATGCCCAGCGCCGTACCACAAGCCCAAGCCGGTGCCGCCAGCAGGATAGCGCCATAGGTATAGTACGGATTCAGACTGCCCGGGCGGGCGATGGTAATGCCGAACAGTTCGTCCGTGACATCATAGCCGATGAGCAGCCGATGCCAAAAGGGCGTTTCCGGTGCAAAACGCTGTGCCAGTGCACAGCTCATCAGCAGATACCGCGCATTGGCGATCAGCGTAATGACCGCCACCTCAAAATAGGTGGCGTTTGCCATGATCAGCGCAAATGCGGCATATTCTCCTGCGGAGGCATTGTTCAGCAGGCTGACAAGAAACCCCTGAAACGGCGTAAAGCCCGCCTTGCGCGCCGCGATGCCCAGCGAAAACGATACCGCAAAGTAGCCCAGCGCAATGGGCACGCCATCCCGCATTCCGTCGCAGAACACCTTGCGGCTGAACTGATCCGCCCTTCCTGTTTGGACGAGCTGCGGCTCCAAAAGCCTCTGCTTCGATTCCATAGTTGATGCTTCCCCTTTCCTATTTTGCAAACAGCAGATTTTATTATACTCCCCTGCGGGCGGAGAAGAAAGAGGTTTTGGACTTTTTGTGTAAAATACTGCGGTCAAAATACTTAAAGTTTGCGCTGATACAGAAGGCACTTTCCAAGTTACGGCTTGTTTGATCGTGCCGAAAGATAAAAACACCCCGGAGGTTCCGTTTTCACAGACCCCTCCGGGGTGATGGTGCTATTGCAGATTACTCGAGCTCGGTAAGTTTAGATCTTAACTAAACAAATGGGATGTTCATTTTTCCATGAGATCGCCGTGGTAGATGTGGCTTGCTGATTTTTTAGTATCAGGATAGTATCACACAACCAGCGGGATCTCTGTGAGTATTATAACGTATTTACGTTCAGGATGCAACTGTCTTTTAAGGATTACTTCTTGCTTACATCTGCCAGATAGTTTTCTCCCCATTTACACATCGCATCCAAAATAGGAATGATGCTTCTCCCAAAGTCGCTGAGCGAATATTCTACCTTTGGCGGCACAACAGGATAAACTTTCCGAATAACCAAGTTATCATTTTCAAGCTCCCGAAGCTGCTGTGTCAGCATTTTAGGCGTAGCCTTGGGAATCAACTTTCCTATCTCATTAAAGCGCAAGGTATTATCAATCAAATGCCACAGAATAAGTGCTTTATATTTCCCACCAATCAAATCGAGGGTTGCTTCAACCGGGCAGCTAAAGGTACTTGGACATTTCATTTTTCTCTTCCCTACACTATCTTTTTAGGTAGTATATAACAAAAAAGTGCGTTCTTGCTTTTTTGAAAACGACTGATAAAATCATAGCATAGGCCGATTGAATTATCAAGCCCTACACAAATTTACACTTTCAGAAAGGACCATCACATTATGGATTTTTTGACACTTGCAAAGAAACGGTATAGTGTACGCGCTTACACAAAGCAGAAGGTTGAGAAGGAAAAGCTGGATGCCATCTTAGAGGCAGCTCACGTTGCACCCACGGGTGGTAATTGCCAGCCTCAACACCTGATTGTAGTGCAGAGTGATGAGGGCCTTCGTAAAATTGGAAAGGCCACAAATATCTATGGTGCGCCGCTGGCAATTATCGTTTGCAGCGATACAAATAAGGTCTGGACACGTCCCTTTGATGGTAAAAAGCTGACCGATATTGATGCAAGCATCATTACCGACCACATGATGATGGAAGCCACCTACTTAGGTTTAGGAAGCGTATGGGTATGCTATTTCAAGCCGGACATCCTGAAGGCTGAATTTAAGATTCCCGACAACCTTGAACCGGTCAACATCCTTGTCCTCGGCTACGCCGACACCTCTCGTGAAAAGGCTCTGTCCGCAGATCGCCATGCAAAAATGAGAAACTCTCTTTCTGCCATGATATCTTTCGAGAAGCTTTAACCTGTTCACTGGCATGAAGAGACTTTTTCTTCCGGCGGTATCCCGCTTTCTGAAGAAAACGCCAGACGGTATCAATGCTGACCGGCAAATCTAACGTTTCTATCTGGAATTGAAGCTCAACTGGCCACAGACCGCCGACGGCTGCGGCCGGTACGAGCCGAAGAAAAAGTGGCGTAAAGAATAAAAGACACAAAAATGCCCTCTGAAAAACTTACCGTTTCTCAGAGGGCATTCTCATGTCTCTCTTTATGAATAATCGCCTGATAGTATCAAAGCAGTATCACAGAGCCTTTTGACTCTCAAAACATTGCATTGCATCAATACTTTTCAGGTTTTGAAGATTACTCGAGCTCGATAGTTGCAGGCGGCTTACCGGTGCAATCGTAGAACACGCGATTGACGTGCTTGACTTCGTTAACGATGCGGCTGGTGACAGTGCCCAGAACATCCCACGGCATATCGTAGCTTTCCGCGGTCATGAAGTCGGTGGTGGTCACGGCGCGCAGCGCAACGGCGTAGTCGTAGGTACGCTCGTCGCCCATAACGCCAACGCTATGCATATTGGTCAGTGCAGCGTAATACTGGCTGATTTCCTTATCCAGACCGGCCTTGGCAATCTCCTCACGCCAGATGGCGTCAGCGTCCTGCACGATAGTGACCTTCTCGGGGGTCACTTCGCCGATGATGCGGATACCCAGACCGGGGCCGGGGAACGGCTGACGGCTGACCAGATACTCAGGCAGACCCAGCTCACGGCCGGCCTGACGGACTTCGTCTTTGAACAGGTTGCGCAGAGGCTCCACCAGCTCCTTGAAGTCCACGGTATCGGGCAGGCCGCCCACGTTGTGGTGGCTCTTGATGACGGTGGACTCACCGCCCAGACCGCTCTCCACCACGTCGGGGTAGATGGTGCCCTGTGCAAGGAAGTCTACCTTGCCGATTTTTTTGGCCTCTTCCTCAAACACGCGGATGAACTCTTCGCCGATGATCTTGCGCTTGCGCTCCGGCTCGGTGACGCCCTTCAGCTTGCTGAAGTAGCGGTCGCGGGCATCCACACAGATGAAGTTGATGTCAAAGCCGTTGGCATTGCCCGGGCCAAAGACAGAGCAGACCTCTTCCTTTTCGTTCTTGCGCAGCAGACCGTGGTCCACGAACACGCAGGTCAGCTGCTTGCCGATGGCCTTTGCCAGCATAGCGGCCAGCACGGAGGAATCCACGCCGCCGGACAGGGCGCACAGCACCTTGCCCTCGCCGATACGCTCGCGCAGAGCCTTAACGTTGTTCTCCACAAAGGAATCCATCTTCCAGTCGCCGGAGCAGCCGCAGACGTTGTACACGAAGTTGCGCAGCATCTTCTTGCCCTCGGCGGTATGCAGCACCTCCGGGTGGAACTGCACCGCATACAGACCCTTTTCGGCATTTTCAACGGCTGCCACAGGGCAGTTTGCGGTGTGGGCAGTGATCTGGAAGCCGGGAGCCGCCTGCTCGATGTAGTCGTTGTGGCTCATCCAGCAGATGGTAGAGGGCTGTACATCGGTGAACAGCTTGCTCTCGGTGTTCACGAACACCTCGGTCTTGCCATACTCACGCTCGGGAGCGCGGCAGACATGACCGCCCAGCAGGTGCATCATCAGCTGGCTGCCGTAGCAGATGCCCAGTACGGGCACGCCCCAGCTGAAGATCTCGGGGTCGATGGTGGGAGAGTCCTCCAGATAAACGCTGTTGGGGCCGCCGGTGAAGATGATGCCCTTGGGATTCTTGGCCTTAATGACCGAAAGATCGGTTTTATAGGAATAGATCTCGCAGTAGACATTATTTTCTCGGACGCGGCGGGCAATCAGCTGATTGTACTGTCCGCCAAAGTCCAGCACGATGACAGTTTCATGCTGCATGATGTTTTCCTCCATTTTTAAGTGTGTTTCTACAGATAATTTTAGTATAGCACATCTCACAACAAAAAGCGACAGTTTTTGTGAAGTTTTCTGTCATTTCATTCTGCAGATCGGATGTCGCAGCACGGTTTTCAGCTTCTCCGGTGCGGTGCGGCGCGGGTCTCCCAGATAGATCTCGTGATGGAAGCGTGTGTCTGAAAAATCCGGGCAATATCCCTGCTCCGCTGCAAACGCATCCAACTGCCGCAGGGTCTCCGGTTCGGTGTCATAGGAGCCGATGTGCATACATTGTACGCACAAGCCTTCATCGTAGGTGAAAAATTCCACCTTAGAAAAATCCTTTTTCTTTTTGGCCGTAGCTTCCTGCACTGCCCAGTCAAATTCTGCACGGGTAACAAATTCCGGCAGACGGATCATGGAGATCCAGATAAAAGTCTCCTTGTTGGAAAAATCCACACCCTCTGCACCGGGCTGATGCCACAGTCCCTCCAGCGGCGGAACGACATATTCAAAATAGCCATCCATTTTATGGCTGCCCTTATAGCTCATTTTGATAGTAAATGCAATGCCGTACAGCAACTCCAGCGCTGCTTTGTATTCCCCTGCCGGGTCATTGGGGTCGCCCTTGCCCTGCACCGCAGCAAAATTCATCGCAGGGACGGTGATGATCTGCGGTTTCTTCGGCGGGAGATAAAATTCTTTGTATTCTTTCTTATAGTCAAATGGCATCCTTCTTTTCCCCTTCCAGCAGCTCACGCTGCTTCTTTTTGCTGAAGCTGCCCAGCACCAGCTGATAAGATTTTTCCAGCATCTCCCGCAGCAGTGCATCCGGCACGTTTCCATCTGCTTTTACGGAGTTCCAATGCACCTTATTCATATAGTAGCCCGGAATGATATCTTCATACTGTCGGCGCAGAAAATCGCCCTCGGCGGGATCCAGCTTGCAAGTAATATACACCGGCTTTCCCGTGGCATCATCCAGACAGACGGCTGCAAACATCTTGCCGCCGATGTGGTATCTTATCCAGTTCCACTCTGCCTGTAAGTCTTTGGTAACGCCAGGCTTTTGCAGAAGTTCCGTGTCAATCCAGCTGTATTTCATGGCAGCACCTCCGTTTTTCTCAGTATAACTGATTTGGAGGCGTTTGTAAACAAAAAGTTGTTGGCTTTTACTTATAATACGTCAATTCTGAAAAATCGGCATCAAAAAGAGCCATCCGCTCAAAAAACTGAGAGGATGGCTCTTGCGTTTGATGTTATTGATTAGATGGAAATAGTGTTGCACACGTCCACCAGCATGGGGTCAAGGCTCTTGGTCATCTCCAAAGCCTCGTCCACGGGGTAGTCCACCAGCTTCTCGCCCTTCATGCCGACGATACGGTTATACTTGCCCTGCTCCAGCAGGCAGACAGCCTGATAGCCCATGGCAGAAGCATTCACGCGGTCGCGCAGGGTGGGAGAACCACCGCGCTGTACATGACCCAGAATGGTTGCGCGGGAATCGATACCGGTGCGTGCCTGAATCTCGTTGGCGATCTCCTGTGCATGACCCACGCCCTCAGCCACGATGATGATAAAGTGACGCTTGCCGGTCTTCTGGGTCTCGGCGATCTTATCCAGAATGTCGCGCTGCATATCGAATTCCTTCTCGGGCAGCAGCACAGCCATAGCGCCGGAGGCGATGGCCACGTTCAGAGCGATGTAACCGGCATTGCGGCCCATGACCTCGACCACACTGCAGCGGTCGTGGCTCTGGGTGGTGTCGCGCAGCTTGTCGATCATTTCCAGCGCGGTGTTCATAGCGGTATCGTAGCCGATGGTGTAATCGGTGCAGCCGATATCGTTATCAATGGTGCCGGGCAGGCCGATCATGGGAATGCCGCGGTGTGCCAGTGCGCGGGCACCGCGGTAGGAGCCATCGCCGCCGATAACGACCAGCGCATCAATGCCCAGCTCGCGGCACTTTTCAGCGCCCTTATCCTGACCTTCCTTGGTCTTGAACTCCAGGCAGCGTGCCGTATACAGAATGGTGCCGCCAGCAGAGATGATGTTAGAAACGCTGCGCAGGTTCATTTCAAAGCACTCGCCGTTCAGCAGGCCGTTATAGCCGCGCTGAATGCCGATCATACGGAAGCCCTTATGCAGGCCGGTGCGTACCACAGCGCGCACAGCAGCGTTCATGCCGGGAGCATCACCACCGCTTGTAAGCACGCCAATCGTTTTGATTTGCTTTTCCATACGAGAGATTCCCTCCAATTTACAGTTCAGTTCTTCATTTACCCTTTTGCCTGTACCCTCTTCTTCCAGAAACAGGCCAGTTGCTTTGCAACAGCTTTGATTCGCCTTTAATGATTATAGCACACCATCCAGACAAATTTCAATAGGGTTTTGAGACTTTATGCAATTCCATGCGGTACAAAATAATGGCGGTATATCGCATTATTTTTGCGACTTGTACCACTTGGAAAAATTGAAATCGCCTCATGCGGTGCCATTCGTGCACAAATATGTCATTTTGTTGCAACGTTTTCTGTGCCCAGCAGCCGCTCCAGCTCTTTGAAGAAGAGCGGATGCCCGGAAGTGTACAGTCGGCGCGGTGCGGCCAGCTTCTGCTTGGTATCCTCCAGATACAGAATCACTGGGATATCGCCATCAAAAATCTCCAGCAGGTTCACCACTTTATCGTACTGGGGGCAGCTGCGGGACGGCAGACGGATAAACACCCGCCGGGCAGCTGTTTTGACAGGGTCCGGGCGGCCTTTGTCCAAGCGGGTCGGGTCGTAGCTGTCGATGGGCAGAATGCTGTCTGCCAGCAGCTTGGAGGCTTCATCTTCCCGCACGGAAAGCCGGCCGTCGATGACCACAACAGCGTTTTCCTGAATGGCATCCCGGAACCTGTCCAGTACCTTGGGGAACACGATCACCTCCATGGTTCCGGTCAGATCCTCCACGCTGGTAAAGGCCATCATGCTGTTGGATTTGGTCGTCATCATGCGGTTTTTGACCACTGCACACACAATGCGCACCTTTTCACCGTCCTGCACATGGGCATCCTCGCCGGTGAGGTCTTTGATGGTGTGGGAGCCGATGCGGGCGGATTTTTCCCGGTAAGCGTCCAGCGGATGACCGGACAGGTACAGGCCGCTGACCTCTTTTTCCTGTTGCAGCAGCTCGGCAGGGGTGTACTCTGCCAAGGGGCGGATCTCGTAGACATCCTCCTGCGGGCTTTGCTGCACTTCCCCGCTCATCACGGAGAAAAGATCCAGCTGCCCCTCCAGATTGCGGCGGGAGTCGGTCTCGATGCTCTTGAGGATGCCCTCTACCGCTTCCACCATACTGTGGCGGTTAGAGCCGAAGCAGTCAAAGGCACCGGCTTTGATCAGGCTTTCCACCGCGCGGCGGTTCAGTTCGCTGCCGTGCATCCGCTTGCAGAAATCGTAAAGACTGGTGTAGGGCTTTTCCCTGCGCTCAGTGACTGCGTTCTCGATAAGGTTGCGGCCTACGTTTTTCACCGCGTCCAGGCCAAAACGGATCTGACCATTATCGTCGGCGGTAAAGCCGCCGTTGGAAATATTTACATCCGGCGGCAGCACCTTGATGCCCAAACGGGCGCACTCGCCGGAATACTCAATGACCTTATCCGTATTATCCAGCACACTGGTCAGCAATGCTGCCATGAACTGGCTGGGGTAATGGCACTTGAGATAAGCCGTCTGAAATGCCACATAAGCATAGCAGGCCGCATGGCTCTTATTGAAGGCGTAGGACGCAAAGCTGGACATTTCGTCGTAGATTTGGTTTGCCACCTGCTCCGGGATGCCGTTGGCAACGCAGCCCGGACATTCGTGGCCGGGCTCGGTGCAGCCGTGCACAAAATGTTCCCGCTCGGCTTCCATGACGGCGTGCTTCTTTTTGCTCATGGCGCGGCGGACGTTATCTGCCTGCCCGAAGGAGAAGCCTGCCAGTTCCCGGAAGATCTGCATGACCTGCTCCTGATAGACGATGCAGCCGTTGGTCACATCCAGAATGTGCGCCAGCTGCGGAGTCTTGTAGCTGATCTTGTCCGGTTCGTGCCGGTTGCGCAGATAGGTGGGAATGGAGTCCATGGGGCCCGGACGGTACAGGCTGATCAGAGCGATGACATCTTCAAGGTTCTGGGGCTGCAAGCCCACAAGCACCTGTTTCATGCCGGAGGATTCCAGCTGGAACACACCCTCGGTATCGCCCTGCCCCAGCATTTTGTAGGTATCCGGGTCGTCATAATCCAGCTTGCGGATGGAGAACTCCGGGTGCTGCTTTTGCACGGCAGTTTCTGCATCCCGGATGACAGTCAGGGTGCGCAGACCCAGAAAGTCCATCTTCAAAAGACCCAGCTCTTCGATCTCGGTCATGTTGAACTGGGTCACGGGCAGGCCGTCATTTGTTGCCAGCGGCAGATAGTAATCGGTGGGTTCCGGCGTAATGACCACGCCTGCCGCGTGGGTGGAGGCGTGCCGGGGCATACCCTCCACCTTCAGCGCGGTATCGATGAGTTCTGTTACCTGCGGGTCGGTATCGTAGAGTTTTTTCAGCTCGCTGGAAACCTCCAACGCCCGCTTGAGGGTCATTTTCAGCTCCATGGGCACAAGCTTTGCTACCACGTCTACCTGCTGGTATGGAATACCCATCACGCGGCCCACGTCCCGGATGGCGTTGCGGGCTGCCATCGTACCAAAGGTAACGATCTGCGCCACATGGTCCGCACCGTATTTGCGGTTGACGTAGTCGATGACCTCCTGTCGGCGCTCGTAGCAGAAATCCACATCGAAATCCGGCATACTGACGCGCTCGGGGTTCAAAAAGCGCTCGAAAATCAGGTTATAGCGGATGGGGTCGATATCTGTGATGCCCACGCAGTAAGCGGCAATACTGCCCGCGCCGGAGCCGCGTCCCGGCCCCACCGGGATGCCCTGACTTTTTGCAAAATTGATGTAGTCCCATACGATGAGGTAGTAGTTGGTATACCCCATCGTCTTAACCACGCCGATCTCGTATTTTAGGCGGTCGATGTTGGCCTGCGGCACGTCCGGGCCGTAGCGGCGTTCCAAGCCGTCCCAGCAGAGCTTTTCAAAGTAGGCCTGATTATCCATGCCGTCCGGGGCTTTGTAGTAGGGGATCTTTGTGTGACCGAACTCAAAGTCAAAATTGCACCGCTCGGCGATCTTTGCCGTATTGGCGCAGGCTTCCGGCACCATGGAGAACAGCTCGTACATCTCGTCTGTGGTCTTGACGTAGAATTCATCAGTCTGGAATTCCATGCGGTCGGCATCCTGAATGGTCTTTCCAGTCTGGATGCACAACAGGATGCTCTGCATCTTGGCGTCCTCTTTGCGCAGATAATGGGCGTCGTTGGTGGCTGCCATGGGGATGCCAGTCTCCCGGGAAAGTTTGATGAGCTGCGGCAGAACGGTGGAATCCTCCTTCAGGCCGTGATCCTGTAATTCGATGTAGTAATTCTCTGCACCGAACAGATCCCGGTACCACAGCGCAGTCGCCTTTGCGCGCTCGTAGTCCCCTGCCAGAATGGCCTGCGGGATCTCGCCCGCCAGACAGGCCGAAAGGCAGATAAGTCCCTCGTGGTATTGCTCCAAAAGCTGCTTATCCACGCGGGGTTTGGAGTAAAAGCCCTCCACAAAACCGGCCGAGACCATTTTGATCAGGTTCTTATAGCCAGTCTCGTTTTTGCACAGTAAAATCAGGTGGTTATTGCCGTCTATTTTATTTACCTTATCAAAGCGGGTGCGGGTGGCAACATACACTTCGCACCCGATGATGGGCTTGATGCCCGCCTTTTTGGCGGCCTTATAAAACTGCACACAGCCGTACATTACGCCGTGGTCGGTGCAGGCAATGGCGGTCTGTCCGCACTCCTTCACCCGCTCCATCAGCTGGTCGATACGGCAGGCACCGTCCAGAAGGCTGTATTCCGTATGGATATGCAAATGGGCAAAGGGACGGGTATTTGCGGTGGGTTCACTCATTGTACGGCCTCCTGTCCCTCCTGCTGGCGCTGACGGAGATTTTCTGCCAGTGCCTCCAGCTTTTTCATCCGGTGCGATAAGCCGGATTTGCTCACAGCCGGATCAAAGCAGCCGCACAGCGCGGTAAGCGAAAGATCCGGGTATTGCAGCCGCTTGGCTGCTGCCTGCTGCAATACCTCCGGCAAGGTCTCCAGTGCGTGCTGTTCCTGCAAATAGCGGATGGCTTTCAAGGTCTGGGCGTTCGCCCGCGCCGTTTTGCCAAGGTTTGCAGTATCGCAGTTGGTCTGCCGGTTGGTCTGATTGCGCACCTGCTTGAATGCCTTGAGTACGCTGATCTGTGTTGCTGCATCCGCAGCACCCATAAAGCGGAGTAAGCGCTCCACATTGGCACCGGTCTTGACGTAGATCAGGTTCACGCCGTTGCGGCGGGTGCGGTGGGGCGCAAACTCGTGCTCGGCCAGCAGCGCTTCAAAATCCCGGGCGAGATTCGTCCGGGAGGTGAGAAATTCCAGATTATATTCCTTTTGCGGGTCGGTGACCGTGCCGCTGCACAAAAAGGCCATGGCGATATAGGCACTGACGCAGGTCTGACAACGGATGAGCCCGGGGTCGATCTGCAAGCTGGTCTCCCTGCCGGTGGTGCCGAATAGTTCATGCAGGCGGGTGACCTGCTCCGCATCGCGGATGTTGAACTCGTACAGCACACCGCTGACACGGGGCTTTTCCAGGATCTCGCCCCGGATGCCGCAGCGGGCAAACAGCTGCTGCGCCAGCTGCACCGTATGGGGTTGCTCGGTTTGCAGCACAAGGCCGCGGGCATCAAAGTATTTGGCAAAGCAGGCAATGCCATAGGCAGCTGCACGCACACAGCATTCCTTGGTGGGGCTGCGCTGCGCGATTTCCTCCCGCGCACTGGATGCAAAACTCATAGTATTTCCTCTGTTTTCAGCGCACGGCATCCCGGTGCTGCACCCCGGGCTCGTAGCCCTGTGCGGTGCAGTATTCCGCAAGCTTGCGTGCGAATGTGATGGAGCGGTGCTTGCCGCCCGTGCAGCCCACCGCAATGGTCAGCTGGCTTTTGCCTTCCTTGACATAGAGCGGCAGGGCGTACTGCAAAAAGTTCTCGTACCGGTGCAGCAGCTCCTGTGCTTCGGGGTGGCTCATGACAAAATCTACCACTTCCTGATCCAGTCCGGTCTTGTGCTTCAGTTCCGGCACATAGAAGGGGTTTGGCAGGCAGCGCACATCCAGCACAAGGTCGGCCTCCGGCGGCAAACCAAACTTGAACCCGAAGGACATGATGGTGAGCCGCATGGCATTTTTTGCCCCGCCGTTTTTCATGAATAAATCGCAGATACGCTCTTTATTCTGGGAGGTGGAGAGCAGGCCGGTATTGATGGTATAGTTTGCACGTTCCTTCAAGGGCTGTAAGATCTGCCGCTCCTTCAAAAAGGCATCCCGGGTAGAGATACCCTCTGCAATGCTGATGGGGTGGCGGCGGCGGGTCTCGCTGTAACGGCGCATCAGCACATCGTCCGGCGCATCCAGAAACAGGATCTTATAGGGTGTTTTCTGCTCGTCCAGCTGCTGCAGGGCAGTCTCGATCTGTTCCCTGCTGCGGCAGCCGCGCACGTCCATGGAAAGCGCCACCCGCTCCAGCTGGTTGTCGCCCGCCTTGGAAAACGCCGTAATGCTGGGCAGCAGCCCCGCCGGGACGTTATCGATGCAGAAAAATCCGATATCTTCCAGTGCATTCATAGCCACAGACTTTCCCGCGCCGGAAAGCCCGCTGACGATCAACAGCTCCATCTGTGTTCCACGCTCCCTCTATTTGCGCAGTTCAGCGGACTACGCGGATCTCTTTTTCCAGATCATAACCGGTTTTTTCCTTTACGATGGTGCGTACTTCTTCGCACAGCGCCAGCACGTCTGCACAGGTGGCGCCGCCAAGGTTCACCACAAAGCCGCAGTGCTTCTCGCTGACGGCGGCACCACCGTGCCGGTAGCCCCGCAGACCACACTGGTCAATGAGGGCAGCGGCAAAAGCACCCACCGGGCGCTTGAAGGTGCTGCCTGCGCTGGGCTTATCCAGCGGCTGCTTGTCCAGCCGTTTTGCCATCAGCTCGTCCATCTTTGCGCGGATAACCTCCGGCTCGCCCGGGGTCAGGGCAAACTGCGCCGAGAGGATACAGCCGCCGTTTTCTTCAAAGATGCTGTGGCGGTAGCGCAGGTCAAGCTCCGCTGCCGCAGCCTCCTTCACCTCGCCCTCGGCGGCAAGGTACTGTACTGCAGTAAGCACGTCCTTCATCTCGCCGCCGTAGGCACCGGCGTTCATGTAGACTGCGCCGCCCACCGTGCCGGGGATGCCATAAGCAAATTCCAGTCCGGTCAGGCCGTGTTCCAGCGCCGTTTTGCACAGCGCCGAGAGCCGCACGCCCGCCCCGGCGGTGAGTTGTGTGCCGTGCACCTCCACAGTGTCCTGCATGGAGGAAATATCCAGCACCGCACCATCGTAACCCTCGTCGGCAAACAGGATATTACTGCCGTTGCCCAGCAGATAATACCGAACGCCCTGCGCCTTGCACAGGGTAACGGTGCGGCAAAGCTGTGCATGGTCTACCGGCTGCACGAACAGCCGCGCCGGGCCGCCGATTTTAAAGGTACAGTGCGCTGCCAGCGGCTCGTTTTCTTTATAAGCAATGCCTGCTGCGGTGAGCAGCTGCTTGAGTTGTTCCATAGGGTCAGGCTCCTTTTTATAGAGAGGTTCAGTCCATTTTGTCATCCAGTCCCAGCCGGATCAGCAGCTCCTTGGCTGCGTTGTAGCCCATCTTCTTCTGGCGGTTATTGATGGCTGCAGTCTCCAGCACCACAGCCAGATTACGGCCGGGAGAGACCGGGATGCTGGTGCTGGGAATGCTCACGCCCAGAATGTCGTAGTATTCACTTTCCAGACCGGTGCGCTGGTAGTTCTTGGTGGGGTCCCACGCCTCCAGCTGCACCACCAGATCCAGACTTTCGCTCAGCTTGACAGCGCCTACGCCGTACACGCGGGCCACATTGACGATGCCGATGCCGCGCAGCTCGATGAAGTGGCGGATATTTTCCGGGGCAGTGCCCATGATCTGACGGTTGGACACTTTGCGCAGCTCCACGGCATCATCTGCCACCAGACGGTGGCCGCGCTTGACCAGCTCAATGGCCAGCTCGCTTTTGCCGATGCCGCTGTCGCCAAGGATCAGGATGCCTTCGCCATACACCTCCACCAGCACGCCGTGCCGGGTGATGCGGGGCGCAAGTTCCAGATTCAGTACGCTGATCAGGCTGCCCATCAAAGTGCAGGTAGTCTCGTTGGAACGCAGCAGGGCAACCGCGTGCTTCTGCGCCAGTTCCTGCATCTCCGGGAAGGGCGCCAGCTCCTCGCTGCGGCAGACGATGACCGCCGGGGGCTGCTGCCGGAACAGCTGTTCCAGCGCCTCGTAGCGCTTTTCTGCCGTCAGACCGGACAGAAAGTTCATCTCTGCCAGACCCATGATCTGCAGGCGGAGCTTATCAAAGTAATCATAATAGCCCGCCAGAAACAGACCCGGGCGGTTGACCTCGGCGATCTCTACGCTGATCTCATCCAGCGCCCGGGGGGTGTATACCACTTCCATGCTGACGCGGTCGGTCAGCGTTTTAAGCGAAACATTGAACGTACCCATCCTGGTTCCTCCTGTATCCTTTTGCCGCGCTGTGCTGCGGGCACTCTCGTTCCTATTATAATAAAATTCGGCGGCAAATACAACGCCCGGGGCACGGTTTTTGTACCTGCGGTGGGAAACCGACGCTGCATCGCTGCCCGTGCACAGGATTTTTACATTTTTCTTACTTTACATGGGTTTTACATTTCGGCGATTTCAGATTTTACATTGTTTTTCTATACTTAAAGCACAGGAGAAAAACACGTCAAGAAAAGTGAGGAAAACACTTATGACCATTTTTAATGTCTTTTCGCTGCTGGGAGGTCTGGCCCTGTTTTTGTTCGGTATGGACATCATGGGCAAGGCACTGGAAAAGCAGGCCGGCGGCCAGCTGCAAAAAATTCTCAGCAAGCTGACCGATAACCCCCTCAAGGGCTTTTTTCTGGGTCTGTGCGTGACCGCCGTCATTCAGAGTTCCAGCGCTACCACCGTTATGGTGGTGGGCTTTGTCAACAGCGGCATCATGGAGCTGCATCAGGCCATTGGCGTGATCATGGGCAGCAACGTGGGCACTACCGTGACCAGCTGGATCCTGAGCCTTTCCGGCTTGCAGGGTGACAGCCTGTTCATCCAGCTGCTCAAGCCCACTTCTTTCAGCCCGGTGCTTGCATTTATCGGCATTTTGCTGTATATGTGTAAGAGTGAGAAGAAAAAAGGTGTTGGCACCATCCTCATCGGCTTTGCTGTGCTGATGACCGGTATGACCACCATGTCCAACGCGGTGCTGCCGCTGCAAAACGAGGCATGGTTCACCAGCCTGTTCACCCGCTTCTCCAACCCCCTGCTGGGCGTTCTGGTGGGCGCACTGGTCACCGGCATCATCCAGAGCTCCAGCGCCAGCGTGGGCATCCTGCAGGCACTGAGCGCCACCGGCGTCATCACCTACGGCAGTGCCATCCCCATCATCATGGGTCAGAACATCGGTACCTGTGTGACCGCACTGCTGTCCTCGGTGGGTGCCAACAAGAACGCCCGCCGGGCCGCTATGGTGCACCTGTACTTCAACATTATCGGTGTGACCATCTTTCTGTTCGGGTTCTACGGGCTTAACGCTGTCTGCCACTTTGCCTTTGTGAATACCACCATCGAGGCCTGGGGCATTGCAATCGTGCACTCGGTGTTCAACATTCTGGCCACCGTCATTCTGCTGCCCTTCGCCACCGGGCTGGAAAAGCTGGCCATCCTGACCATTCCCGACTCCCCGGAAAAAGAGGAGTTTGCGCTGCTGGATGACCGTCTGCTGAATACCCCCGCCGTGGCTGTGGAGCGTGCTCGCGCCGCTACCGCTGAAATGGCCGAGCTTGCCCGGGTGGGCGTTGTGCAGGCCATGAGCCTGACCCACGAATGGAACGACGAGCTTGCCCAGAAGGTGCGGGAGGAGGAGTGCCGGGTGGATCGGTACGAGGACGCACTGGGCACTTATCTGGTCAAGCTGTCCGGCCGGGAACTGAACCACACCGACAGCCAGAGCGTAAACACCCTGCTGCATACTATCAGTGATTTTGAGCGCATCAGCGACCATTCCGTCAACCTGCTGGAATCCGCCGAGGAGATGCACCAGAAGGACATCCACTTCTCCAAGGATGCACAGGAGGAGCTGCAGGTGCTGGAGGATGCGGTGCAGGACACCCTGAGCCGCACCACCGATGCCTTCCGCAAGGGGGATCTGCACCTTGCTTCCAAGGTTGAGCCGCTGGAGGCCGTGGTCAACGAGCTGGTGCGTGCCATCAAGGCGCGGCACGTTGCCCGCCTGCAGGCCGGCAGCTGCTCCATTGAGTACGGCTTTGTGCTGGACGATCTGCTGACCAACTACGAGCGTGTGTGCGACCATTGCAGCAACGTGGCAGTTGCGCAGATCGAGGTGGCACAGGACAGCTTTGACACCCACGCCTACCTGAACGACCTGCGCCACGGCAACGACACCAAGGAAAGTGAAGAATTCCACCGCCGTCTGGGCCGCTACCGTGAGCGGTATCTGTTCCCGGACGGACAGACTGCTGAGGAGAATTGAGTTATGATCTATATCGTAGAGGACGACGCTTCCATCCGGGAACTGGAGCAGTATGCCCTGCAATCCAATGGCTACGAGGTGCAGGGCTTTGAAAGCGCCGAGTCCTTCTGGCAGGCCATGCGTGCCGCTGAGCCAGAGCTGGTGATCTTAGACGTGATGCTGCCCGGCGAGGATGGCTTTTCCATCCTGAAAAAGCTGCGCAACACCCCTTCCCTGCGCAAACTGCCCATCATTATGGTCACTGCAAAATCCAGCGAGCTGGACACCGTGCGCGGGCTGGACTGCGGCGCAGATGATTACATTGCAAAGCCCTTTGGCATTATGGAATTTCTCAGCCGGGTGCGTGTGGCGCTGCGGCGCTCTGCCCCGGAGGTAAGACCGGACGTGCTGGCCTTTCATGAAATTCAGCTGGACAATGCCCGCCACAGCGTTACGGTAAACAGTACCCCCGTGGAGCTGACCTACAAAGAATACTGCCTGCTGCGGCTGCTGCTGGAAAACACCAGTCTGGTAGTGACCCGCGAGACCATTTTGCAGGTGGTGTGGGGCACCGATATCTCGGTGGAGAGCCGTACCGTGGATATGCATATCCGCACCCTGCGCAAAAAGCTGGGCGATGCGGGGCGTTACATCTGCACTGTGCGCAAGGTGGGCTACAAGCTGACCGATGAGGAGGCCGAAGAAGAATGAAGCTGCGCAGCATGGAAGAAAAGATCAGCTACCGGTTGTTCCTGATGGGCTTTCTGGGGCTTATATTCACCGCAGCGCTGTGCATTTTTGTATTCCATAAAGCCTTTACGGCGCAGGCATGGTCTGGGCTGGAGCGGGAGACCGATCTTGTGCGCGCCGGGTACGAGCAGACCGGAGACCCCGCGCAGCTGAGCGCTTTTTTGACCGACGATCTGCGCGTAACCTTAATCAGTCAGGACGGCAGCGTGCTGTTTGAATCTGCCACCGACCAGCCCATGGAAAACCACCTGACCCGCCCGGAGATCCGCGATGCCATTGCAAACGGCGAGGGCCGGGACATCCGCGATTCCCAGACTATGGGCTATGAGACCTATTACTATGCGGTGCGGCTTTCCAGTGGAGACGTGCTGCGCGTGGCACAGGACGCCGAGACCGTGTGGTCCATCTATGATGCCACCATCCCGGCCATCGTGCTGAGCTGCGTGGCACTGATGTTGGCTGCTGCGGTGCTGGCCGCCCTGCTGACCAAAGCACTGGTACAGCCGGTGCTGAACATGACTGAGGACTTAGATCACATTCAGGAAAATGTGCCCTACCGGGAACTGATCCCCTTTGCAGAGAGCATCCACTCCGACCGCATTCTGCGGGAAAACAACGAGAAAATGCGGCAGGAGTTTACTGCCAATGTCAGCCACGAGCTCAAGACCCCGCTGACCAGCATTTCCGGCTATGCAGAGTTGATTGAGACCGGCATTGCAAAGCCGGAGGATGTGCCGGATTTCGGCCGTAAGATCCACAGCGAGGCCACCCGCATGATCCAGCTGGTCAACGATATTTTGCAGCTTTCCAAGCTGGACACTGTAAGCGAGACCGGGGACGCCCCCGTGATGGAAACGGTAGACCTTTTGGAGGTTGCCAAGGAGTGTGTGGAGCGCCAGAAACTGAACGCCCGCCGCGCCTATATCTCCCTGACTTATCTGGGAGAGAGCGCCCCGGTGCTGGGCAGTCGCGCGCTGCTGGATGAACTGTGCCAGAACCTGTGCGACAATGCCATCCGCTACAACCGCCCGGGCGGCAAGGTACAAATCATTACCGCCTGCAGCCGGGACGGGCACTGCTCCCTGACTGTAACCGATAACGGCATCGGTATCCCGCGGGAGGCGCAGTCCAGCGTATTCGAGCGCTTTTACCGGGTGGACAAGAGCCGCAGCAAGGCCACCGGCGGCACTGGGCTTGGGCTTGCCATCGTCAAGCACATTGCCCGCATCCACAACGCCCGCATCAAGCTGGAAAGTCAGGTAGACGTTGGCACCACCATCACTGTCACCTTTCCTACTGCCTCTTAATACAACATGAAATACACGTCTGTCCGCCATTGCGGGCAGGCGTTTTTTGTTGGGTCAAAGCTTGCGCCGCTGCCGCTCCGCAGCGCTTCCCGGGCTTGCAGGTGCAGCACATCCACGCCCTGCTGCCAGCAGCTTTGCAAAAGCACTGTACACTGCGCCGTCAGCTGTTGCAGCTGCGCCTGCGTGGGCAATGGGCTGTGGGCGGCACGTTGGCAGTCCAGCCGCACAAGCACCTGCGCCTTTTGCAGGGTGACTGAAACAGTGCAGCGCCGGATACCGATGCGCTCCCCTTCCAGCCAGAGCTGCCGGGTGCCGCCCTGCCCGGCAAGCAGACGGTAGACCTCGGCCTGCTCCGAGGACAAGGACGTATCGCCCGCTACGGTGTGCAGAACACCGCCCTCCTGTATCGTTACCTCTTCCGCGTTCAACCCGAGAACAGGCAGAAGCCCCGGCTCTGTATGCTCATACAGCCGGGGTGCGGTGGGTGCTGCGGCCTTTATTTGTGCCATCAGAGCATCCGGCAGGGCGGCCCGTGTGGCAAGGTGGTCTGTCTCTCCTTCTGCGCAAAGCAGCCTTGCCGCCGTGCGTCCGCAGCCGCGCCGCAGCACCAGCTGCTCGTACTCTGTTAGTAATGGCTCTTCCGCTTTTGGCAGCAGCAGATAATCACACAGGCGGTAGCTTGCGGTTTGGGGCAGTGCCTGCTCTGCCCCAGCCAGCGCCTGTTCCATCGTTTGCCCCTCTGCCTGCACAAACTGTAACGCGGCAGAGGCTTCGGCGGCATCGGCGGCGGCCTGCGGTGCCTGATAGAGCAGCCCTGCCTGATAGCCCTGCTCGGTCTGTGAAAGATACACCGCCCGCACCATGCTTTTCTCAGTGCTCTCGCAGCGCAGGAACAAAAGGCACCACCCTGCCAGCAGCAAATACAGTAGTGGCTTGTAAGATTTCTGTTTTCTCATGGTTGCACCTCCGCTTCCGGCTGCTGCCAGAGCAAGCGGATAGCGGCACACAGCATGGCTGTCCGGTAGACAGCGCACAGCAGCCACAACAGCAAAAGCAGCGCATCCATGCGGGAAAAGCTTCCGCTGCTCCACGCCCGCAGCAACTCCAGCCGGGGGTATGCGCCGCTGCCAAACAGCAAAGCGCCGCTCAGCAAAGCCGCTGCCTGAACCGCAAAGCCCCATACCGGCAGCCAGACCGTGCGGCGGGCAGACCGTGCACTGCACAGAAGGGCTCCGGCAAAATATTCAGCGTAGACCGGTACGTTCCAGTTCGCTGCGGTCGGCTGTGCCGGGGTAAACAGCCGGTACCAGCGCAGCTGCCCTGCAAGCCCCAGCAGGCAGACCACGCCGCCCACGGCTACAAACCACCACAGCACCCGCGCCGAGGCGTTCCAGCTTGCGGGACGGATGCACCACCCCGCCCAGAGCAGCAGCGGCAGAAAGCCCAGCAGCGCCATGGAGGAAAACTCTGCCGTGCACAGCCCTTGTGCCTGTACGAGGGTGTGCATCAGCTCCATAAAAAGCCCGGCTGTCAGTGCCAGCCGCACCGCAAGGGAGGGCGCTTTGTTCTGCAACATTGCCACTGCCAGCGCCGAAAGGATGCACAGACACACCATGCTGACTGCACCCAGCCATAGCGCCCGGCGCACCGGGACACCCTGCGGGATGCCGTCTGCCAGCGCTGCTGTGACCACGCTGAGGGTCAACGCCGCCGGGGTAAAACGTTCTGTGTGCTGTTTCATGACTGCTTTCTCCCTCTCTCCCGCTTTTGCCAGATATTGAACCCGCGCTGGGACAGCTGTCGATAGTTGCGGCGCAGAACGCCGTCCTCGGAAAGCGGCTGCTGCGGGAACGGGTGCGGCGCAAGATACGGCACACCCAATGCTTCGGTGCTGACGAGGCTGAGCAGAAAGCCGAAAAATGCTGCGGCAAGTCCCACCGGCCCGGCAAGCCCCGCCAGCAGCACCGTGCCGATGCGCAGCAGGGTGGCAGGCTCGTACAGACCCGGGGTGACAAAGACTGCAATGGCCGTGATGCTGGCCACAAAGATGACCGGGGTGCTCATGAGACCGGTGGCAATGGCGGCATCGCCAATGATGAGCGCCGACACCAGACTGACCGAGTGCCCCAGCGACTGCGGCATCCGCAGCCCTGCCTCCCGGATGATCTCTAAAATCAGGATCACCAGCAGCATCTCGGCAAACAGGGGCAGCGGGGTGGCCTTTTCGGCTGCTTCGATCTTATACAGCAGCTGCGGGGGCAGCAGCTCCGGCAGATACACCGCCACGCACACAAAGACCCCCGGCAAAAACACCGTAAGGTAGAAGGAAAAGTACTTCAGCACCCGCAGAAAAGAGGAAAACACCGCCGTGGAAGCGTAATCATCCAGACACTCGAACTGCTCGCTGAACAGCGCGGGCAGCACCAGTGCTGAGGGGCTGCCGTTGACCAAAATTACCAGCTTGCCCTCGCAGAGCTTTGCGGCAGCGACCGCCGGGCGCTCGGTGTAGTGCACCGGGGTGAACAGCCGCGCCTTGCCGGGCAGCAGCCACGGTACAAAATAGCTGGAATCCAGCAGCAGTTCTGGCCTTGCACTTTGCAAAATGGCGCGCACCCGGCGCACCATGGCGGGATCGGCACGGTCCTTGCAGTAGCAAAGAGCGTACTCGGTATTGCAGCAAGTGTGCGCCTGTGCGGCCTCCTGCATAAGGGTATCGGTACGGACAAGGCGGCGCAGAAGGCTCAGATTTACCCGCAGCAGGTCGGTAAAGCCTTCCCTGCTGCCGCGCAGATTACCCTCGGCGGAGGGCTCTTCCACGGAGCGGAATTTGAGCCCCTGCACCGAGAAGGCGATGCCGCTGCTGCAGCCCTCTAAAAGCAGCACCGCCATGCCCGCCGTCAGCCGCGCTACGAGCTGCGGCATATCCTGCACCGGGGTGCTCTCGGCTGGAAACGCCGAGCCGTGCAGGATATGCGCATAGGCCTGTGTGCCGGTAAGCCGGACAGAAGCAGACTGTCGCCCGGCGGCGTCCAGCAACAGCTCCCAGAGCGAATCTAAGCTTGCCATGCCGTCAAACATTACGATACACCCCGGGCAGCCGTATAAAACGATCTTCTTCGCATAATAATCTGCCGATTTGCCAAACCTAGCATCAAGCGCGGACAGGTTTTCCGCAAGGCTTTGCGAAAGCTGCTGCACATCCATCACTCCTTTGTGTGTGCAGTATACCCGCTTTGCCGCAGCGGAATACGCCGCGCATACCGCACCAGGAGGGTTTGTGCATGAAACTGCTGCTTTGCCGCACTATTATTTTGTATCTCTGCGTTTTGTTTGCCATGCGGCTGATGGGAAAGCGTCAGCTGGGAGAGTTGCAGCCGGAAGAGCTGGTATCCACCATCCTGATCTCCAATCTGGCGTCCATCTCCATTGAATCGGAGGATGTGCCCATCACCGCCAGTCTGATCCCGCTGTTCCTCATTGCGGCGCTGGAGCTGCTGGGTTCAGTAGTGAGCTTCCGCAGCCAGAAGTTCTTCAATTTTCTCTCCGGGCGTCCCAAAACGGTCATTCTGGACGGAAAGATCGATCAGAACGCTTTGCGGATGCTGCGGCTGACCACCGCCGACCTGATGGAAGCGCTGCGCGGTAAGGATATCTTTGACCCGCGCAGGGTGTCCTACGCCGTAATCGAAACAAATGGCACGCTGTCGGCGGCGCTGCGCCCGGAGCAGGAAGCCGCCACCCTCTCCGATTTACAGTTGAAGGTACAGCAGACACAGGCCACCATCCCCTTTGTGCTGGACGGGCAGGTACTGGAGGATAATCTGCGCTGGTGCGGCAAAGATCGTGTGTGGCTGGAACGCACCGCCACGGCAAACACGGTGCTGCCACAGGAGATCTTACTGCTTATCGGCAACGAGACCGAGGACTATTTTCTGCTGAAAAAGGAAGGTCGTCAGCCGGGAGGAAAACAATGAAACGGATCTATGCGTGTATCCTGATCGTGGCCGCGCTGCTGGCAGTATCCCTTTACAGCAGCGGACGGGTGCAGGGCTTTGCACAGGATATCTCAGCCGACTTGGACTGCGCCCTTGAGGCTGTACGGCAGAAAGATTTTTCCACTGCACGGCAGGCACTTGCCGAGGGTGCAGAGCTGTGCGACACCATGCGGGAGACTATGAGCCATCTGCTGCGCACGGCCGACTACACGGAGCTGGAAGCTGCACTGCGGGCGGCAGACGGATACCTTGAGCAGCAAGCCACAGAGGATGCGCTGGGTGAGTTGCGCCGCGCACAGGTGGAGGTGGAGCGGCTGGAATGGCTTGCCCGGCGGCTGGTGTAAGCGGCACAAATTATATTTCACGCTTGTCGCGTCCTGCGGGCCGCGACAAGCAATTTTTTACAATAAAAACAGACCGAGAGACACCAAAAAGCATCTCTCGGTCTTAAATTATAGTTTACTGATTTTCCTTGCGGTCGCCCACAAGCTTTTTCAGTTCGTCAAGGAAGCTTTCCACGTCCGCAAACTGGCGGTAGACCGAGGCAAAGCGGATATAGGCCACCTCGTCGATCTTTTTCAGTTCCTCCATGGTCAGCTCGCCGATACGCACACTGGGGATCTCGCGGTCGTAGGAGCTGAACAAAGCCTGCTCAATGCTGATGACAGCACGTTCCAGCGTTTCGTAGCTGACGGGACGCTTGGCGCAGGCGCGCAACATGGCGTTGAACAGCTTCTGCCGGTCAAAGGGTTCGCGGGAGTTATCCTTTTTGATGACCACCAGCGGCACTGTTTCCACCACCTCGTAGGTGGTAAAGCGCATGTGGCAGTTCAGGCACTCGCGGCGACGGCGGATACGCTCGTTATCTTCCGTGGGGCGGGAGTCGATCACCTTGGATTCCTCCGCACCGCAATAAGGGCACTTCATCGTTTGTTCCTCCGCCTCAGTTTTTCTTTTTGCTGCGCTCGCTCCACAGCACCCATGCCGAGGTGGAAACGCACAGAGAGGTATACACACCGCTGATCATACCCATCATCAGCGGGAATGCAAAGGTAAAGATGCTGTCCAGACCGTAGAGCTTTGCCACGATGCACATGACACCCAGTGCCATCACAGTGGTGATGGTGGTGATCAGGGTACGGCGGGCAGACTGGTTGACAGACAGGTTGACCAGTTCCTCAAAGCTGCCCTTTTTGCCCATAAGGGTGCGGTTCTCGCGGATGCGGTCGTACACCACAACAGTATCGTTGATGGAATAGCCAAGGATGGTGAGCATGGCGGCGATAAAGTTGCCGTCCAGTGCGGTGCGCAGCAGCACAAAGGTGCCAAACACCACCATCAGGTCGTTGACCAGCGCCAGCACTGCCATCATACCGCCGGTCAGACCGCCGATGTTCTTGAAACGCAGGGCGATATAAAGCAGAATGAGCACCAGTGCAAACACCACAGCCACCAAGCTCTTCTGCAGGAACTTGGTGCCCATGGCTGCGCTGACGTTGCTCAGGGACAGCTGGGCAAACTGGTTGTCCGGGTAGTTCTCATTCAAGGAATCCAGCAGGTTCTCCACCTGCTCGGTGGTCACGGTCTCGGTGCCGGGCATGGAGATCTTTAAAGTCTGGTCGCCGGTGGCCACGTTCTCGCCGGTCTGCAGGGTCAGGCCGGTGTTTTCCAGCGCCGCAGCAGCGGTCTTTTGCACTGCGGCTTGGTCAAAGCTGCCCTCGTAGGACAGGGTGATCATAGCACCGCCGGTGAACTCGGTATCCAAATGCACACCGAACACCGCGGCGCACAGCAGGATAACTGCCATCAGGCAGGCAGAGAAGGTCAGGAACTTTTTGCGCAGGGATACGAAATCCACCGGCTTCTTTTCGGCCTTTTCCTGCCCGGGCTTTGCAGCGCCGTAGAGCCACGGATTGCGCAGTGCCTTGATGGCAGCTGCGCCACGGATCATAACACGGGTAGCGAATACGCCAAACACAAAGTTCAGCAGCACGCCGGTGAGCAGCGTATAGCCGAATGCGTAGATGGTGCCTGCGGTAGAGGGGCCGAAGGCAAAGAACACAAAGTGCAGTGCCTTGGCAAACAGGCCATCCGAGGGGCCGAAGGCACCCATGAGCACGATGGCCACGATGACGATGGTCACATTGCCATCAATGATGGGGGTCAGGCCACGGGCAAAGCCGCTCTTCAGTGCGCCGTCCAGAGATTTACCGTTTTTCAGCTCCTCCTTGATGCGCTCGGCGGTGATGACGTTGGCATCCACGCCCATGCCGATGGCCAGAATGATACCTGCGATACCGGGCAGGGTCAGGGTAAAGCTTTCAAACACCGGGAAGTAGCCGGACACAAAGGCCAGCGTAGCCGCCACCTGACCGGCCAGCGCGATGCAGGCCAGAAAGCCCGGCAGACGGTACAGCACCGTCATGAACACCACGATGAGGGCAAAGGCGATCAGGCCGGCCAGCACCATGGCGCCAAGGCTGTTTTCGCCCAGACTGGGGCTCACGGTGGAGTAGCTGTCCACGCTCAGCGCAAAGGGCAGTGCGCCGGAGTTGATCTGGCGTGCCATCTTGACCACGGCATCCTGCGTAAAGGGATTGGACGCCGAGCTGGTGATGATAGCCTGTCCGTCGGTAATGGCGGTGTTGACGGTGGCGGTGCTTACGTTTTCGTCGTCCAGCCAGATGCTGATGCTGCCCTTATTGGCGGCCAGCTTGGTGGTGGCATCGCCAAAGGCCTTGGCACCCTCGGTGGTGAACTTGAGGGCAACGTAATATTCGGAGCTGCCGCCGTTGCTCACAGCGCCGTACTGTGCCGAAGCGCTTTCGACCATGGAGCCGTCCAAAATCAGCTCGCCGTCCTTGCTGGCTCCCTCGCGGAAGGTCAGGTAGGCGGTGGTGCCGATCTCCTGAATAGCAGACTCGGGGTCAAAATCTGTCTCGCCGGACTGCCACGGGAACTCCAGGATCAGGCTGTCGGAGTTGTTGTCCACATACAGCTCGTAGTCGGTCACGTTCAACGCGACCAGACGGTTCTCGATGACCAGCCGGGCGGCATCCAGCTGCTCGTCCGTGGCATCGTAGCCATCCGAGGGCACAAAGGTGACGTTGACGCCACCCTTGATATCCACACCAAAGCGGATATCCTTTGCACCCTTGATGTAGGTGGTGGTCACATCGCCGTATTTTGCCGCCACGCCAAAAAAGGCGGTGTAGACAAACACAACGATCAGCAGCGCGGTAACGACCAGCTGCCATGCTTTGCCTTTTGTTTTCATAAGTCGGGAACCTCCAAAAGCGGCGGCTGTGCAGCCGCAGCCGTTTTTGTTGTGAACCGCAAGTTTTGCCGACGGTTCCTCTCCTCACAGAGCAGCCGTCGTGTCGACCTTTCTGTGATAAAACTCCCCTGCCAGCCCTGCAAAGAGCCCCGCAGAGGAGAATATACAAATTATTTTAAGCCTTATGCCATATCAGCCAGCAACTTTTCCACAACAGCCAGACGCACGCAGACGCACAGCAGCTCGGAAGCGGTCTCCACCTCGTCCAGACTGGGGTAAGTGGGGGCAATGCGCAGATGAGAGTCCTGCGGGTCCTTGTGGTACGGATAGGCAGAGCCTGCACCGGTCAGCACCAGACCTGCGTTCTTGCACAGTTCCGCCACGCGCTTAGCGCAGCCGGGCATGACATACAAGCTGATGAAGTAGCCGCCCTTGGGGTTGGTCCAGTGGGCAATATCGCCGCAGGGGGTGAGGTTGGCAGCAAAGGCGGTCTTGACGGCATCGAAGCAGGGCACCAGACGGCGGCGATGCTTTGCCATGTGTGCCAGAACGCCCTCCTTGTTCTTCAGGAAGCGGACGTGGCGCAGCTGGTTCATCTTATCGTAGCTGATGATCATCACCGCAAAGCGCTTGCACATATACTTCATGCTGTTGTCGCTGCAGGCAATGGCAGAAACACCGGCGCCCGGGAAGGTGATCTTGCTGGTGGAGGTGAACATGAACACGCGGTCCTGCGTGCCGTACTTCTTGCTCACGTTCAGCAGCACGGGAGTCTCGATGATCTCCTCGGTCAAGTGATGGACGATGTAGGCCTCATCCCAGAAGATCTTGAAATCCGGGGCGGCGGTCTTCATCTTTGCAAAGCGCTCGATGGTCTCATCGCTGTAAGTGTAGCCATCGGGGTTGGAGTACTGCGGCACGCACCAGATGCCCTTGATGGTATCATCCTCTGCTACCAGCTTTTCCACAACGTCCATATCGGGGCCGTTGGGGGTCATGGGCACGCTGATCAGCTCAAAGCCGAACTCCTCGGTAATAGCAAAGTGACGGTCATAGCCGGGCACCGGGCAGAGGAACTTGCGCTTCTCTACCTGAGACCACGGACAGGGAGACTCCGGGAAGCCGAACACATAGCCGATGTTGATGAGGTTATACATCAGCTGCAGGCTGGAGTTGCCGCCCACGAATACCTCGTTGGGCTTTACGCCGAACACATCTGCAAACAGGGCGCGTGCCTCGCTCAGACCCTCCAGCTCGCCATAGTTGCGGGCGTCGGTGCCTGCATCCGTGGTGTAGTCGGTCATCTTCAGCAGGTCCATTGCCAGATCCATCTGGTGGGGGCCGGGCTTGCCGCGTGCCATGTTCAGCTTCAGACCCTTTGCCTGAAACTCTTTATAAGCCTGTTCCAGCGCGGCCTTTTCAGCGGTCAGCGCAGCGCGATCCATCTCGTGATAATTTGCCATTGAAAACACACTCCTTTATAGTACTCTTCCTGTTACCCAATACTATGGCTCGTCTTTTGCGGTATGCCCCTGCCAGAGAGCACATGCCACACGATCCACATTTTATTATTATAGTACATTTTCCTGTCAGAAACAAGAATTTGAAAGCAAAAAGCCCTGCCAAAAGCAAAAAGCTTTCGAAACAGGGCTTTTAGGCAGGTACACTCCCCTGCTGTGCGGCGATGCCGTCAGCTGAGAGCGGCCTGATTTTTATAGCGTTTGCGCACGGCACCGTATTCCAGATGTGCCTCGCCGCCCTCCACGGTGTCCTCGTCCACGGTCACGCGGATAATGGTGGCATCGCTGGGTACCTCATACATGATGGGCAGCAGAATGCTTTCCATCACGCTGCGCAGACCACGGGCACCGGTCTTGCGCTCGATGGTCTTGCGGGCAATGGCGTGCAGGGCTTCGTCCGTGAAGGTAAGCTCCACATTATCCATGCCCAGCAGTTCTTTGTACTGCTTAACCAGACTGTTGCGGGGCTCCTTGAGCACGCGCACCAGTGCATCCTCGTCCAGATCGTCCAACACGGTGATGACCGGCAGACGGCCAATCAGCTCCGGGATCAGACCGAACTTGACCAGATCGTGGGGCTCTACCTTACGCAGCAATGCACGCTCCGCCTCGGTGGAGTTATCCTTCAGCGCACTGCCGAAACCCAGCGCGGACTTATCGGTGCGGCGTAGGATATACTTGTCCAGACCATCAAAGGCACCGCCGCAGATGAACAGGATGTTGGTGGTGTCGATCTGGATGAACTCCTGCTGCGGGTGCTTACGGCCGCCCTGCGGAGGAACATTGCTCACAGTGCCCTCCAAAATCTTCAGCAGGGCCTGCTGTACGCCCTCGCCGCCCACATCGCGGGTGATGGAGGGGTTCTCGCTCTTGCGGGTGATCTTGTCGATCTCATCAATGTAGATGATGCCGATCTGTGCCTTCTGCACATCAAAATCTGCCGCCTGGATCAGCTTGAGCAGAATGTTCTCCACGTCCTCGCCCACATAACCGGCCTCGGTAAGGGTGGTGGCATCCGCAATGGCGAAGGGCACGCCCAGCATCTTGGCCAGTGTCTGCGCCAGCAGGGTCTTGCCCACGCCGGAGGGACCCAGCAGCAGCACGTTGGACTTTTGCAGCTCCACGTCGCCGCCCTTGCCGCTGAGGATGCGCTTATAGTGGTTGTAGACCGAAACGGACAGCACACGCTTTGCCTCGTCCTGACCGATGACATACTGATCCAGACCTTCCTTGATCTCGGCCGGGGTCATGATGTTGATATCCAGATCTGCAGCAGCGGGCTGGACATGGGCGCGGCTTGCGCTGCCGCGGCCCGGACGGGCGCTTTTGGGCTGATCCGGCTTGTCAGAGAGCAGATCGTGGCACAGGCCGATGCACTCGCTGCAGATATTGACCCCGGGGCCGATGATCATGCGCTCCACTTCGTCCTGATGCTTGCCGCAAAAGCTGCAAACCAGATCCTTTTCGTTTTTGCCGGAATTGTTATTTGCCATAGCTGTTTTTCCTTATCCTGGATAGATTATAGCGGTTTACCGGTGGGCAATGACCTCATCGATCAGGCCGTATTCCTTTGCCTGCTGCGCGGTAAGGTAGTTGTCGCGCTCGGTGTCCTGCTGGATCTTTTCCAGCGGCTGGCCGGTGTACTCGCTGAGCATCCGGTTCATCTTATCGCGGATATAGACCATGTGCTCGGCATGGATCTTGATATCCGTGGTCTGGCCGGAAAGGCCGCCGCCCTGACCGCCGATCAGCGGCTGGTGGATCATGATCTCGGCGTTGGGCAGGGCAAAACGCTTGCCCTTGGTGCCGCTTGCCAGCAGGAATGCGCCCATAGAGGCCGCCATGCCCATGCAGATGGTGGAAACATCGCACTTGATATACTGCATGGTGTCGTGGATAGCCATACCGGCGCTGATGGAACCGCCGGGGCTGTTGATATACAGGCTGATGTCCTTATCCGGGTCCTGCCCTTCCAGATACAGCAGCTGCGCCACCACAAGGCTTGCGGTGGTATCGTTGACATCCTCGCTCAGCACGATGATGCGATCGTTCAGCAGACGAGAGAAAATATCGTAGGAACGCTCTCCGTGCGCCGACTGCTCGACAACGTAAGGAACAAAACTCATAAAGTTCGCCTCCTGAAATGGTTTAAGTTTATTGGCAAAATTGACCGATACGGGTCCCCTGTAAAGTTCAGCCGTACCGGTCAATTTTAACAACCTTTGATAAAACGCCTGCGGCGCTTTACAGAGCCCGGCACTGATTACTCAGCGTCAGCAGCCTTCTCAGCCTCTGCGGGCTTCTCCACGATGTTAGCGTGGCTCTTGATGAAGTCGATGGCCTTGGTGCGAGCCAGATCCTGCTTCAGATCCTCGAGGTTGATCAGCTCACGCACCTTGTCCTCTTCCATCTTGTACTGGTCAGCAATGCGCTTGATCTCAGCATTGATCTCGTCCTCGGAAGCCTCGATGTGCTCAGCAGCAGCAACAGCCTCCAGAGCCAGACCGATCTTGACCTGCTTCTCAGCCTGCGGCATGAAAGCGGCGCGGAACTGCTCCATGGACTGACCCATATACTTCAGGTAGTCCTCCAGACGCAGACCCTGCTGCTCCACACGGAAAGCAAAGTCGTTGACCATCTCGTCCATGCGGACATCGTACATTGCCTGAGGGATCTCGCCCTCCATGCTCTCGATGACCTGATCGACCAGAGCATTCTCGACAGCCAGATCGTCCTGCTTGTCCAGCTGCTCCTGGTTGTTCTTGCGGATGGAAGCCTTGAACTCGTCCAGAGTGTCGTACTCGGAGCAGTCCTTTGCCAGTTCGTCATCCAGAGCGGGCAGCTCCTTGTACTTGACCTCGTGCAGCTTGATCTTAAAGACAGCAGCCTTGCCAGCCAGCTCAGCAGCCTGATACTCGGTGGGGAAGGTGACGTTCACGTCGAACTCCTCGCCGGCAGAGTGACCAACGACCTGCTCCTCAAAGCCGGGGATGAAGCTGCCGCTGCCCAGAGTCAGGTTGTAGTGCTCAGCCTTGCCGCCCTCGAATGCGACGCCGTCCACAAAGCCCTCGAAGTCGATATCCACGATATCGCCGTTCTGAGCAGCGCCCTCACGGGTCAGCTCACGGGCGTTGCGCTCCTGCACACGCTTCAGCTCAGCGTCCACAGCCTCGTCGGTAACAGTATGGACAGTCTTTTCCACGGTCAGACCGTTGTAGCTGCCAACCTTGACCTCGGGCTTCACGGCGACCTTAACGGTCAGGGTAGCGCCCTCTGCCTCGCTGGCAGAATCCACGGTGACCTCAGGACGACCCACGGGCTCCACACCGGCTTCCTTAGCGGCAGCCTCAAAAGCCTCCGGGAACAGCTCGTTGATGGCGTCGTAGGTAAAGACGTCTGCGCCGTACATCTTCTCGATCAGAGCCTTGGGAGCCTTGCCCTTGCGGAAGCCCTGCACAGGGTACTTCTTGCCCTCTTTTTTGAAAACATCGGCAACAGCCTTCTTGAAGGCCTCTGCGTCGATGGAGAACTGCAGTTCTGCCATGCTCTTCTCGAGCTTTTCACACTTGATGAGATTCATTTGTTTATCCTCCACTCAAATATTCTATTGCTCAGGGCAGGAAGTTTTTTGCCCGGGGCAACCGCGCACCACGTCCTTGCTGTATGCACACGGAATGCGGGGACGCGCGCGCTCAATTGGGTGCAACAATCGCGTCAAAACTTATTATAGCACGCTCTGGACACAATTGCCATACCAAATTTTTAAATTTTGTCGTTTTTGCCCTTTTATACCGCCGTTAATTGATGCGGTAGGGGCAGAAACGCAGGCCGTCGGCACTTACCAGCTTGTACCGGATGCCGTCCACCTCGCCCTGTACGGCGAACCGGATGGCGTTGCCGTGCAGATGCCCGTAGAAGCAGGTCTTGATGCCGAACTCCTTCAGGGTGGCCACGATCTCCGGGGCGCTGGTGCCGGTGTAGACCGGCGGATAGTGCAGGAACACCAGCTTTTCCAGCCCGGGCTCCGCTGCCTGCAAGCTCATGCGCAGACGGCCAATCTCGCGGTTCATCACCTTTTCGTCATGGGGCTCCCCCACATCGAACAGCCAGCCACGGGTGCCGCAGATGGCGTACCCCTCCACGCTGTAAGAATTGTTATGCAGGATATGCAGGGTATCAAAGCCCTCGGCCTTGAGGTAGGCGTTCATCTTGTTGGCGGTGGACCACCAGTAATCGTGGTTGCCCTTCATGATGATCTTCTGCCCGGGCAGCTGCTGCAAAAAGGCGAAATCCTTGCGGGTATCGGTCAGGCGCATGGCCCAGCTGATATCCCCTGCCAGCACGATGGTGTCCTGCGGGGTGATGAGCTTGCGCCAGTTTTTCTCCAGCCTGTCCACATAATCGTTCCAGCCGGGAAAGATATCCATCGGCTTGGATGCGCCCAGAGAAAGATGGGGGTCGCCAAGCACAAAAAGTGCCATAGTCTGTTTACTCCTGTTCTGTCTGTCCGCAGAAGCTTATGCCTGATAGCCCAGCGCCACCTCAGCGATCTGTGCCGGAGCAATGACGGTATCAAAGCGCTCCGGCTTGCTGCGCAGGGCGGCAAGGCTTGCCGGTGCGGCATGGCCAGTGGCAGTCTCCAGCTGCTGCATGGCTTCAAAATCGTTTTCCGGGGCCGCTTTGCCCAGTGCGCTCAGCACGCTGCGGGGGAACTTGAAGGGCGATGCGGTGGAAAGCACCACCATGGGCACGCCCTGCCGCTTTTTCTGTGCAGCCACATGGAAGGCCACGGCGGTGTGGGTATCGCACAGGTAGCCGTCTTTTTCGTAGCGGGAACGGATTTCCCCTGCCACCTCGGCCTCACTGCTCCAGCCGCAGGAGAAGGTCTCCTGAATCGCTGCCAGCGTCTCGGGACGGACGGTGTAGCTGCCGGTGACAGCCAGCTGCTGCATAAAGCCCGCCACCTCGGCATCGCTGCCGGTCACGTGGTACAGCAGACGCTCCAGATTGGAGGACACCAGAATATCCATGCTGGGGGAAGTGGTCTTGAAGAACTCCCGCTTTGCGGTGTAAGTACCGGTGGTGAGAAAGTCGGTCAGCACGTTGTTCTCGTTGGAAGCGCAGACCAGCTTGCCCACGGGCAGACCCATCTGCTTTGCGTAATAACCGGCCAGGATATCGCCAAAGTTTCCGGTGGGCACGCAGAAGTCCACCTCGTCGCCAAAGGTGATCTTCCCGGCCTTGAGCAACTGGGCGTAGGCGGCAAAGTAGTAGACGATCTGCGGCACAAGACGGCCCCAGTTGATGGAGTTTGCGCTGGAAAGACGGATGTTGCGCTTTTCCAGTTCGGCAGCGATGGCCTTATCGCCGAACACCTTCTTTACGCCGGTCTGGGCATCGTCGAAGTTGCCACGCACAGCGTATACCGCCACATTAGCACCCTCCTGCGTTGCCATCTGCAAACGCTGGATCTCGCTGGTGCCGCCGGTGGGGTAGAACACGGCGATCTCCACACCGGGGATATCATGGTAGCCGTCCAGTGCTGCCTTGCCGGTGTCGCCGCTGGTGGCCACAAGGATCAGGGTCTTTTCAGTGCGGCCCAGATTCTTTTTGGCCTCCACCAGCAGCTTCGGCATCAGCTGCAGGGCGTAATCTTTAAAGGCACAGGTAGGGCCGTGCCACAGCTCCAGGGCATAGGTGTCCCCTTCCACCGGGGCAAGATAGCCTGCCTTGCCGCCAAAAGCAGCGCCGTAGGTGCTGCGGGTGGCCTCGGTCAGGAAGGCAGAGTCGTAATCGGTCAGGTACTCCCGCACAACGGCTGCTGCCAGCGCGGGGTAGTCCAGCCCGCACAGGGCTTTTACATCCACCTGCGGAAAACTTTCCGGCACAAACAGACCGCCCTCATCGGACAGCCCCTGTGCGATCGCCTGAGAAGAGGTTACTTTGCGGTTTTGATCTCTGGTACTGAAAAACTGCATGGTCATCGCTCCTTTTCGCCACGGAACGTGCCGGGCACGTTCCCGGTTGTACGGCAAAACCCTCGCTTTGCCGCATACTTCCCACCGGTGCCACGGTTCCTGCCTAAGGTTCGCAGAGAAAGGCACCCTTTATAATATGTACCATCCAGCGCCCGCTGTCAAGAGGAACTACCTCTGCAACGTCAAAACGCACCGGTTCTTCGCTTTGGCCGGTCTGCTGCAAATACCCTTGTGCAGCGCAGATCAGCCGGTGCTGCTTGGCCGGGTCTACGGCGGCAGCGGGGCGCTGCAGCATCCCTTGGCTGCGGGTCTTTACCTCGCAGATGACGATGGTGCCGTCCGGCTCCCGCAGCACAAGATCCAGTTCTCCCATGCGGGTATGATAGTTATGCGCCAGCAGCTGCGCGCCCTGCTTCTGATACCAGCGGGCAGCGGCAGCCTCTCCCCTGCGGCCGGTCTCGGCGCGGTTCATTTGCCGCTCTCCGGCCGGTAGCCCTGCTTTTTAAGGAAGCTGCGGCGGTAGAACGGCTGGATGCCGTACTGCGCGATCAGCTCGTAATGCAGCTTTGTGGGGTAGCCCTTGTGCTTTGCCAGCTGATACTGCGGGTACTGCTTGTCCAGCTCCAGCATATAGCGGTCACGGCTGACCTTTGCCAGCACTGAGGCCGCGCCGATGCTGGCGCTAGTGGCATCGCCCTTGACCACCGGCTGTGCCGGGATCTGCAAGCCTGCGGGGGTGCGGTTGCCATCCACCAGCACCAGATTGGGCACGATATCCAATTCCTCCACCGCCTGCTGCATCCCGCCCATGGTAGCGTGCAGGATATTTTCCCGGTCGATGACCTCCGGCCCCACAAAGACGATGCGGTAGGCCAGCGCTTTTTCGCAGATCTCGTCAAACAGCACCTCGCGCTTTTTCTCGGTCAGCTTTTTAGAATCGTTGATGCCGTACACCGGGTTTTCCGGGTCCAGAATGCAGGCCGCCACGCACACGGGGCCGCAAAGCGGGCCGCGCCCTGCCTCGTCCACACCGGCAAAGCAGCCGTACTGGCTGCGCACCTCGGCATCAAAGGCATACAGCGGAGCGGAGATCTCCTCATCCGAGCGGCGCTTCATTCCTCGTCCTCCTCGGCAAAGTCGGTCAGATCATCCCGCTGCGGCGGGCGCTCCAAAGAGATGCGACCCCACTTGCAGGCGCGGAACTCGTCCACCAGCATGATGGCGCAGCGCTCGGTGTTCACCTCGCCGCCGCGCACCAGCAGCCCGCGCTTGCGGCCGATGGCCTCCAGCAGCTCATAGGGCGGCAGTGCCAGCGTTTCGGCATCCAGCTTGTAGCGCTGTGCCACAAGGTCGGGATAGTTGCGGCGCACCTCGTCCAGCAGGTTCATGGCCAGTTCTTCCACGTCCAGAATATCGTCCTTGATGGAGCCGATGAAGGCCAGATTGGAGGCAATGGTCTTGGAATCGAACTTTTTCCACAGCACGCCGGGCATATCCAGCAGGTCAAACTTTTCGGTGCTGACCCACTGCTTGCCCTTGGTCACACCGGGGCGGTCTGCCGCCTTGGCGCGGGCTGAGCCTGCGAAGGTGTTGATAAAGGTGGATTTGCCCACGTTGGGGATGCCGCACAGCATCACCTGCGTTTTGGCACCGCCCATGCCGCGGTTCTGACGGCGCTCCAACAGACCGGAAAGCTCCTTTTCAATGGCCACCTTCACGGCGTTTGCGCCGCCCTTCTGCTTGGCGCTGATGGCCACGCAGCCGGCATCTGCGGCGTGGAAGTAGCGGATCCACTCCTCGGTCACAGCCGGGTCGGCAAGGTCGGCTTTGTTCAGCGCATAGAGCTTAGGCTTGCGGTCGGTGATGCGCTCGATCTCCGGGTTCAGGCTGGAAAGCGGGATGCGCGCGTCCAGCAGCACAAGGCTGGCATCCACATGCTGGATCTCCTGCTCCATCATGCGCAGGGTCTTGGTCATGTGGCCCGGGAACCACTGAATATTGTACTGGTTTGCAAACCGGGTATCCATTTCGTTCATTTTACCACCCCAAAATCTGTAAAGGGCATAAAGCACAGCAGTACCTTGCCCAGAATATCACGCTCGTCAATGCAGCCGACATAAGAGGAGCGGCTGTCCAGCGATTCGTTGCGGTTGTCCCCCATCACAAACAGAGTGCCCTCAGGCACCGTGAACGGAAACTGCACATCGTAGCCCAGATAGGTAGGGGCTGCAGTGTAGTCCTCCTGCAAAAGCTCGCCGTTCACTGTGACCGTACCGGCATCGTAATCAATGCTGATGGTGTCGCCGCCCTTGGCGATGATCCGCTTGACCAGCGGCTTACCGTAGACAGTGTAGCTGTCCACGATGACCACATCGCCCCGCTGCGGGGTGTAGCCTGCCGCCCAGACGATAAGCTTATCGCCGTGGGTCAGGGTGGGCACCATGGAGCGCCCATCCACCTGAATGATGCGGAAGAAAAACGAAAAGATCAGTACCAGCACCAGCGCTGCGGAGATGAGCGCTTCGTACCATTCCAGCATGCTCTGCCCGCGCACTGCGGGGACTGACTGCTGCTGTTTTTCCATAGCTTAGCCACCAGCCTTTCTTGATTTTATGACACGCCCGGGCTTTGAAAAAGAAAAAAGGGACAACAAGTTGTCCCTTTTCTCCCGGTTTCAAATCGGGGATGATCAAATATCGCTCTTGACCTTGGCAGCCTTGCCCGTACGGCCACGCAGATAGAACAGCTTTGCGCGGCGAACCTTGCCCTTGCGGACAACGGTGACCTTCTCAACGAAGGGGCTGTTGACGGGGAAGACACGCTCGATGCCGACACCGTAAGCCACGCGGCGAACGGTGAAGGTCTCTGCAACGCCGCCGTGCTTCTTAGCGATGACAGTGCCCTCGAAGGCCTGAATGCGCTCACGGTCGCCATCCTTGATACGAACATCAACGCGGACGGTATCGCCAACGTTGAACTGAGGCTTTTCAGCCTTGATGCTGCCTTCAGAAATAATCTTCAGTGCGTCCATTTTTGAATCCTCCATTTGTTTTTAGACGTTCATGCACGGCATAGCCGTCAGAGGACCGCCCGTTTAATGATAAATACTTGTCATTAACCCCGCTGTGGTCTCAGCGGACACTAACGCCCTAATAGGATAGCACAAAACCGGCTTGAATGCAAGCAATTTAGCGAAAAATCTTGCAAAAATTTTCTGTTTTGCCTGATAGACGGACTTTTGCGCAGCTTTAGACAAACAGCTGCCGGTCTGCCGTCAAAAACTTGGTGCGCAGAATATTGGCACTTGCGGCGGGCAGGCCGAACTTTTCTTCCAGAAAACCGGTGAGCAGCGAGGGGTTCAGGTTCAGCTCCTGCGCAGCGGGCAGGCACAGCTCCAGCTGCACGGTGTCCCCCAGTACAGTATAGCTAAGCTGCGGGATATGCTCTTTAAGGTTCACGATCTTTTTGCCGCGCTTGCTGTGCTTTTCCACGGGGGCTGTCTCCAGTGCGTTGTACTGCTCCAGCACTCCAGCGGCAGCCGCCGGGTAGCTGATGCGGTAGCAGGCAAAGGTGATGCTGTCCGCCTTCATTTCCACCGGAGCCACCCGGGTAACATGGATACCGGCGGGCATGATGGCGTTGAGAGTGCTCTGCCACTGGGCAAAATCCGGGGCTTCGGCTTCGGTCTTGACGTCCACGCACTCGCACTCGCTCTCCTGCCCCAGCGAGAGCGGGCAGGCAAAGGTCATGTAGATATGGGGGTTAAAGCCCAGCGTATGCCACACCGGCAGGCCGCTGCGCTTGAGCACCCGCTGCATCACCCGCTGCAGGTCCAGCAGGGAGATATAGGAGGCTTCATTTTTCTTTTCAAACGAGATTCTGACTGTAATCAAAGCAGGGACCTCCTAACAGATGGTTGGCACCGCAGGCGTTGCAGGCACGGTTGCAGGGCGGGGTGGTCTGGGCGGCCAGAGCCTTGTTGTACTCCCGCACCAGATACTCGTGGGTGATGCCGTAGTCCATGTGAGACCACGGGGTCACCTCGTCCAGTGCGATGGGGCGCTGGCAGTAGAAGGCGGGGTCGATGCCGAGGTCTGCAAAGGTCTGCATCCATGTATCGTACTTGAAGCACTCTTCCCAGCCGTCGAAGTAGCAGCCGCGCTTATAAGCCTCCACGATGACCGGGGCAAGGCGGCGGTCGCCCTTGGCGAACACGCCCTCCAAAAAGCTGGTGGTGCTGTCGTGGTAGTTCACCTTGATCTTGCGGCTGTGCACGCTTTCCAGCAGGTGCTTCTGCTTGGCCTGCAGGGTCTCGGCGGTATCCATGGGCACGAACTGGAAGGGGGTGTGGGGCTTGGGCACAAAGCAGGCGCAGCTGATGGTCACCTGCACGCCGCGTCCCTTGGCGTGGTTCGTATTCTTGTAATAGAGGTCTACCACCTTCTGGGCGGTCTCGGCAATGCCCTCGATATCCTCCATGGTCTCGGTGGGCAGGCCCATCATAAAGTAAAGCTTGACCGAGGTGTAGCCCGCGTTGAAGGCGATGGTGCAGGTCTTTTCGATCTCGTCCCAAGTGACGTTTTTGTTGATGACATTGCGCAGGCGCTGGGTACCGGCCTCGGCAGCAAAGGTCAGGCCGCTCTTGCGCACCTTGGTTGTTTTTTCAATGAGGCTCTGGGAGAAGTTGTCCACACGCAGGGAAGGCAGCGACAGGCTGACGTGCTCCTTAGGTGCCCACTCGTTCAGATCGTCCAGCAGCTGTTCCAGCTGACCGTGGTCAGAGGTGGAAAGGCTGGAAAGGCTCAGTTCCTCGTAGCCGGTATTGGCACACAGATCCTGTGCCGCCTTGTTCAGCAAACTGGCATCGCGCTGGCGCATGGGGCGGTACAAGAAGCCCGCCTGGCAGAACCGGCAGCCGCGCACGCAGCCGCGCAGCACCTCGATGCTGGCGCGATCCTGAATAGCACCTACCATGGGCACCACAAAGTTGGTGGGCGGGGCGAACTGGTTCAGATCCTTGATGATGGCCTTCGTGATGCGCGCGGGGATGCCCGGCTCGTTGGGGGTGATAGCCTTGACCCGGCCATCCTCGTGGTAGGTGACATCGTAGAAAGCCGGGATGTACACGCCCGGGATCTTTGCAATGTTGAGCAGCAGCTGCTTTTTGGAGATGCCCTCTTTCTTTGCCTTTTCGATCTCAGCGCAGATGGCGGGCAGCTGGTTCTCGCCCTCACCCAGCTGGATGACATCAAAGAAATCCGCAATAGGCTCGGCGTTGCAGGCGCAGGGGCCGCCCGCTACGATCAGCGGCCAGCGGTCATCACGGTCTTTGGAGTAGAACGGGATACCTGCCAAGTCCAGCATGGCAAGGATATTGGTATAGGAAAGCTCGTACTGCAAGGTAAAGCCCACAGCATCAAAGGCCGTGAGAGGGTCCTTGCTCTCCATGGTGTACAGCGGCAGCTGCAGGCGCTCCATCTCGGCCTTCATATCCAGCCAGGGCATAAAGGCGCGCTCGCACCACCAGTTTTCGTGGCTGTTGAGCAGCTCGTACAGGATCTTTTCGCCCAGAAAGGACATTCCCACCTCGTAGGTGTCCGGGAAGCAGAAGGCAAAGCGCACATCCACCTTGTCCTTTTCTTTATAGATACTGCCGGGCTCGCCGCCGGTATACCGGCCGGGCTTCTGCACCCGTCCCAGCGCTTCTTTCAGTTTGGGATCAAACATCAGGTCCTCCATAAACAATCCGTTTTTTGCGTTCTTTTTATTTTACCCCAAATGTGCCGGTTTTGCAATCGTTTCCGGCGGTTTGTGCATACTTTCCGTGTTTTTGCTGCCACAGCGCCGCCGCGCACACTGCCATCTGTGCACCATCCAGCGGCGGCACCGGCAGCAAATTGAACAGCCCCGTGAGCAGATTTGCTGCCCAGAACGCGCTGCCGCGGATCGTGGTGGTCTGTGAAAGGCGCAGCGCCCACACCCCGGCAAGGGCAAAATTGACCGCAGGCCCGGCGGCGGCCAGCACGAGCCGCTGGCGCGGGGAGAGCTTCTCCCCTGCTGTGTGCATACAAAAGCCGGTCATGGTCACCTCAATGACCGGCAGATGCCTTTGCTGGATGCAGTAGACAAAAATGTGCCCCAGCTCGTGCAGAATAGCCGCCAGTAGCCCCAGACGCAGAAAGCCGCTGGCATCAAAATACAGCAACAGGTACACCACACCGCACAGTAGCACCGGGTCCCGGAATACCAGTTTCCCCACCCGCACCCGGCTCATGGAGCATTTTTCAGCAGGGCGGCGGGGTCGCAGGCAGCGCCCTGCTGCCACAGCTCCAGATGCAGGTGCGCACCGGTGGCGCGGCCTGTCTGCCCTACTGTGCCCAGCGTCTGCCCGACCCGCACCACCTCTCCCGGGCGGACATAGAGGTATTGCAGGTGCGCGTAGCGGGTCTCGCAGCCATCTGGGTGCAGGACGCGCAGATGGTTGCCATAGCTTGGGCTGTAGGCCGCCGCAGTCACTACGCCATCCTGCACCGCCAACACTGCCGTGCCCGCCGCACAGGCAAGGTCAAGCCCGGAATGGAACGCAGGCTTGCCGGTAAAGGGGTCTGTCCGCGCGCCGTAGGCGTCCGAGATGCGCCACGCCGTGGTATCCAGCGGAAAGCAGTACTTTTCCGTGCTCCGCGCGGCCTGCACCGGCAAAGCCGCCAGCAGGCAGAGTACCAGCCCCGCAAGCACCAGTGCCGCAGCGCCCCACCGCCATCTGCGTATTTTTGCTGCCTGTCCGCTCCGTTTTGCCCGCATACACCGCCCTCCTATCCCGAAAAGTGTATGCACAAGCAACGGGCGGGAGAACATAAACAGAAAAACAGAGCCGCTGCACAAATTCTGCGCAGCAGCTCTGGCTTTGGTTTACATGATTTTACAGATCAGCGCCGGAAAAAGCTCCCGATGCGTTCCAGCAGGCTCTTTTTCTTGGGTGCGGTGACAACAGGCTTTACAGCCGGGCGGGGTGCAGCCGGAGCTTTGGGGGCGGGCTGCGCAGCGCGGGGCTTATTGTTCAGCATCTGCTCCAGCGCCTCGTAGTGGTCGGGCTGCTGTGCCGCCGGGGCGGCCTTCTCGGCCTTTTCCGGTGCAGGCTGGAACACATGGGGCAGCTCCTGCTTCAGCTGCTCCACGGTAACTTCCTGACAGACCGCCGCCGGTTTTTCTGCTTCAGGCACAGGGGTGGTGCACTTCCACGGCTCAGGGCGCTGCCAATCGTTGCGCAGCAGCTCGTACATGCCCATCTGGCTGTTGACCAGCGGCTCGCCCTCGGCAGGCTTCACCTTCTGGTAGCTGCCGCTGGCATCCATGACCCGGGCGTTGACGTTATCCCGCAGCTGCAGCTGAAGGATATCCGTGAGTTTTTGCACCAGAGCGGGATCCTCCACCCGCACGCCCACCTCTACGCGGCACTCGGTATTGCGGGTGAGGAAGTCGCCGGAGGCAATGTAGATGCGGGTGTGGGTGCCATCGAAGAAGCTATAAATGCGGCCATGCTCAAGATACCGTCCCACCAGACTGCGGATGTGCAGGTTCTCGGTCTTGCCGGGCACCTCTGCGCGCACGCAGCAGATGCCGCGCACGATCATATCAATGCGCACCCCGGCACAGCTGGCTTCCTGCAATTTCAGGATGATATCCCGGTCGCTGATGGAGTTGTTTTTCAGGATCATGGAAGCCGGACGACCCATGCGGGCGGCAGCGATAACGTGATCCATCTCATCCAACAGCACGCTCTTGAACCGCAGCGGGGCCACCAGCATCTTGTCGCTTTCTTCGGTAAGCTGCTGCACAGCCAGATTGCGGAACACCTTGGAGGCTTCCTCGCCGATGCGCTCGTCTGCGGTGATGAAGGAATAATCGGTATACAGTTCGCTGGTTTTTTCGTTGTAGTTGCCGGTACCGATCTGGGTGATGTAGGAGTAGCCCTCTGCGCCCTTGCGGGTGATGAGGGTCAGCTTGGAGTGCACCTTGTAGTCCTCGAAGCCGTAGATAACGGTACAGCCGGCGCTTTCCAGCTGCTTGGACCAGTCGATGTTATTCTGCTCGTCAAAACGGGCGCGCAGCTCCACCAGCGCTACCACTTCCTTACCGTTTTCGGCAGCTTCCATCAGCGCCTGCACGATCTGGGACTCCCGCGCCATGCGGTAGAGGGTCATTTTGATGGAGATGACGTCCGGGTCCTGTGCGGCCTTTTTGAGCATGGCGATAAAGGGGCGGATGGACTGGTACGGGTAGCTGAGCAGCACGTCATGCTTCTGTACCTCGGCAGCCAGATCATAATCCGGCGGCGGCAGCATGGGGCGTGCGGGGGTGTAGAACAGCGCCGGGTGACCCTCGGTCTCCATGCGGCCGGAAAGCTTGAAGAAGAAGCTCAGGTCCAGCGGGCTCTTTTGCAAGAACACCCGCTTGCGGGTCAGTTCCAGACGGCTGCACAGCAGCCGTTCCACCTCCGGTGCGGGGGCGGGAGTGATCTGCAAACGGACAGCGGCCAGCTTGCGACGGCGCCGGAGCAGTTCAGTCATGATCTCACGATAGTCGATATCGTGATCCATCATGCCCTCTTTTACGTCGATATCCGCGTTGCGGGTGACCCGGAACAGGCATTTTTCCTGAATAGAATCCTTGCCGAAGATGCTGGACGCATAGTGCAGCACCAGCTCCTCAGTGAGGGCGAACTGCACAGCGCCGTCCTTTTTGATAAAGTGCAGCCGCTCCATCTGGCTGGAGATGGGCACGATGCCAAGGCTCTGCTCCTGCGTGTGCTTTTCCCTGAGCAGCACGCCAAGGTAGATCTCCTTGTTGCGCAAAAACGGGAACGGATGGCGGTTATCCACGATCTGCGGGCTGAGGATGGGGAACAGCTCGGACTGGAAGTATTTTTTCCAGAGATGCTCTTCTTCCTTGGTCAGGTGGTCGAAATCCACCTTATGGTAGCCGTTCTCTGCCAAATTTTCCAGTGCTTTTGCGTAGAATTTGTCGCATTCTTCTTGCAGCTGCGCCGTTTTGGGCATAATGGCGGCCAGCTGCTCGGCGGCGGTCATGTTGGTCTTGTTTTCCCGCTTTTCCTTTTTGGTCTTGCTCTGCTCAAGGTTTGCGCGCTCCTGCAAGGAGCCCACGCGCACCATAAAAAACTCGTCCAGATTGGAGCCGTAAATTGCCAGAAACTTGATCCGCTCGCCCAGCGGGACGTTCTTGTCCTTGCCCAGCGCCAGAACGCGGCGGTTGAAATCCAGCCAGCTCAGTTCGCGGTTGATAAAGATCGATTCGTCACTCATAACAATATATCTCCGTATTTCCTCTTTGACCAAGGCAGCAAGCGGGCTGTGCCCCTTTTTAGATACACCCTAGCGGACATACGCCTGCCCTGCCCATGAATCCACCATTGCTTGGGTAATGCCCGGCACCTGTGCCGCATCCTCCACCTGTGCAAACGGGCCGTGCTGCGCCCGGTAGTCCAGAATGGCCTGTGCATTGTGGGGGCCGACACCGGGCAGGGTGCACAAAGCGTCTGCATCGGCTGTGTTCAGTTCCACCTGCGTATACGCTGCCAGCTCCTTTGTGTCCGGCAGCGTCTGCGGCGTTTGCGCTTGCAGCGGCACTGCAAATCGGAACGCCAGCACAGCACAGACCCCTGCGGCGGCAAGACACAGCAGCAGGAACAGCTCCTCGCGGCGTTTTTTATTTTGCATAGGCTTCTTCTCCCATTCTACCTGATTTTTTGCCAAAAAGAAAGCCCTCTGCGGAAAAATCACAGAGGACTTTGCATAATTTTTACACAGATTTTTCAGCGGCACGCACCATGCGGTACAAAACCTCCACGGCAGCGCCACCGGCGGCATCCGTCAGGGTGACCTGCCCGGCGGCAAGGCGCAGCTCTGCCGGGGCATCGGCGGCCACGGCGCTGTGCTCTACAGCCTGCACCAGCTCCAGCATGGGCTGACCGCCCGCCAGCGCAAGGACCTGCTCCGCGCCCACCTGCGCCATGGTGCAGACGGTGTCCAGCATTTCCCGTCCGGAGATCCGCTTAGGGGTGAGGACAAGGGTATCCGGGGCGATACGTTCGCCCAGCAGGGCAACACGATCCCCGATGGCCTTTTCTGCCAGCGAGATCAGGGGCACAGACTTGCTGTCCTGATACAGCAGCACCCGCAGCACCTGCTCGGGGTGGATATCAGCGGCGTTCGCCAGCAGATACGGAGTCCACTCCTGCCGCAGATGGCGCTCCAGTGCATTGCTCATGCGCAGCACCCGGGTGGTGCCGTCCTGCATCTGCACGGCAACGCCCACACCGGGGGTATCCGGCAGGCAGGCAAAAAGCTCCTGCTGCTGGGCAAAGCTGCACAGAGGCACCCGGTTGCCGTCGGCATAGTGGTAGGCCATGGTGCCGCCGCACACCAGCGCAGGCGCTGCCAGACGCACGCTGCCCAGAATGGAGCGTACCGCGCGCGGAGAGCGCTGCGAAAAAACGGTCAGTCTGCCGCCGCGGCTGCTGAACAGCTGCAAAACATCCCGCACCACCTGGGTCAGATTGCCATCCTCGCCCAGCAGCAGGTTATCCAGATCACAGAGCACCAGAGTGGATGCCAGAGAATCGTTCATGTGTTTTTCCTCCTGAGAGTTGCGAGAAAATGGGTAAAGTAGTCCGGCAGCTCGGAATCAAACCGCAGCTGCTCCCCGGTGATGGGATGGACAAAGCCCAGCGTTTTGGCGTGCAGGCACTGGCCGTGCAGGCTGGTGATGCAGTTGTGGGGGCCGTACACCGGGTCCCCTGCCACCGGGTGGTGGATAGAGGCCATGTGCACACGGATCTGATGGGTGCGGCCGGTCTTTAGACGGCATTCCAGCAGGGTGAACTCCCCCAGCCGCTCCAGCACCTTATAGCCGGTGTAGGCATACTTGGTGTGGGGCTCGGTGGCCGGGTAGACCGCCATTTTTTTGCGGTCGGTCTTGCTGCGGCCGAGGTTTGCTTCCACAAAGCCCTCGTCCTGCGCAAAGCCGCCGTAAACCACCGTCTGGTAGGCGCGCTCCACGCTGTGCACTGCCATCTGCTGGGAAAGTCCGATGTGGGTGGCGTCGTCCTTTGCCACCACCAGCAGGCCGCTGGTGTCCTTATCAATGCGGTGGACGATGCCGGGGCGGATCTCGCCGCCAATGCCGGAAAGGCTGCCCTTGCAGTGCCACAGCAGGGCGTTGACCAGCGTGCCGTCCGGGTTGCCGGGTGCGGGGTGCACCACCATGCCCTTGGGCTTGTTGACCACCAGCAGATGGGCGTCCTCGTAGACGATCTCCAGCGGAATATCCTGCGGCACGGCCTCGATGGGCTTTGCGTCCGGGATCTCCAGCAGCACGGTGTCCCCTGCCTTGAGTTTCAGGCTTTTGGCCACAGCCTTGCCGTTGCACTGCACATGCCCCTCGGCCACCAACGCCTGCAGCGCCGAGCGGGACAGGCCGGTGTCCTCGCCGCTGAGAAAGCGGTCGATACGCTGACCGGCAGTCTCCTGCTCTACGATAAATTCACGCTGTTCCATAATTTACTGCTCCTCGGAAGCGGCGTCATCAGCGTGGACCTCGTCCAGAAAAATCACCAGCACCCACAGTGCCACGCCCACGCAAACGCAGATATCTGCAAAATTGAACACGGCAAAGCGCATGAACAGCAGGTTGATGTAATCCACCACCTCGCCGTTGAGCACACGGTCGATCAGGTTGCCGATGCCGCCGCCCAGCACCAGCACCAGCGCTGCCTGCTGCAAGTACTTGCCGCGGCTGCGGAAAAACAGGCCGTAGGCCACCGCCAGCAGCGCCACGCTGGTGGCGATGATCAGAAACAGCTGTTTGCCGCTGAGCAGGCTGAAGGCCATGCCCGGATTGAGCACGAACCGCAGCTCCACCACATGGGGGATGAGCGGCATAGCGCCTACCGGCTGCAAAGCTTGCACTGCCCACAGCTTGATCAGCTGGTCGATGCCGATCAGAGCCGCCACAGCTGCCAGATTAAAGAGTACAAATGCCATTAGCTACCTCGTTTCTGTTATAAAAAACGGCGCTCCCCGTTCAAGGGAGCGCCGCCCTTTTTACAAAACAGATTTGTATTGATGCGGGACGCTTATGCTTCCACAACGCTGGCGCAGCGTGCGCACAGGGTGGGGTGTGCGGGGTGGCTGCCGATGGAAGCAGAGTACTTCCAGCAGCGCTCGCACTTGTCGCCGGTGGCGTGTGCAGCTGCAACGCCCAAGCCCTCGACAGCGCTGGCAGCGCCGCCCTCGCCCTTGACCAGCTCCACATGGGAGACGATCATCAGGTCGGCCAGCTCGTCCATGGGGATGCTGTTCAGCAGGTCATAGACGGCATCGCTGCAGTACAGGGTGACGGAAGCTTCCAGAGAAGCACCAATGAGCTTTTCAGCACGGGCCTGCTCCAGCACCTTCTTGACCTCGTCGCGCACGGCGATGAGCTGTGCCCACTTTGCCTTAAAGGCATCATCTGCGGCATACTGGCCGGCCTTGGGCATCTGCTCAAATACCACATACTTGTTCATACCCTCGGTCTTGGGCATGAAGTCCCAGATCTCCTGACTGGTGAAGCACAGGATGGGGGCAATGATCTTGTCCAGCGCAACAAGGATCTTGTACATGGTGGTCTGGGCGGCCTTGCGGGCGGTGCCGTTGGTGCAGTACAGACGGTCCTTGGTGACGTCCAGATAGAAGTTGGACATGGCCACCACGCAGAAGTTGTACACAGCGTGGTAGACCTTGTTGAAGTCGTACACAGCGTAGCCTGCGTTGGTGTTGGCGATCAGGTCATCCAGCGCAGCCAGTGCCCAGCGGTCGATATCCTGCAGCTGATCGTCTGCAACGCAATCGGTGTTGGGGTCAAAGCCGTCCAGATTGCCCAGAATGAAGCGGGCAGTGTTGCGGATCTTGCGGTAAGCCTCGCTGAGCTGCCTGAAGATATTCTTACCGGCGCGCACATCCACGGTGTAGTCAGAAGAAGCCACCCACAGACGGATGATGTCTGCGCCGTAGTCCTTGATGATCTCGCTGGGCTCCACGCCATTGCCGGCGCTCTTGTGCATCTGCTTGCCCTGCTCGTCCACCACCCAGCCGTGGCACAGCACGGACTTATAGGGTGCGCAGCCCTTGCTTGCAACGCTGGTCAGCAGGCTGGACTGGAACCAGCCGCGGAACTGGTCGCCGCCTTCCATATACATATCGGCGGGGAAACGCAGCTCGGGACGCTCGTCCAGCACGGCGGCATGGGTGGAGCCGGAGTCGAACCAGACGTCCATGATGTCGGTGTCCTTCTCCCACTCGGAAGCGCCGCACTTCTCGCACACTTCGCCTGCGGGGATGATCTGCTCGGCATCGTACTTATACCATGCGTCAGAGCCTTCCTTGCGGAACAGGGCGCTGACAGCCTTGATGGTAGCATCGGTGATGTGATAGGTGCCGCACTTCTTGCAGTAGAAGGCGGGAATGGGCACACCCCAGGTGCGCTGGCGGCTGATGCACCAGTCGTTACGGTCGCGCACCATGCCGGTCATGCGGTCATGGCCCCAATCCGGCATCCAGGTGACGGTATCAATGGCCTTGTACACGTCCTCGCGGAACTTGGCAATGGAGCAGAACCACTGCTCGGTAGCACGGAAGATGATGGGGTTATGGCAGCGCCAGCAGTGGGGGTACTGGTGCTTGATGTGCACCTGACCCATCACAGCGCCGGAAGCAGTCAGATCGGCCAGAATGGTCTTGTTGGCTGCCCACACGCGCTGACCAGCGTACTTGCCGGCCAGTTCGGTCAGGTAACCGCCGTCGTCCACAGGCACGGTGATGGGCACCTGCGGATACTTCTGGCAGACGTTGAAGTCGTCCACGCCGTGGCCGCCTGCGGTATGAACGCAGCCGGAACCGCTTTCCAGCGTGACGTGGTCGCCCAGGATGACCCAGCCCTCCTTGGGCAGGTAGACGTGGTTGTAACGCATCAGCTCGAACTCAGCGCCGCTGACCGGCTCGCCCACGATCTCGTAGTTCTCGATGTGGCAGGCGTCCATGACGCTCTTGACCAGATCGGTGGCCATGATGTGGTACTCCTCGCCGATCTTGACGAAGGAGTACTCGAACTGACCGTTCAGGCAGATAGCCTCGTTGGCGGGCAGAGTCCAAGTGGTAGTGGTCCAGATGACGAAGTAGGTCTTATCCATGGGGATGCCGTACTTTGCCAGCACACCGTTGGGATCCTGCGAGACGTGGAAGCGCACAAAGATGGAATCGCAGTCGTCCTCGCCGTACTCGATCTCGGCTTCTGCCAGTGCGGTGCGGCAGTCCGGGCACCAGTACACGGGCTTGAGGCCCTTGTAGATGTAGCCCTTCTTGGCCATCTCGCCGAAGATCTCGATCTGACGTGCCTCAAACTCCGGCTTCAGGGTCAGGTAGGGGTGCTCGAAGTCACCGATGACGCCCAGACGCTTGAACTGGTCGCTCATGATGTCGATGTGCTCGGTGGCAAACTTTTCACAGATCTGGCGCAGCTCCAGCTTGGAGATGTCCTTCTTCTTGTCGCCGACGGAGGACAGAGCCTTCAGCTCGATGGGCAGGCCGTGGGTATCAAAACCGGGCACATAGGGAGCCTGATAGCCCTCCATGTTCTTTTCGCGGATGATGATATCCTTGATGATCTTGTTCAGGGCGGTGCCCATGTGGATGTTGCCGTTTGCATACGGAGGGCCGTCGTGCAGAATGAACTGGGGCTTGCCCTCGTTGTGCTTCATGAGCTGGTTGTACAGGTCGTTGTCGTCCCAGTCCTTGAGCATGACCGGTTCCTTTTTGGGCAGACCGGCGCGCATCTCAAACAGGGTCTTGGGCAGATTCAACGTGCTGTCGTACTGCGATTTGTTCTTAGCCAATGGTTTACACTCTCCTCTATTTTTGCGTTGGGTGCCTTACTCGCTGAACTTTACGCCCTGAAAAGCGTCGTAGTCCGGCTCGTCCGGCTTCATATCAGCAGGAGGCGGGTCCAGCTTGAGCTGGCTTTCGTCCTTTGCCCAGAAATCCTCGCTGCTGTCAGCCGCCTTGTCGTCATCGGCAGGGGCGGCAGGTTCGGTGGTTTCGGTCGGTTCTGCAGCCTTAGCGGCAGGCTGCTCGGCCGGGGCTGCTGCATCGGCTGCGGGGGCAGTCTCGGGCTGTGCAGCGGGCTGCTCTGCGGCAGCTTCCTGCGCAGGCTCTGCGTCCTGTGCGGGGGCGTCCTTTTCAGCGTCCTTGGTTTCCTTCTGGAACTCCGGCAGACGACTCAAAGACTCCACATGACTGCGGTACAAATTGAGCACATCCGCCTTGAAGCGGGTGACCTCCAAACGGACGCGGTCATACTCCCGCTCCTCAGCCAAACGCTTCTCGTTGGCCTCGTTCTCGATCTCGTCTGCGCGGTCGCTTGCCTTTTGCAGCAGCTCGTTGGCGTCGCGGATGATATCGTCGCCCCGCAGATTTGCGCGGTGAATGATCTCCTCGGCCTTCTGGTTTGCTTCACGGATCACGTTTTCGCCCATGCGCTGGGCGTTAATCAGTGCGCTCTTGAGCATATCGCCGTCGGCCTCAAAGCTTTGCAGCTCACCCTTGAGCTTCTGGTTCTCTGCGGTCAGATCAGCGATCTGCTTGCGCAGCTGCTCTGCCTGCGCATCGTTCTGCTGCAGCTGCTCCTCGACCTTGTCCAGAAAACGATCCACGTCCTCTGTACGGTAGCCGCGGAGGTTTTTTTCAAATTGTACAGAACGGACATCCTGCGGAGTCAGCATAGTCATTTCCTCCCATAGCTTTTAATATTGAAAGAACTCAATGATCGAACGATCTTTTTTACTTTTCCCGGGCAATGCAGTCAGCCGGAAGCGGCCCTTGCCGCGCACAGTGAACACATCCTGCTCGTATACGGGGGCATGGGGCTTTTCTACCGGCAGATGGTTGATCTCTACCCTGCCCGCCTCGATCAGCTCCGCAGCAGTGCCGCGGCTGACGTGCAGCATGGCAGAAAGCACCGCGTCCAGCCGCAGGGAGGACACGGTGGCGGTGAGCAGCTGCCGCTCCGGTGCCGGGAAGGCAGGGATCTCTTCCGGCTCCAGCAGGCGGGTGGACACCTCTGTGCGTCCCGCCTGACACAGCTCCCGGCAGATAAGCTTTGCCGCCGGTTCCAGCGCGAACACATAGGCTGTGCCCGGCGTATCGGCAGGTAGCAGAATATCGCCCAGTGCCTCGCGCTTGAGGGCAAGCCCCATCAGGCTGCCCAGATAGTCCTTGTGCGCGGGGAGCGCCGCACCGGGCAGTGCCCGGCATTGCAGCTGTACGCAGCGCACCGGACACTCGCCGTAGCTGTACTCCGGCTCCAGACAGAGCACCCGGCGCTCGGCCTCGGGCCAGCCGCCGTCAAAACGCCAGCCGTCCCGCACACCGGCACGTCCCAGTGCCGCCCGGGCAAGATCCTGTTCCCGGTCGCTGAGGAATGCAGAGTACCGGGCTATGCTGCGGGAAAAAGCCGCATCGGCAAGATCCTCGATATGCCGCATGAGATAGCGTTCCTCATCATTGCGGGCGGGCACAAAGCCCCGCACCGCACCGGTTGCCGGATCAATAGAATGCGCCATTGTTCTCCAGCTCGTCCAGCAGATCGCCCATGATATCCACGTTGTACGGGGTAATGATAAAGGTGCTGTTGGCTACGCGCTTGATCTGGCCGTTGTTGGCGTAGGCCACGCCAGACAAAAAGTCCACCAGACGACGGGAGACCTCCTTGTTGGTGGACTCCAGGTTCAGCACCACGGTACGCTTGTTGTTCAGATGATCGGCAATGGTGCTGGCATCCTCGAACCGCTCGGGCTTGACCAGAACCACCTTGAGCTGAGTGGTGGCATGGATGTTGACCACCTTGTTCTTCTTGCTGGTGCCCTCGGCAGGCTCCTCGGTCTCTTCGTCCATTCCGATGCCAACGCCGCTGTTGTTGTTCACCATCTGGGGGCCGTCATCGATGTACTGGTCCTCGTACTCGTCCCCTTCGCCCATCAGGCCCTTCTTAATGCTATCCAGCAAAGACATAATTATCTGCTCCTTTCATTCGGGCAGCGCCCGGCTGCCTGGCGTTCTTTGCAAAAAGAATGCAAATAGCTTTTACTATTATCTGATTTTTTGCAGCAGATGTCAATAACTACAAAAGTTTTCCGTCATATAAATTTTGTCCGGAGACGATTATTTCGTCATAAAGCCTTACCTGACTGACAGAACCGTCCGTTCCCTTGGGCAAAACAAGGATGTAATCGTCTTCCGAGATCAGCGGATGGTCGGCATCCACCGGGTCGATCTTGCAGAAACGGGCGATGTTGCCGTACTTGACGTACACGCCGGGAATATAGTTTTCGCCCTGCGTCTCGGCCTCGGTGCCGTCCTCCTTGAGGTAGTGCACCGCTGCGGCGGGAACCCGCAGACCGGTGCTCTCGCCGGTGCTGATGCGGGCGCGGGCGTGGTTGAGGCACAGCACATCGCCGTTGATAGAGTTGCATTGCAGCACAAAGCGGGCAACATCCTTTTCTGCATCAATGGTCACCTCGGAAACGGTGGCGCGCAAGGCAGCATCGCTCTGGCCGGGAAAGCTGATCTCCACCGCCGTGCGCAGGGGCTTACCGTCCGCGCCCAGCAGCTTTTCGGCCTGCTTTGCGGAGCACACCCCGGCGTACTGCCAGCTGAACCCGGCCACCAGCTTGCCTACACAGCCATCCAGCGGCATCTCGGGGTCAGAGTCCAGATAGGCTTTAAGCTGCTCCGGGCTCTGCGCCAGAATGTCCGCAGCACCGGCATTCAGCCGTCCGCTGCTGGCAGCCCGGACAAAGTAGCCGGTGGTGGGGGCGGCGATCTGGGTGGGGTTGCCCAGCTGTGCCTGCACGGTCTGTGCCTGCTGGGCAAGCAGCGCGATCTGATCCGCAAAGCCGGCGGTATCGCCGGTGGTGATCCACAGCTTGTTCTGCGCCAGCAAATAGGCATCGGTGCTTTCGTCCACATCGCTGTATTGGGCGGTATCCAGTGCGTCCAGCAGGTCATACAGCGCACCGGAGCGCTCCTTGAGCAGGCCGTCCAGCTGGGTGGCTGCGGTGTTCTGGGAGCGCTGCAAAAGGTCGATCTGGCTGGTAAGCTGGGTCAGCTGCTGGCGCAGCACCGCCTGATTGGCATCGGTATACAGCTCTGCAACGGCAGTGCCTGCCGACACACGCTCGCCGTCCGAGACAAGGTAGCCCAGATTGCCGCTACCGGAAATACAGGTCTCGTCAAACAGCAGCACGCCGTCCGCTTCAATGGTATCGGAGATGGTGATGGGCAGCGCCGTTTCGTAGACGTTCTGGGGGAAAAGGATGTGCGCCGCCTGCCAGCAGACATACGCTGCCGCCGCCAGCAAAAAGGTGGCCAGCACAGCCGCCAGCGTGGTGAGCGCAGAAAACTTGCGGCGCGGTTCCTGAGGGGTTTCCGGCATAAGGATCATCCTTTCAATAAAAAGTCTTGGGTCAGGCGCAAAGCGGTCTGCCGCACGTCCGCCGCCCCGGCGTCCAGCCATGTGACCCCGTCCATGTGGCGGAACCATGTCAGCTGGCGCTTGGCGTAGTTGCGGGAAGCCTGTTTGAGTTTTTCAGTACAGGCATCCAGCGAGGCGGTCTGCTGGAAATACGGAAAAAATTCTTTATAGCCGATGGCCTGTGCGGCGGTGCGGAAGGCTTCGCGGTTGCGCCAGACGTATTCCGCTTCGGCTAAAAGCCCGGCCTCCAGCATTTTGTCCACCCGCAGGTCGATGCGGCGGTACAGCGCTGCACGGTCCGGGAAATCCAGCCCCAGCATAAGGCTGCGGTAGGGGCGCTCCGGCGGCAGCGAATCGGCCTTTTGTTCGCTGAGCCGCTTGCCGGTGGCGCGGTAGTGTTCCAGTGCCCGCAGCACGCGCACCTTATTATTGGGGTGGATGGCAGCGGCGGCTTCCGGGTCCACGGCTTGCAGTTTTGCGTACATGGCTTCCGGGCCGATGGACTCCAACTCGGCAGTCAGCTGCTCGCGCAGACCATCCGGGGCTTTTTCGGCGGTGAAGCGCACACCATATAAAAGGCTCTGCACATACAGTCCGGTGCCGCCTACCAGCAGTGGCAGATGCCCCCGGCCGGTGATATCCTGGATATACTCCCCTGCCAGCGCAGTAAAATCTGCCACGCTGAAGGTCTTTTCCGGGGTGAGGATGTCCACGCCGTGGTGCGGGATGCCGCAGGTCTCCTGCGGGGTGACCTTGGCGGTGCCTACATCCAGACCTTTGTAGATCTGCATAGAGTCGGCGCTGATGACCTCGCCGGAGAACTGCTGCGCCAGCGCAACGCCCAGCGCGGTCTTGCCGGTGGCGGTGGGACCCACCACAGCCACCACGGCGGATTTTGCATTACACGATGCGTCCAAACTGCTTTTCCAACTCCTTTCGGGTAAGCTTGAGCACGCAGGGACGGCCATGGGGGCAGAAGGGCGGCACCTCGCCGGAGAGGATCTTCTCGGCCAGTGCCATAAGCTCCTGCGGAGAGGACTTATCCCCCGCCTTGATGGCGGCGCGGCAGGAGATGGAGTGCAGCACCCACTCGGTGTGCTCGTTCAGCGCGTCCCGGCTGCCCTTGAGCAGGCGGTCGGCGATCTCTACCAATAGATCCTCGGCATTCTGCGGCTCTACGTCCGCAGGCACGGCGCGCAGCAGCACCGTGCTGCCGCCAAAGTCGGCCACATCCAGCCCGGCGTTTTCCAGCAGGGGCTGATTTTCCAGCAGCGCCTGCTTTTCCTCTGCGGAAAGGTCGATGGCGGCTGGCTGCAGCAGTAACTGGCTGGGCACATTGCCGTAGTTTGCGGCCAGCTTTTCGTACAGCTGACGCTCGTGGGCGGCGTGCTTATCGATCAGACACAGCTCGTCTCCCCGCTCCGCCAGAATATAGGTGCGGAATACTTCGCCCACATAGCGCAGCGGCTCTTCCCCCTGCGGTACATCAAAGCCCAGCTGTTCCGGCTGCTCGGACTGCACCGGCTCCTCCGGCTGATAGGGCACCGTTGCTGCTTCGATCTCCGGGGCGGCAGGCACGGTGTTCCATGCTGCCATATGATCCAGCGGCGGGTCAGCTGCGGTGTCCATTTCCGGGTGCACGTCCAGCTGCGCCTCACCGGCTGCTGCCCGGAATGGCTGCGCTGCGGGCTGGACTTCTGTTGCATCCGGTTTTTCCGGGCTGTGGAGGGTGACCACCGGGTCTAGGATATCCTCTGCGGGGCCAGACTGCCGCCACGAGGGCGCAGCCGCCGCGCGGGCAGGCTGTACCGGCGGGGTGTCTGCCGTAAAAGACGGAGTTTTCACCGGTGCAGCGGCAGGGCGCGGCGGCTGCGGGGCTTCCCAGCGCTGCGCGGGCAGCGTGCCGGGGTCAGCCTGACCCGGAATGACGGCAGAAAGTCCTGTAAAGCGATTGTTCTTTACAGCATTTTCGCTTTGTATATCGTTTTCTTTTTCAGTTTTCTCTTTTTCGTCTGCTTCAAAGGTAAAGCGGCGCTCCCCGGTGCCGGGCTGTGCCAGCGCCAGCTTGACCGCATGATAAACGACATCGAACACGTCGTTTTCCCGGGCAAAGCGGGCTTCGATCTTTGCAGGGTGGACATTGACGTCCACAAGGTCGGTGGGCATTTCCAGCAGCAGGATGCCGCCCGGGAACTTGCCCTGCATGGTCGTGCCCTTAAAGGCCATTTCCATGCCTGCCATGATGGTACGGTTGCGCACATAGCGGCCATTGATGTAGAAATGCTGCATGCTGCGACTGGCGCGGCAGCTCTTGGGCGGGGTGATCAAGCCGGTGACCCGGTACAACCCCTCCTCGGAGTGCACCTCGATGAGGTCGCGGCTGAACTCACGCCCCAGCACCGCGTAGGCGGCGCTGCGCAGCTGGCCATCGCCGGGGGTGACGTATTGCAGCTTGCCTTCCCGGATGAACTTGACACTGACCTCCGGGTGGCTGAGCGCCACATGACCCACGTTATCTGCCACAAAGGTGCCCTCGCTGGAGTCCTTTTTGAGGAACTTCATGCGGGCGGGGGTGTTGTAGAACAGGTCCTGCACCCGGATGGTGGTGCCCACAGCACGGGCGGCAGGCTCCCTGCCCTGCTCCTCGCCGCCGGCGATGCGGTAGCAGGTGGCAAACTCGTCCACCTCGGTGCGGGTGAGCAGCTCTACCCGCGCTACGCTGGCAATGGAAGCCAGTGCTTCACCCCGGAAGCCCAGTGTGTGGATGCTGTTCAAGTCATCCGGCTTTTCAATTTTGCTGGTGGCGTGGCGGATGAAAGCCGTTGGGATATACTCGGCATCAATTCCGGTGCCGTTATCGCTGATCTCGATCAGCTTTACGCCGCCGGACTCGATGCTTACGGTAACCTGCGTTGCGCCGGCGTCGATAGAGTTTTCCAAAAGCTCCTTGACCACTGATGCCGGGCGCTCCACCACCTCACCGGCGGCGATCAGCTCCGCAGTATGCTTATCCAGAACATGGATGACTGCCATAGTCTTTTCCCTCCCCTGTGGTTGATTTTTACGGTCAGCCGTTCAGGCTGCCCTTGAGGGTCTTTTTCAGCTCGTACAAGAAGTTCAACGCTTCAATGGGGGTAAGCGTTTCCACATCCACGGCTTCCAGCTTTTCCATCATCTCGCTGGGCACTGCCGGGGAATTATACTCCTGCAAAGCGTCAAAATCCATCTGTTCCACCTTGTTTTTGGGAGCAGATGCTTCCAGTGTGCGCAGCACCTCGTGGGCGCGGCGGGTCACGCTGCCGGGCAGACCGGCCAGCTTTGCCACCTCGATGCCGTAGCTGTCGTCGGCGGGGCCGCGCACGATGCGCCGCAGGAAGGTGATGTCCTCACCGCGCTTTTTGACCGCGATATTGTAGTTTTTTACGCCCTCTACGGTGCCTTCCAGCTCGGTCAGCTCGTGGTAGTGGGTGGCGAACAGGGTCTTGCAGCCCAGCCCCTTGGCGGGGTCTGCGATATGCTCCACCACGGCGCGGGCGATGCTCATGCCGTCAAAGGTGGAGGTGCCGCGGCCGATCTCGTCCAGCACCACAAGGCTTTTGGCGGTGGCGTTTTTCAGGATCTCCGCCACCTCGGTCATCTCCACCATAAAGGTGGACTGTCCTGCAGCAAGGTCGTCCGATGCACCGATGCGGGTAAAGATGGCATCCACAACGCCCACATGACAGCTGGCAGCCGGCACAAAGGAGCCGATCTGCGCCATCAGCGCAATGAGGGCATTCTGACGCATATAGGTGGATTTACCCGCCATATTGGGGCCGGTGATGATGAGGCAGCGGTCGGTGGTGCAGTTGAGGGTGGTATCGTTGGGCACGAACATACTGCCCTTGAGCACCTGCTCCACCACGGGGTGACGCCCCTCAGTAATGGTCAGCACATCACTGTCGTCCACCACAGGGCGGCAGTAGTTGTTTTCCGCAGCCACCTGCGCCAGCGCAGCCAGCACGTCCAGCTGTGCAATAGCGTTGGCGGTGCGCTGGATGCGGTCCAACTGGGCACCGATGCTCTCCAGCAACTCGTCAAACAGGCGGCGCTCCAGCGAGATGAGCCGTTCGTGCGCGCCAAGAATCTTGCTTTCCAGCTCCTTCAGTTCCTGCGTGATATACCGCTCGCCGGAGGTGAGGGTCTGCTTGCGGATGTAAGTCTCCGGCACAAGGTTCTTGTAGGAGTTGCTTACCTCGATGAAGTAGCCGAACACATGGTTATAACCGATTTTCAGCTTGGGGATGCCAGTCTCCTGCCGCAGACGGGCTTCCAGCTGTGCCAGCACCCCCTTGGTGTTATCGCGGATGGAGCGCAGCTCGTCCACCTCGGCATGGTAGCCCTTGGCAATGACGCCGCCATCCTTGAGGGTGGAGGGGGCGTCCGGGTCTACTGCGGCATAAATGCGCGCCTTGATATCCTCCAGCGGGTCGATACCGGCAGCAAGCTCGGAAAGCTCCGGGCAGTTGCAGCCCTCTGCCTGCTTGCGGAGGCCGGGCAGACGGTCGCAGGTCTGGGCAAGGGTGTAGATTTCCTTGGGGGTGGCAGAGCCGTACACCGTGCGGGTCATCAGGCGCTCCAGATCCGCAATGTAGTGCAGCTCCTCGGTCAGGTCGCCGCGCACCATAGTCTGGCGCACCAGCGCCTCCACAGCGTTCAGGCGGTGGTTGATGAGCTGGCTGGAAATAAGCGGCTGCTCGATCCAGCTGCGCAGCATCCGCTTGCCCATGGCGGTGCTGGTCTTATCCAGCACCCACAGCAGGGTGCCGCGCTTTTCGCGGCCGCGCAGGGTCTCGGTCAGCTCAAGGTTTGCCCGGGTGACAGGCGAAAGCCGCATGAACTGAGCTTCGTTGTAAGTAATGACGGTCTTTAACCGCTCCACGCCCTTGATCTGGGTATCGTGCAGATATTCCAGCAGCGCAGCCATAGCAAAGCGCACAAGGCCCTCGGCAGCTATGCCGGTGGTCTGCGGCCAGTCGCGGCCGAACTGCTCTTCCAGCGCAGACGCCACCAGCCCCGGCGCATAGCGCTCGTCCTCGACCAGTTCCACCGAGCAGTTCATGTTCTTTTTGATGTAGGCGGTCACCTCGCGGCAGTCCAGCAGGCCGGGGTTCAGCAGCACCTCGCTGGGGTGGTAGCGGCACAGCTCGGTAATGACCGCCGGGGCGATCTTATCCGCCGTCAGTTCGGTGATATGTGCCGTACCAGTGGAAACATCCGCAAAGCACAGGCCGGCCTTTTTGCCCTTGAGGTACAGGCTGGCAATGTAGTTATTGCGGTCGTCCTGCAGCATACTGCTTTCAATTACCGTACCGGGGGTGACCACCCGGATGATGTCCCTCTTGACAAGGCCTTTCGCCTTGGCGGGGTCCTCCACCTGCTCACAGATGGCCACCTTATAGCCCTTGGCGATCAGGCGCGCCACATAGCCCTCGTAGCTGTGGAAGGGCACGCCGCACATGGGGGCGCGCTCCGCAAGGCCGCACTGCTTGCCGGTAAGGGTAAGGTCCAGCTCCCGGGACGCCGTGACGGCATCGTCGAAGAACATCTCGTAAAAATCGCCGATGCGGTAAAAAAGAATTTCGTCCTTGTGTTGATTTTTGATCTCAAGATACTGCTGCATCATGGGCGAAAGCTCTGCCATGGTTTTTCCTCTTTCCCTTGTATGGTTCCGTCAGCCGGTTTGCGGGCTGTAACCGCCGGTGCAAACAAAACGCGGTCTGTGTTGCACAGCCGCGTTCCGGTCAAAAAAGTTTGCTCAGTGGCAGCCGCCGCAGGTGGAGCAGCTGCCGGTGCAGGAGGCAGAAGGCTCCTGCACGGTCATGGGGTCGCCGCCGTTCATGGCGGTGTTGATGATGGCGTCGATATAGTTGACCAGGTTCTCGCACTCGCGCTTGGCCTCGTTGTATGCCACCATGCCCTCGTTGCCCATGATCTGGCCGTAGAGGCTGTTCACCTTCTCGTTCAGCTCAGCGATGCGGGCGTCGTCGCGCTCGTTCTTGCCGATCTCGTTGTTCAGGTCCATGCGGGCCAGATTGAACTCGCCGATCAGGTTCTGCAGCTCCTCATCCTTATCGTTTGCCTTGCGGGCCTGATCCAGAATGACGTAGCGGGGGTCGGTCTGAAGTGCCATAGCGGCACGCTTGAAAAGATCAATGCAATCCATGATTGGGTTCTCCTTGTTGTTTTTATTCTTTCTGGGGCAGTTTGCCCCGGAATCACTTTTTTTATGCTTCCACTTCGCCCAGCAGCACGGTGGCGCGGGCACCGGTAAGATGTACAGTCGCGTAGCTGCCCAGCATTGCCGGGTCGGCGGCAAACTCCACGGTCAGGTTGTTGTCCAGCCGGCCGGAAAGGGTACCCTCGTTGCGGCCGAAGCCCTCCACCAGCACCCGGACAGTCTGCCCCACCTGTGCCTTGACCAGTGCCATGGCGATCTCGTCCTGCGTAGCCAGCAGGCGGGTCATGCGGTCGGTCTTTTCCTTGCGGGGGGTGGGGTCCGGCATTTCGGCAGCCTTAGTGCCGGTGCGCTTGGAGTAGATAAAGGTGAACAGCTGCATATAACCCACCTTGCGCACCAGTTCCAGCGTTTTTACAAAGTCCTCCTCGGTCTCGCCGGGGAAGCCCACGATGATATCGCTGGAGAAGGTGATGCCGGGCACGGTCTTGCGGGCGTAATCAATGAGCTCCAGATACTGTTCCACCGTATAGTGGCGGTTCATCTGCTGCAAAAGCCGGTCGGAACCACACTGCACCGGCAGATGCAGGTGCTTGCACAGCTTCGGCTGGGCGGCGATGGTATCAATGAGCTTATGGCTGGCGTCCTTGGGGTGGCTGGTCATAAAGCGGATGTGGTAATCGCCGGGCACGGTGCACAGCAGGTTGAGCAGGTCGGAGAAATCGATCTGTTCCTCCAGCCCCTTACCGTAGCTGTTCACGTTCTGACCCAGCAGGGTGATCTCCTTATAGCCCGCTTCCACAAGGCCGCGGAACTCGGCAAGGATATCGCCGGGCTTGCGGCTCTTCTCGCGGCCGCGGACATAGGGCACGATACAGTAGGTGCAGAAGTTATCGCAGCCGTACATGATGGGCAGCCATGCGCGGAACTCGCTCTCGCGCCGGATGGGAATGTTCTCCACGATGACCGGACGCTGAGCGGGATCCAGCAGCACCCGCTTATGCTTTTGCAGTTTCTGGGCAACCAGCTGCGGCAGAGTGTCGATGCCGTCCACGCCGAACACCAGATCCACATAGGGGTAGCTCTTGCGCAGCTTTTCCACAACATGCTTCTGGTTGGCCATGCAGCCGCACAGGCCGATGATGAGGCCGGGCTTTTTTTCCTTAAGGCCCTTCAGCGCGCCCACGTTGCCGAACACCCGCTGCTCGGCGTGCTCACGCACAGCGCAGGTGTTGAACAAAATCAGGTCGGCATCCTCGGGCTTATCGCACAGGCCGTAGCCGATATCTACCAGCACGCCCTTGATGCGCTCGCCGTCGTTGACGTTCTGCTGGCAGCCGTAGCTATGCACAAAGGCCAGCGGCGGGGTGTCGTAGGTCTGCCGCACCAGCTCGGCGGCAACGGTATTATGTTCAAAGTTAATGTATTCCAAAAAAACCATCCTTCTCCGCCGGGCAGGGTAGCCCCGTGCGGCGAAACTCTATTTTCTGCCATTCTATAAAAGACACTCTTTAGTATACCCTGTTTGGCCGCTGCGGGCAAGAGGAAACACGCAAATTTTATGCCTGTTCTGCCGCTGCTGCCTCTGCAGCCTGCCTGCGGCAGCACTCCTCGCACACGCCCAGCAGCACCACGGCGCAGTCCTGCACCCTGCCCTTCTGGTTTTTGACCAGCTCCATCACCTGTTTTCCGTCCACCTCTGCATCGGTGACGCCGCCGCAGACGGTGCAGTACAAATGGCTGTGCCACGGCAGGGTGTGGTCAAAGCGGTCTGCCTTACCGGGAATGGACACCCGGCGCACCCGCCCGGCTTCCACCAGACTGTTCAGGTTACGGTATACAGTGCCAAGGCTCAGGTTCGGGCACTCCTGCGCGGCTTTATCGTAGATTTCCTCCGCAGTCGGGTGGTCGCACAGCTGCTGCACCGTCTGCATGACAAGCTCCCGCTGTTTTGAGTAACGCATATCCATCCTCCTTTTTCACACAGTTCAGACGTTTTCTTCCCCTTTGATCTTTGCCCAGTACGCCCGGGCGGCCTGTTCGGTCTTGTTGTCGCCAAAGGTGTAGTACCTAGTATCCTTCAGCACATCCGGCAGATACTGCTGCTGTACCCAGTGGTTGGCGTAGCTGTGGGCGTATTTGTAGTTCTGCCCCTTTACCAGCGCATCTTCGCCGTCAAAGTGTTTGTTTTGCAGCTGGCGCGGGATGGGCCCGGTGCGCCCGGCCTGTACGTCCGCAATGGCTGCGTTGATGGCGTCGTGGGCGCTGTTGGATTTGGGGCTGGTGGCCACCAGAATGACCGCGTCCGCAAGCGGCAGACGCGCCTCCGGCAGGCCCACCATGTTGGCGGCATCCACCGCCGCCTTGACGATGGGGATGATCTGCGGGTAGGCAAGCCCCACATCCTCACAGGCACACACCATCAGGCGGCGGCAGGCAGAGGGCAGGTCGCCCGCTTCCAGCAGGCGTGCCAGATAGTGCAGCGCCGCGTCCGGGTCGGACCCGCGCATGGACTTCTGGTAGGCAGACACGATGTCGTAGTGGTCGTCGCCCTCCCGGTCGTAGCGCATGGCGGTGCGGCGGGTGACCTGCCGGATCATATCCAAGGTAATGCGTTTTTCTCCGTTTTCCACCGGCGCTGCCGTGACTGCAAAGTCCAGACAGCCCAGTGCCTTGCGCAGATCGCCCCCGGCGCTTTCGGCCAGATAGGCACAGGCATCCTCATCCATGCATACCGGCACCTGTTCCCCTTCGGAAAGGCGCTGCACGGCGTTGCGCACCCCACGCTCCACGTCCGCTGCGGCAAGGGGCTTGAACTCAAACACCGTGCAGCGGGAAAGCAGCGCGTTATAGATGTAGAAATAGGGGTTCTCGGTGGTGGAAGCGATCAGGGTGACGCTGCCGTCCTCGATACACTCCAAAAGGCTCTGCTGCTGCTTTTTGTTCAGATACTGGATCTCGTCCAGATACAGCAGAATGCCGCCCGCCGCTGCCAGCGTGCCGATATCCTTGAGCACTGCCTTGATATCCCCGGTGCCGCAGGAGGTACCGTTGAGCTTGTGCAGGGTCATGCCGCTGTTCTCGGCAATGATGCGTGCCACCGTGGTCTTTCCGGTACCAGAGGGACCGTAAAAGATCATGTTGGGGATGCGCCCGCTCTCGATGGTGCGGCGGAACACCCGTCCCGGAGCCAGCAGATGCTGCTGCCCACACACATCCGCCAGCGTTTGGGGACGCAGGCGCTGCGCAAGTGGTTCATTCATGGTGGTTTCTCCTTCCCTGCCCGCAAGGCACTTTTTATATAGTATAGCGCATTTAGAAAAGGAGGACAAGGGCTTTTCTGAAAATCATTCTCAGATAATGCCCTGCAAACATTTACAAATCCTGTCAAACATGGTATGATTCAGGTATTCCCTTTTAAAGGAGGTTTGTCCCATGCCGGTACGAAAAAAAGCCCCGGAGGATCTTACCGCAAAAAAAGCGCTGGCGCTGGAGGTCATCCGGCGTCTCAAGGCCGAATACCCGGATGCTGGTTGCACCTTGGACTACGACCACGCATGGCAGCTGCTGGTCAGCGTGCGGCTGGCAGCCCAGTGCACGGATGCCCGGGTGAACATTGTGGTGGAGGAACTGTTTGCCAAATACCCAAGCGTGGCGGCGTTGGCTGCCGCCGAGCCGGAGGACATTGAGGCCATCGTCAAGCCCTGCGGGCTGGGACACTCCAAGGCGCGGGATATCTCGGCTTGTATGCGGATGCTGCGGGATCAATACAACTGCCGTGTGCCCAATACCTTTGAGGAGTTGCTCGCTTTGCCCGGCGTAGGACGCAAGAGCGCAAACCTCATCATGGGGGACGTGTTCGGCAAGCCCGCCATCGTTACCGACACCCACTGCATCCGGCTGTGCAATAAGATCGGCCTTGTGGACGGCATCAAGGAGCCGCAAAAAGTGGAGATGGCTTTGTGGAAGATCATCCCGCCGGAGGAAGGCAGCGACCTTTGCCACCGCTTTGTGATGCACGGCCGCGCGGTGTGCAACGCCCGCAAGCCGGAATGCGAAAAATGCTGTTTGAAAGACATCTGCCGCACCGCCCGCGAAGCCGCCGGGCAGCAGGCAGAGCCATAATTTTTAAGGAGGTATAAACTATGATCACTTTAACGATTTTGCTCATCGTTGCCCTGCTGTGCGTACTGGTGGGCTGCCTGACCGGCCTGCTGACGCTGGTGGGCGTGCTGGCCTCCCTTTTTGTGGGCGTGCTGGTGGGCGCGCTGGCCGGATATCTGGCCGGGCACTTTATGGGCACGGAAACTTCCCTTGGCCGCAACATCCTGATGGGCGTGCTGGGCAGCTTTGTGGGCGAGTTTTTGTTCGGCCTGCTGGGCATCCACGCCTCCGGCAGCTTTTCTTCCTTTGCCATCTCGGTGATCGGCGCCTGCATCTGCATTTGGATCGGTCAGAAGATCTCTAAGTAAGTTTTTTGGATCAATATGCCGCCGCATTCTGCTGCCGGAGTTTCCGGGCAGGGTGCGGCGGCTTTTTTATGGGCGTTCTGCCGGATAAACGCCGCCCGGGCTGTGCAGGCCGCCGAACTTTCTGCCAATTCTTGACAGGCATTCCCTGCCGTTGTATCGTTGACCCAGAAACGGAGGCTTCAACATGGAAAAAGCACTTGCACATATTTCCGAGGACGGCACCCGCACCCAGACCGTCTACGAGCATCTTTCCGGCACAGCACGCCTTGCCGGAGCTTTTGCTGCTCCCTTTGGCGCAGCACAGGAGGCCGAATACGCTGCATGGCTGCACGACATTGGCAAATACAGCGCAGCTTTCCAGCAGCGGCTGGCGGGCGGTGCTGCAACTGACCACTCGACCGCCGGTGCGCAGGAAGCGATGAAGGGCTGTGCGCCCCACGTTCAGGCGGCCTTTGCCATAGCCGGGCACCACACCGGTCTGCCGGACGGCGGCAACAAAAGGGCAGCTGATTCTGCTGACGGTACCCTGTTCGGGCGGCTGAAAAAGCCGGTGGAGCCTTACGATGGCTGGCGGGAGGTCACCCTGCCCCAGAGCGCCCCGCCGGACTGGGCAAACCGCGACCCGCTGGATTTTGCATTTTTCACCCGGATGCTCTACTCCTGTCTTGTGGACGCGGATTTTATCGACACCGAAACTTTTATGAACGGTCAGGCCGCGCCCCGGGGCAGCAGCACCGCGCTTTCTTCTCTGCTGGAAAAGGTGCGTGCCAAGGCGGCCGGCTATCTTACGGCGCAGAGCACCTCGCCGGTAAGCATCCAGCGCAATACTGTGCTGCGCGCCTGTATGGAGAAAGGTGCCCACGGTGCTCCGGGACTGTATACCCTCACCGTGCCCACCGGCGGCGGCAAGACCTTTGCCTCCCTTGCCTTTGCGCTGGAACAGGCGGCCGCGCAGGGCATGAAGCGAGTGGTCTATGTTATTCCGTATATGTCCATCATCGACCAGACTGCCGCTGTTTTTGCAGACCTTCTGGGCGCAGAAAACGTACTGGCCGATTACTCCTGCGCGGACTACAAAAGCCTTGAACAGGAAAAGCTGACCCCGGCGCAGTACCGCCAGCTGCTGGCCAGCGAAAACTGGGATGCACCTGTTGTGGTGACCACCGCCGTGCAGTTTTTTGAATCGCTGTACGCCAACCGCAGCAGCCGCTGCCGCAAGCTGCACAACATTGCGAACAGTGTGATCATCTTTGACGAAGCACAGACCCTGCCCACCAGTTATCTGCTGCCCTGCGTCAGCGCCATTGCACAGCTGGTGCGGCATTACCACGCCACCGCCGTGTTATGCACCGCCACCCAGCCCGCATTAGAGTCCTATTTCCGGCAGTTTGCGCCGGAGCTGCCCTTGCAGGAGATCGTGCCGGACACTGCCACTTTATACAGCACCCTGCGCCGCACCACCCTTTGCGATGCCGGAGAGCTGACGCAGGAGGCACTGACTGCACAGCTTTGCGCACTGCCACAGGTGCTGTGCGTAGTGAACCGGCGCAAAACGGCGCAGGAAGTGTACGCCGCCCTGCCCGCCGAGGGCAGCTACTGCCTGACCACCCTGCTGTGCGCCGCAGACCGCCGCCGTCAGCTGGCAGAGATCCGGCAGCGGCTGCGGGAAGGGCTGCCCTGCCGGGTGGTTTCCACCTCGCTGATCGAAGCCGGTGTGGACGTGGATTTCCCCGCCGCATACCGGGAACAGTGCGGGCTGGACTCTCTTTTGCAGACCGCCGGGCGCTGCAACCGGGAGGGACGCCGCAGCGCGGCAGAGAGCATGGTATATCGTTTTAAGCTGGAAGGCTGCAGCGTACCGCAGATGCTGCACCAGAATGTGCATGCCATGCAGTACGCAGCAGGCTGCACCGCAGCGCTGGACAGTCCGGAGGCGGTCAGGGCTTATTTTAAGGAGCTGTATTTTGCGCGGGGCGAGGCCGCACTGGACACAAGCGGCATTCTGGATGCCCTGCGCAAGGGGATCTCGGGCTGCATTTTCCCGTTTGCGCAGGTGGCAGAGCAGTTCCATCTGATCGAAGCACCCACCCGCACTGTTTACCTGCCCGTTGGCGAAGGCGCCGCACTTTGCGAGCAGCTGCGCAGCGGAACTGTGAACCGCACACTTTACCGTAAGCTGGGCGCTTACAGCGTAGCCTGTTATGCCCAGCAGTTTCAGGCACTGGATGCCGCCGGGGCGTTGGAGATGCTACCCAACGGCAGTGCTATCCTGACCGATAGCACCCTATACGATGCTACGACCGGACTTTCCATGGACGTAGAGACCGGAAAAGGCCTGTTTTTCTGACAAAAAATCAAAAAAATGGCAAAGAAAATACGTAAAAGTCCTTTTTATAACACTTTAGATGCTGTATTATAAATATAAATCAAATTTGAAAGGAGGTGGTGTTCATGTCCATGCTGATCGAGGTCTGGGGCGACTACGCCTGCTTTTCAAGACCGGAGATGAAAACCGAGCGTGTATCCTATGACATCATGACGCCCTCGGCGGCGCGCGGGCTGGTGGAGGCCATCTACTGGCACCCGGGCATGAAGTACCATATCGACCGCATCTATCTGCTCAAGCCGGTGCAGTTTGCCAGTATCCGGCGCAACGAGGTCAAGGCTACCCTGCTGTCCTCGGCGGTGCTCAGTGCAGCCAAGGGCGGCGAGGTGCCCATGCTGTGTACGGCTGAGAATATCCAGCAGCGGGCAGCGCTGGTGTTGCAGGATGTGCACTACGTCATCGAATGCCATTTTACCATGACCGAAAAAGCCGCACCCGGCGATAACCCGGGCAAATTTCAGGATATCTTGCGGCGGCGGCTGAAGAAGGGGCAGTGCTATCACCAGCCCTGCTTTGGCTGCCGGGAGTTCCCGGCAAACTTCCGGGAATGGCACGGCAAGGCTGAAGAGATCCCCGCACTGTCCCTTACGCAGGATCTGGGCTTTATGCTGTATGATCTGGACTACTCCGACCTGGAAAATATCCGCTCCCAGTTCTTCCGGGCAAAGCTGGAAAACGGCGTTCTGGACTGCCGGGATGTGGAGGTGTTTACATGATCTTACAGGCACTTACTGCCTATTACGAGCAGCTTGTCCGGCAGGGCAAGCTTTCTGCCCCCGGCTGGGACGACAGCTTTAAGGTGAGCTACGAGCTGCGGTTGAATGACGCCGGGCAGCTGCTTAGGGTCGTTCCCCTTCTCACCGAAAAGACCGTGGGCAAAAAGACAGTCCTTGCCCCGCGTGCAATGCGCGTACCGGCGCATGAAAAGCGTTCCTCCGGCATTGCTGCCAACTTTTTGTGCGACAACTCTACCTATTTGCTGGGCGCAGACGAAAAAGGCAAGCCGGAGCGCTCTGCGGATTGCTTCAAGGCCTGTGCCAAATTGCATCACGCCATTCTGGATGGCGTAGACAGCCCCGCAGCCCGGGCGCTCCTTGCTTATTTTGACAGCTGGGATCCGGCGCAGGCTGCCACGCATCCCCTATTGGCTGAGCAATGGAAGGAGATCACCGGCAACGCCAACCTGATTTTTGGCTACGAAGCTGCCGACCACAGTCACAGCTTTGTCAACGACGACCCTGCCATTCAGAACGCATGGCAGGCGCACTACAACGACCGCTCTGCTGATTCGGACATGGGGCAATGCCTGATTACCGGGAAATATGCCCCCATCGAGCGCACCCATCCGAATATCAGCGGTGTGCCCGGGGCGCAAAGTTCCGGCGCAGCACTGGTATCCTTCAACGCACCGGCCTTCTGCTCCTACGGCCACGAGCAGGGCGAGAACGCCCCTGTCAGCAAGTACGCCGCCTTTGCCTATACCACTGCACTGAACCGCCTGCTTGCTGACCGCAACCACTGCAAACATGTTGGCGATACCACCATTTTGTGCTGGGCAGAAAACGCAGAGCCGGTCTATCAGGACGCCATGAGCATGTTCCTGTTTGGGGCAGATGGAGCAGCCGGCATTCAGGAAAGCGATGTACAGGCCGCACTCAAACGGCTGTCTGCCGGGCAGACAGTGCCTTTTCTGGAAAAAGAGCTTTCGCCCGACCAGCACTTTTATCTATTGGGTCTGGCACCCAATGCAGCGCGTCTTTCGGTGCGGTTCTTTTTGCGGGACACCTTCGGCAGCTTTGCGCAAAACCTGCAAAAGCACGCCGAGGAAATGGAGATCGACTGCTCGGAAAAAGAAAAATTCCGCACCCTGCCCATCTGGGCTGTGGTGAATGAGACCACCCGCACCGTGCCCGGGCAGCCCGCAAAGCCGTCCCCGCAGCTGGCAGGCGACCTGCTGCGCGCCGTGCTGACCGGCGGGCGTTACCCCGCTACTCTGCTGAACGGAGTGACCCTGCGCATCCGTGCCGAGCAGAATGTGACCCGCGGCCGGGCTGCTGTGATCAAAGCGTATTACCTGCGTAATTACCCTACCGAACTGAACAAGGAGGTCTATACTGTGAGCCTGAACGAAACCACCAATGTTCCCTATCTTCTGGGGCGGCTGTTCTCGGTGCTGGAGGCTGTGCAAAAAGCTGCCAACCCCGGCATCAACACCACCATCAAGGACCGGTATTTCAACGCCGCCTGCGCCACGCCGGGCATGGCCTTCCCCACCCTGCTGCGGCTGAGCCAGAAGCATCTGCGCAAGCTGAACGACGGCCTTGCCACCTACTACGATAATCAGATCGCCGAACTGATGGCGCAGCTGCCGGAAAGCGGTTTCCCCGCTCGGCTCAGCCTGCCGGATCAGGGCAAATTTGCCATCGGTTACTACCACCAGACCCAGAAACGCTTTGCCAAAAAGAACGAGGAGGAATAAAAAATGTCTGCACCTATCAAAAACCGCTACGATTTTGTTATTCTGTTCGATGTAGAGAACGGCAACCCCAACGGTGACCCCGATGCCGGCAATATGCCCCGCATCGATCCTGAGACCGGCTACGGGCTGGTGACCGATGTCTGCCTGAAGCGCAAGATCCGCAACTATGTGGAGACGCTGAAGGAGGACGCCCCCGATGCCGATAATTACCGCATCTATGTCAAGGAGGGCGTACCCCTGAACCGCAGCGATGCCGAGGCGCTGGAGCATAACGGTCTGACCCCCAAGGACGACCTGAAAAAGGCCAAGAAAAGCGACCCGGAGATCGACCGCAAGCTGCGGGATTATATGTGCGAACATTTCTACGATATCCGCACCTTCGGTGCCGTGATGACCACCTTTGTCAAGGGTGCGCTGAACTGCGGCCAGGTGCGCGGGCCGGTACAGCTGAGCTTTGCCCGCTCTGTTGACCCTATCGTGCCGCAGGAGGTGACCATTACCCGCGTAGCCATCACCACCGAGGCAGACGCTGAAAAGAAGAACAGTGAAATGGGCAACAAGCATATCGTACCCTACGGCCTGTACCGTGCCGAGGGTTACGTTTCTGCCAACCTTGCCCGCAAGACCACCGGCTTCTCGGATGAAGATCTGCAGCTGCTGTGGCAGGCCATCCTGAATATGTTCGAGAACGACCATAGTGCTGCACGCGGCAAGATGGCCGTGCGGGAGCTGATCGTGTTCAAGCACGATTCCGAGCTGGGCAATGCGCCCGCCTACAAGCTGTTTGATGCCGTTACCGTGGCGCACAAGGCCGAGGTGGTCGCGCCCCGCAGCTATCAGGACTACACCGTTACGGTGGCCAACACCCTGCCGGAGGGTGTGCACTGCGAGAGGTTCCACTGATGGACGCGCCGGACGACTACCTGCAAATGTCCGGCATCCAGCATTTTGCCTTCTGCCGTCGCCAGTGGGCACTGATCCATCTGGAACAGCAGTGGGCAGAAAATCTGTGCACCACCGAAGGGCAGCTGAACCACGCCCGTTGTCACGATGATACCCGCACCGAGCGCCGGGGCGATTTGCTGATCACTCGGGGAATGCGGGTGGTCAGCCACCAGCTGCGGATGGCAGGCAACTGCGACGTGGTGGAGTTCCGGGCTTGTGCGGATGGTATTCCGCTGCAAAGCACCCCCGGGCGCTGGCAGCCCTACCCGGTGGAGTACAAACACGGCCACGCAAAAGAAACCGATGCTGACCGGCTGCAATTATGCGCACAGGCCATGGCGCTGGAAGAAATGCTGGTGTGCCATATCCCGGAAGGGGCGCTGTATTACTGCGAGACGAAGCGGCGGGAAGCCGTGCCTTTTACCGAGGCGCTGCGTAGCACTACCCGGCAGATGGCAGACGAGATGAACCAGTATTTTGCCCGGGGCCACACCCCAAAGGTAAAGCCTGGCAAGCACTGCAACGCCTGCTCCCTGAAAGAGTTCTGCCTGCCGATTCTCTGCCAGAAGGCAGACGCCAAGGACTATCTGCGGCGTTATCTGAACGAGGCGACCACGGAGGTGACACCATGCGGCAATTCCTGAACACCCTGTTTGTTCTCAGCGAGGACGCCTACCTTACGCTGGACGGCGAAAACGTTGTGGTCAGCCGTGCAAAGACCGAGGTCGGGCGGGTGCCGCTGCACACGCTGGAAAGCATCCTCTGCTTCAGTTACGCAGGTGCCAGCCCCGCGCTGATGGGCAAATGCGGGCGTATGGGCATCGACCTGAGCTTTTATACCCCGCGCGGACGCTTTTTAGCGCGTACTGTGGGCGAGGAACGTGGCAACGTATTGCTGCGGCAGACCCAGTACGCCGTTGCCGCCAGCGAGGCGCTCAGCTGCAGCTATGCCCGCAGCTTTATTCTGGGCAAGGTGTACAATGCCCGCTGGGTGCTGGAACGTGCCACCCGGGACCACCCGCAGCGGGTGCCCGTGGACGAATTAAAACAGACCAGCGCACAACTGGCGGCTGCCCTGCCGCTGGTGGAAGGCTGCGAGGATCCGGAGCAGCTGCGCGGGCTGGAGGGCGAAGCCGCACAGCGGTACTTCGACCGGTTCAACGCGCTGATCTTACAGCAGAACGATGCCTTTGTGTTTACCTGCCGCAGCCGCAGACCGCCACTGGACAATGTGAACGCGCTACTGTCCTTTGCCTATTCCCTGCTGGCCAGCGATTGCGCCGCCGCGCTGGAGGGTGCTGGGCTGGACCCTTATGTAGGCTTTTTGCACCGGGCACGCCCCGGGCGGCGCAGCCTTGCGCTGGACTTGATGGAGGAGCTACGCGCCGTTTTTGCAGACCGTTTCGTGCTGTCCTGTATCAACCAGAAAGTGCTGCATGCAAAGCACTTTGAAAAGCAGGAAAACGGTGCCGTTCTGCTGACCGATGAGGGACGCCGTGCATTCCTGAACGCCTGGCAGCAGAAAAAGCGCGAGGTCATCACCCACCCGTTTTTGAAGGAAAAGCTCTGCTGGGGACTTGTGCCCTATGTGCAGGCGTTGCTGCTGGCGCGCACCCTGCGGGGCGATTTAGAGGTTTACCCTCCGTTTTTCTGGAAATGAGGTGCAATCATGCTGGTACTGATCACCTACGACGTAAACACCGAGACCTCTGCCGGACGCAAGCGGCTGCGCAAGGTTGCCAAGAAGTGCGTGGATCATGGGCAGCGGGTGCAAAATTCCGTGTTCGAATGCCTGCTGAACGCATCGCAGTACGCGGTGCTCAAGGCGGAGCTGACCGCCCTGATCGACCCCGCCTTAGACAGTCTGCGGTTCTACCAACTGGGCAACAACTACCAGACCAAGGTCGAACACGTTGGACTACACCCGGAGTTTGCACAGGACAGCGTGCTGATCTTTTGATGTCCGGCCAGTGCGAACAGACAGTGCACATGGTTTTCCGGGATGCTTCGCACTGGAATAACAGTCGACTGTGCAAGTAGCGGTGTAATTTTACGGCTTGCTTTACAGAGACCTCTTTGCAATTTGTGCAGGGAGGTGTATAATGAGACAAAAGCAGAGTATTTTCTCTCTGTTTTTGCTGTCGCCCTCCTCGCGGAGGGCGTGGATAGAAATTTTGCCTGCTACTACATCCAGCTTCACTGATTTCGTCGCCCTCCTCGCGGAGGGCGTGGATAGAAATGCGAGTACCATTAGTCATTTGTTTTTAGGAGCCCGTCGCCCTCCTCGCGGAGGGCGTGGATAGAAATACGATGCTCCTGAAGCATACGACACACTGCTTGAAAGTCGCCCTCCTCGCGGAGGGCGTGGATAGAAATCCTAGACTTGATACTATTAGTAACATCTCCCGGACGTCGCCCTCCTCGCGGAGGGCGTGGATAGAAATCGGGCGGCGGCTTTTTGCGCTGCTGCGGCAGCGGTCGCCCTCCTCGCGGAGGGCGTGGATAGAAATAACATTGCGTCCAGCACTTGCACCGCAGACATGGGTCGCCCTCCTCGCGGAGGGCGTGGATAGAAATCATGCCGCCCAAAGTCTGGCCGCGCTCCATGTCACGTCGCCCTCCTCGCGGAGGGCGTGGATAGAAATAAGTTGCAAAAGATTTAAAGCAACTTGGAATCCACGTCGCCCTCCTCGCGGAGGGCGTGGATAGAAATGCAAGGTTAAGCTGCCGCCCAAAATCTGAGCCATTGTCGCCCTCCTCGCGGAGGGCGTGGATAGAAATCAGCAGGCAATCAAGGAAAACGATTCGGACAAGGTCGCCCTCCTCGCGGAGGGCGTGGATAGAAATAGGGCGTTGTACTCAGTGGCGGCATCCAGCGGCAGTCGTCCTCCCCGCGGAGGGCGTGGATAGAAATATCTCGTGGATTGAGGACGCGATGATCTACGAGCGGTCGCCCTCCTCGCAGAGGGTGCGGATAGAAATTCGTACATTCCAAGGAAGAACGCCGGCAGCATCACGTCGTCCTCCTCGCGGAGGGTGCGGATAGAAATATCCGCTATATCAATGGCACTGATTACCTGTCCGGTCGCCTGAGCGCCACTTCTTGCGCCACTCAATAAAGCAATTTCCAGATAAACAGGGGTAATTAAGGCACAATCGCCCACTTTCACATCCCCTGCCGCACAAACAGAACCCCCCGAAAACTGGCTTCACAAGCCAACTTTCGGGGGGGGGTTCTCTTTGGAGCTACTGACCTGATTCGAACAGGCGACCTGCTCATTACGAGTGAGCTGCTCTACCAGCTGAGCCACAGTAGCACATTGCACATCTGCTGCAACAGGTAATATTTTACCATATTTCCGCGGTGCTGTCAAGGCCGGATTTCCTGTAAGCTGGGCAGCTTTTGCAGGGAGTTTCACAAAAAGTTGTTGCATTTTAGCCCAGCGGCTTTATAATAGAATTGATTGTGCAAAAGGCCGCGCCTTTTGCCGGAAAGGACGAGTTGCACCATGATCTTTGTTCCCCTGCTGCACTACTTTTTGTGCAAGAATGATTACAGCGGCAACGAAGCCGGGCTGCGCTACCGGCTTACGCCGGGCAAGCGCACCGTGCCGGACCCGGACGGCGGCGCGGATGCCACCAAAGAGGAGAAGATCCTCACCGTGGACTACTGGCCCGCGCCTTGGACGATCGACAAGACCGACCCCGCCCTGCGCCGCCGGGAGGTATTTCCGCTTACGGACGAAGGGCGTGCCGCCGCCGCGCAGTATCTGAAAGATGCCTACGAGGCCGAGCCGGAGCGCTGGAACAACTGCCCGGACATGATGGACTGCGACCCCTGGGAGCCGCCTGCTGAACCGGATACTGCCAACGAATAAACCGAACGAGGAAACCATGATCTACCGTTTGAAAGAACTGAAAGGCGATACCATCGCCGTGCCGCAGCTGGTGTTCTCCAAGCTGGGCATTGCCGAAGAATACAATGTGCGGGTGGCGCTGTATGTGCTGGCCACCGGCGTGACCGACCCGGACAAGATCTGCGCCGACCTCAAGCTGCGCAGCCGTATCAGCGCCGAGAGCGCGCTGGCTTTCTGGGCGGGTGCGGGGCTTTTGGAACGCTATGAGGAAAACGCCGCGCCGGGCGCAGAGCCCAGCGCTCCCGCCCCCATGCGCTGGGCGGAGATCGCCGCCGCCAGCCGCACCGACCCCATGATCTCCAGCCTGATCGACTGCGGCCAGACCAGCTTTGCCCGTCCGCTGACCCATACCGAGATGGAAAAACTGGTGAACCTGTATGTGCAGGAGGGCTTTGCACCCGAGACCGTGATGCTGTGCGTAGCTTATGTGGCCAGCCGGGGCAAGCGCACCATGGCTGCCGTGACCCACGAATTAAAGGTCTGGCGCGCTGAGGGCGTGGAGACCGGCGAGCAGGCCGATGCCCACTTAAAGCTGCTGGCGCTGCGCCAGAGCCGCGAGGAATACGTCAGCAGCCTGCTGCAGATTTCCCCCGAGGAGCTGACGCTGGGCGGGCGCAAGGCCATTGCACGGTGGTACGAGGTGTACGGCTACGATGACGCCATGGTGCAGGAAGCTGCCGTACAGGCCGGCCCCAAGCGGGATCTGTGGTACTGGAACAGCATCCTGAAAACATGGAACGCCAAGGGTCTGCGCAGCATCCATGACGTGCGTGGGCCGGTGGCCGCAGCCGGGGCAAGCCGGAATATCCGGGTGGACCGCGCTGCACCCAGCGGAAACGATATCCTGAAAAACGCCACCCGCCGCCGTTCTCTTATCAAGAAACCGGAGTAAGGAGCCTTTATGCGTACCAAAAACGAATTGTATCAGCAGGCATTGCGCACTGTAGCCATGCGGCGGCAGACCGCCCGCGCCTTAGCGCAGGATGCACAGACCGAGGCCGAAGCTGCCATTCCCGGGCTGCGACACGCTGAGGAGGAAGTGCGTGTGCGGGGCATCCGCTGCGCCATTGCCGGAGCCTCCGGCAAGGACCGCACCGAGACTGCTGCCGCCCTTGCGGCGGCGAAGCAGAAGCTGACTGCCCTGCTGGCTGAGAGCGGACGCCCTGCGGATGCGCTGGAGCCAAAGTTCACCTGCAAGCGGTGCGAAGACACCGGCGCGGTGGACGGCCATACCTGCGACTGTGTGCGCCGGGTGATGCAGCAGCTGCGCCGGAAGGAGATCGAGGAGCTTTCCAGCCTATCCATCTCCAGCTTTGACACCATGCAGCTGGACTACTACCCAAACACGGTGGACAAGACACTGGGCGAGAGCGTGCGCAGCTATATGGCCGAGGTTCTGGCCGACCTGCGGGATTACGCCGCGGACTTCTCCCCCGCCACCCGCGAAAGCCTGCTGTTGGTGGGCAACGCAGGGCTGGGCAAGACCCATGCCGCCCTTGCCATTGCCGGGGAGGTGCTGCGGCAGAACTATGATGTGATCTATGTCTCCTGCCCGGACTTTTTCGGCAAGCTGGAAGCGCTGCATTTCGGCACAGACCCCGGCGGCGAGGAGGAGACCTTGTTCCAGACTGCCTGCAACGCTGACCTGCTGATTTTGGATGATCTGGGTACCGAGTTCAATTCCAGCTTCTTCCTGACGAATCTGTACAGCCTGCTGAATAACCGCTTGGGCGCAAAGCTGCCTACCATTGTCACCACCAATATCACGGACGGCGCACTGCTGGAAAAGCTGTATACGGAGAAGATCTCCAGCCGCCTTGCGGCCTTTGTGCAGATCCAGTTTTTAGGCAGTGATATCCGGGTACAGAAAGCCGCCGAATAAATCGTTTTGTTTCTGCGGAATCCGTATATCTTTTGAGAGAAACAATTTTAAAATAAGTGCGAATTGTCGTGCAAACGAAAAGCCATCTGCCGCAACATGACCGGGGGCGAAGCCCTTGGAATCAGCTGTTGTAGATGGCTTTATTTTGTGACAAATCAGAACTCTAATGCCGGGCTTACCTCGTTGCGGCGCTGTGCCTGCACGATGCAATCTTTTTCCGGCACGACACCGGCTGCACCCAAGGTGGTGAACACGGTCTGCAGGGCAAGGGCGGGCGTGTTATTCTCCTGCGAGAGATGGCACAGGGCGAACTTTTTACAGCCGCTCTGGATGAGCTCCAGAAGCTTTGCGGAGCACTCATCGTTGGAAAGGTGTCCTCGCACGCTCTCGATGCGGGCGCGCAGATAGTAGGGGTAGGGCCCGCTGCGCAGCATATGTAGGTCGTAGTTGCTTTCCAGTGCCACAAGGTCGCAGCCGGAAAGCGCTTCGTGCACCGGCGGGGTCAGGGTGCCAAGGTCGGTGGCGATGGTCATGGTCTTATCGTCCGGGGTGTGGATGCGGTAGCCCACACAGGGCACATCGTGGCTGGTGGGGAAGGACTGCACCCCGAAGCAGCCGATGTTCTCTTCCCTGCCCTCCAGCGCGTTCAGTTCGCAGTTGGCAGGCACGATATCGTTGGCATCCAGAAAATCCAGCGTAGCCGCTGCGCCGTACACCGGCAGCGGGTTCTTTTTCAGGAAGGTGGAAAGCCCCTTGACGTGGTCGCTGTGCTCGTGGGTGACAAGGATGCCCGCGCAATCGCTGACGGCTAGCCCCAGCGATTTGAGCGCTGCCGTGGTGGTGCGCACCCCCTTGCCCATATCCACGATGAGGTACTGCGCACCGCAGCGCACCACGCTGCTGTTGCCGGAGGAGCCGGAATACAATGAAATGAACTCTGCCATGAAAACCTCTTATGTTAAAACCTGAAAACAGCCCGCCGCACAGAACTTACGGCAGGCTGTTTGTTTTGTTGTTTGTGTTACAGGGCCTGTTCCAGCGCAGCGGGCATCCGCTCCACCTTGCTGATATCAGCGCCCAGACCGCGCAGCTTTTCCACGATATTCTCGTAGCCGCGCTCGATATGGCCGATCTCCTCGATCTCGCTGGTGCCGTCGGCCATCAGAGCAGCCACCACCATAGCGGCACCGGCACGCAGGTCGGAAGCGCGCAGCGGTGCGGGACTGAGCTTTTCTACGCCCTCAAACACGGCCACCTGACCGTCCACCTGCACACTGGCACCCATCTTGCGCAGCTCGTCCACATAGCGGAAACGATTATCCCACACGCTCTCGGTGATGGTGCTGGTGCCCTTGGCCACGCTCAGCAACACACCCATCAGGGGCTGCATATCGGTGGGGAAGCCGGGGTGCGGCATGGTGTTGATCTTCAGCGGCAGAATATCACCGGTACGGGATACCCGCACAGCATCGTCAAATTCTTCCACAGTGATCCCTGCACGGCGCAGCTTGGCCGTGATAGGCTCCAGGTGCTTAGGGGTGACGTTCTTGATGAGCACATCGCCGCCGGTGGCAGCGGCAGCTACCATGTAGCTGCCGGCCTCGATCTGATCCGGGATGATGCTGTAAGTGCAGCCGTGCATTTTTTCCACGCCGCGTACCTTAATGACATCGGTACCGGCACCGCGCACATCTGCGCCACACATATTCAAAAAGTTTGCCAGATCCACCACATGGGGCTCCTTGGCGCAGTTTTCCAGAATGGTCTGACCCTTGGCCATGACCGCAGAGAGCATACCGTTCATGGTGGCGCCCACGCTGACCTTATCAAAGAAGATATGGGCACCGGTCAGCTCCTGCTTGGAGCGCACGGTGATCATGCCGTAGTCCACGCTGTCCTCTGCGCCCAGCGCACTGAACACCTTCAGGTGCTGGTCGATGGGGCGGGGGCCCAGATTGCAGCCGCCGGGCATGGCCACCTGTGCCTTGCCGAAACGGGAGAGCAGTGCGCCAAGGAAGTAGTAGCTGGCGCGCATCTGGCGGGACAGGTCGTCCGGAACATTGGTGGTGACCAGATGCCGCGTATCGATCTCGTAGGTGTTGCGGTTGAGCATCTTCACCTGTGCACCAAGGGTGCTCAGGATCTTGAGGCTGACTGACACATCGCTGATATCGGGCAAGTTTTCGATCACGCAGACATCCGCTGCCAGAATGGTGGCAGGCAGAATGCCCACAGCCGCATTTTTTGCGCCGGAAATGGTCACTTCTCCGTGCAGGGGCTTACCGCCGGTAATAACAAATTTCTCCACTTTTATGATCTCCTTGTCAAAGGCCTGTGCCACAGGCCTGTTAAGGCTACTGAAAGCATTCCATTTCGTTACTTGTACTGCCGGGGTGTACAGATTTACCAACATCGGGGCAGATTTATAACTATCCTATTATACACTACTTCTACAAAAAAGCAAAGCCCGATTTGTATCTGTTTCATTATTTTCTGTTTTGCCCAGATTACACGCGGATATTCCAATAATTTATTGAATTTTTCATCAATTTTGACGAATGCCGACCCAAATTTCACCCTTTGGCGATATCACCAAACGTGATCCTCGCACCGCGCCTCCGGGATCCAGCCCAGCTGATAGGCCGTTACCAGCTGCTTGAGGTCGTGCACGCGCTCCCGCAGCACCTCGCCCTCGTCCGTATCTTCCACGAGGATGCGATGATTTTCGGTCTCCAGAATGTTCTTCTGGGACAGGATGTCCAAGTTCTCCCGCACCGCTTTTTCTGCGCTTTCAAAGGGCTGATGGGTGCGCAGGGACATGGTGCGGCTGGAGTACACCAGCGTATACCCGGCAATGCCGGTCTTTTCGTGGTAGGCGCGGCAGAACCCACCGTCGATGACCACCAGCCGTCCCCCGCCCTTGATGGGGCTCTCGCCGTTTTTCTCCTGCACCGGCACATGGCCGTTGACGATATGGCTCGTGCCCGGCAGACCGAACTCTGCCAGAATGCGGCGGCAGGCGGCTTCATCGTTGTACCAGCTATAATAGGGGTCCTTGACCTCCGTATGGGTGGCGGGGTCTGCGATATACAGCCGCTCGAAGGTAGTCATGGCGCTGCGGCCAAACAACGGCGAAAGCTTGCCGCACCACAGATACCACAGAAAATCCTGTCCGCTCTGGCGGGCAGTGCTGCCCTCTGCCCCGTAGTAGCCACGGCGGGCGCGGGCATCGCAGTAATCCATCAGGGCACGGCCGGAGTAGCGGCGTCCCTCAAAGTGCTCCACCGCGAAGCCGCCCTTCGTGTTCATGGGCACAGCGCCGTGGTAGAGCAGGTTTCCGTTCTCAATGTGGTACACGCTGCCCTTGGCGTACAAAAATTCAATGTGCTGCTGTAACCTTTCGCTCTGCCGGAAGGACTGCACCAGCTTGCGCAGCACCAGCTGCTCGTCCGGGTTCAGCTTTGCGGGGTCTGCCGGGTCTACCGTGGGGAAGGAGGTGTCCCGCAGGGGGTAGCGCTTCTCCCCCACCTGCACGGTGTGGGCGTTCCAGTCGATGCGGCGCAGATAGTCCCGCCCCTGCATCTGGAAATCCGGGTTGCGGTCGATGACCTGACACTCCAGCTTGAACATGAGGATGGAGATGGCCTTGTGCATCACGGCGCAGCGGTGGAGCATTCCCTCCGTATAGGGGCCGCGGGCGGCGTCCGTGTGTGGCATCCAGATGGAAAGATCGTCCTCGCCGTAGAACTGTTCTGCCATGCGCTGCAAGTGCCGCAGATTGATGCCGTAGCAGTCCTCCAGCATCCCGTGGTTGTGGTAGGCAAGCGTAGTTTTAAGTACCGTACAGATGCAGATGGGACTGCCGGCAGCAGCACCCATCCACACCACGTCATGGTTGCCCCACTGGATATCTACATTGTGATGACGCATCAACAGATCCAGAATAATGTCCGGGCGGGGACCGCGGTCAAACAAGTCGCCCACGATATGCAGCTTATCCACCGCCAGATGCTTGATCAGCTCGCACAGCCGCACGATAAAGCGGTCGGCGCGGCCGTTCTCAATGATGCTGCCCACGATCTGGCCGTAATACAGGTCTTTATCGTGATCCTCAAAGTGGGCATGGAGCAGCTCGTCCAGAATATAGCCGCAGCTGGAGGGCAGACAGCGGCGCACATGGTCGCGGGTGTGCTTGGAGGACACCAGACGGCAGATGTCGATCAGCTGGAGAAGGGTCTGGGTGTACCACTGCTCCAGTGCATCCTCGGTGGTGCAGCGTGCTTTAAGCTGAGGCAGCTTTTCGGTGGGATAATAGATCAGGGTAGCAAGCTCGGCACGGGCTGCTTCCGGCATGGTGTCGCCCAGTACGGCATCCACCTTTTCCCGGATGACACCGGAGGCAGAGTTCAGGATGTGCACAAAGGCCTCGTTCTCGCCGTGCAGATCGCTCATGAAATGCTCCGTCCCCTTGGGCAGCTTGAGCAGCGCCTGTGTGCTGATGATCTCGCTGGCGGCCGCCGCCTGCGAGGGGTAATCTCTGGCCAGCAGGGTCAGATATTTCAGATTATCGCGAATCTCATCGGTTTCGGTGCGCATGGTCTCCTCCATCATAACGCATTTCTTGTCCTGCAAAGATGTTGCGTTTTTTGTATTATCGTTTCTCTACATTTCAGTATAGCACGAATGGCACCAAAAGTGGTATACTGAATACGAAAATTTTAAGCAAAGGACTTTGGATATTATGCCGAAAACCATTTCCATTCCCTCCCGCTGCACCCTCTGCCCTCGCCGCTGCGGTGCAAACCGTGCCGCCGGGCGCACCGGCTTCTGCGGGGCGGGCGCTACGTTAAAAGCTGCCCGCGCTGCCCTGCATCACTGGGAGGAGCCCTGCATCAGCGGCACAAGGGGCAGCGGCACGGTGTTCTTTTCCGGCTGCACCCTGAAGTGCTGCTTCTGCCAGAACTATCCCATCAGTGCCGAGGGGCTGGGGAAAGAGATCACCGTAGAGCATCTGGCCGAGATCTTTTTGAATTTACAGGCGCAGGGCGCACATAACATCAATCTGGTCACCCCGGGGCAGTGGCAGCCGTGGATCATTGCCGCACTGGACATTGCCCGCGCCAAGGGGCTGCGGCTGCCCATCGTGTGCAACACCGGCGGCTACGAGACCGTGGAAAGCGTGGAGGCGTGGCGCGGGTATATCGATATCTGGCTGGCCGATTTAAAATATGTATCCTCTGCCCTTTCCGCAGAGCTTTCCGCCGCCCCGGACTATTTTGCCGAGGCAAAGCCCGCCATCGAGGCCATGATGGCGCAGGCGGGGCATCCGGTATTCGATGCGGACGGCATCCTGCAAAAGGGGGTCATTTTGCGTCATCTGGCGCTGCCGGGTCATGTGGAGGACAGCTTTGCCGTGCTGGACCAGATGGCTGCATGGAACGACGCTGACCCCGGGTGCTTTCTGCCCAGCGTCATGAGCCAGTACACCCCCTTCTACAAGGCCGCAGAGCACGGCATCGGGCGGCGCATCACCACCTACGAATACCGCCGGGTGGTGAACTACGCCATGGACAAGGGGCTTGTGCAGGGTTATATGCAGCAGAAGAGCAGCGCCAAGGAGGAATACACTCCCAGCTTTGACCTGACCGGAGTGTAATTCTGCGGCAGGGCAGCCTTTTTCAGCAACTTTACCAAATTTTCGGTCTTATTTTCTCTTGCTTGCGCGTGCAAACGCTTGCATTCTGTCCGGGAACGAACTATAATGGATACAACGATGTGTTAATAGTTGCAGTTTCCGCAATGTTATCAGGAGGAGCGTTATGGAACATTTCAATCCGATCCTTGGCAGCGAGCCCAATGGCCAGAAGTTCATCACCTGTGGTGAGATCATGCTGCGCCTGACCCCGCCGAACTACGAAAAGATCCGCATGGCATCCGCTTTTGAGGCCAGTTACGGCGGCAGCGAGGCCAACATTGCGCTGGCGCTGGCAAACCTTGGCGTAGACAGCACCTTCTTCAGCGTAGTGCCCAACAACAGTCTGGGCAAGAGCGCTGTGCGCTGGCTGCGCTCCAACGATGTGCACTGCACCCCCATGATCCTGACCGAGCCGGACGAGACCCCTTCTAACCGTCTGGGTACTTATTATCTGGAGACCGGCTACGGCATCCGCGCTTCCAAGGTCATCTACGACCGCAAGCACAGCGCCATTACCGAGTACGATTTTTCTCAGGTGGATCTGGACGCCCTGCTGGACGGCTACGACTGGCTGCACCTCAGCGGCATTACCCCGGCGCTGGCTCCCAACTGCCGCAGCCTGATCCTTGATATGCTGAAGGTTGCCAAGAAGAAGGGTCTGACCGTGAGCTTTGACGGCAACTTCCGCTCCACCCTGTGGACTTGGGAGGAGGCACGGGACTTCTGTACCGAGTGCCTGCCCTACGTGGATGTGCTGATGGGTATTGAGCCCTACCACCTGTGGAAGGACGAAAACGACCACAGCAAGGGCGACTGGAAGGACGGTGTGCCCCTGCAGCCCAGCTACGAGCAGCAGGACGAGATCTTCCAGCGATTTATCGAGCGCTATCCCAACCTGAAGTGCATCGCCCGCCATGTGCGCTACGCCCACAGCGGCAGCGAAAACAGCCTGAAGGCCTTTATGTGGTACGAGGGTCACACCTTCGAGAGCAAGCTGTACACCTTTAACATTCTGGACCGCGTGGGCGGCGGCGACGCCTTTGCCAGCGGCCTGATCTACGCCATGCTGCACAACTACAAAGCTATGGATATGATCAACTTTGCAGTGGCCAGCAGCGCCATCAAGCACACCATCCACGGCGATGCCAATATCACCGATGATGTGAGCACCATCCGCAACCTGATGAACATGAACTACGATATCAAGCGGTAACCCGCATACAGCAACAGGCTCCCTGCCATTTGGCGGGGAGCCTGTTTTTTTGCATTGCAATCGCGGGATAAAAAAGGGCGCTCCAACCGTAAGCGGATGGAACGTCCTTTTATATCAGTTTAATTGGACAGGATCATGCGGTCGTTGGCAAACTCGCCGCCGCTGGCGATCTGGAACTTTGCCAGCAGGTCGGAGACATGCAGCTTCTGCTTCTCCTCCCCTGCCACGTCGTAGATGATGTGACCCTCGTGCATCATGATGAGGCGGTTGCCGTATTTGATGGCATCCTTCATGTTGTGGGTGATCATCATGGTGGTCAGATGGTTCTCCTCCACGATGCGCGCCGAGAGGGTGAGCACCTTCAGAGCCGTTTTGGGATCCAGTGCAGCGGTGTGCTCATCGAGCAGCAGGAGCTTCGGCTTGTTCATGGTAGCCATCAGCAGGGTCAACGCCTGCCGCTGACCGCCGGAAAGCAGCCCCACGCGGGCAGTCAGGCGATCTTCAAGACCCAGATCAAGGGTCTTGAGCAGTTCACGATACTGCTCCCGCTCGGCCTTGGTGATGCCGATGCGCAGGGTGCGGCGCTTGCCGCGCCGGGCTGCCAGCGCCAGATTTTCCTCGATCTGCATGGTGGCGGCAGTGCCGGTCATGGGGTCCTGAAACACGCGGCCAATGTAGGCGGCACGCTGATGCTCGCTCAGGCGGGTGACGTCCACGCCGTCAATGAGGATCTTGCCCTCGTCCACCGGCCACACACCGGCAACGGCATTCAGCATGGTGGATTTGCCTGCGCCGTTGCCGCCGATGACGGTGACAAAATCGCCCTCGTTCAGCTTCAGGTTCAGACCGTTCAGGGCGGTCTTTTGGTTCACCGTGCCTGCATTGAAGGTTTTGGAAACATTTTGGATCTCAAGCATTTTTTGCGTCCTCCTTTGCCTTTTTGACCGGCTTCGAGAAGTATTTGCCCTTCCAGTACGGCACAGCAAGGAACACTGCCACCACAGAGGCACTCAGCAGCTTGAGCAGGTTTGCGTCAAAGCCCAGCGTCAGCACCAGCTGAATGACGATATAATAGATAATCGCGCCAATGGAAACAGAGGCCATCTTGAGGGCAAAGTTATGGAAGATGCGGCCAAACACGGCCTCACCAATGATGACGGCAGCCAGACCGATGACGATAGCACCGCGTCCCATGCCCACATCTGCAAAGCCCTGATACTGGCTGAGCAGTGCACCGGACAGTGCCACCAGCGCATTGGAAACGGCCAGTCCCAGCACGACGTTAAAGTTGGTGTTGATGCCCTGTGCGCGGGACATGGCAGGGTTAGAGCCGGTAGCGCGGATGCCGCAGCCCAGCTCCGTACCGAAGAACCAATACAGCACCCCGATGACCACCGCCGTAGCAAGGATGACCATGATGATGGGGTTGTGCAGGGCAAATTCCTTGACCCAGCGCAGGGAGATGAGCAGGCCGTACTTGTCCACATTGATGGACTGGTTGGCCTTGCCCATGATCTTCAGGTTGATGGAATACAGTGCCAGCTGGGTCAGAATACCGGCCAGAATGGCGGGAATGCCCATAAAGGTGTGCAGCAGACCGGTGACAAGGCCGGTAATCAGACCAGCCAGCACCGCTACCGCCAATGCTGCCCAGACGTTCATGCCGGAAAGCAGGCACATGACGCACACCGCGCCGCCGGTACCGAAGCTGCCGTCCACGGTCAAGTCGGCTACATCCAGAATACGGTAGGTCAGGTACACGCCAATGGCCATGATACCCCAGATAAGCCCCTGCGCACAGGCCCCCGGCAAAGCGCCCGGCAGGTTTGCAAGTCTTGCAATGATCTCCAAAACAATTTCCTCCTAAACGTTACACTTTTTTATCTCCCGCTTTGATACGGGAAAGCGGAGAAGAGCAAGAATTCACTCTTCTCCGCTATTTTTCTATTGTTCCGGTTTTGCTGTTATCAGGCTTCGATCTCTACATAGCCTTCCGGTACAGTCAGGCCAAGGTCATCGCAGATGGCCTTGTTGTACTTTTTGGTCACATCGGTGTACTCGATGGGCATGGTGGAGATATCACTCTCACCGTTCAGGATCTTGACTGCCATCTCACCGGTGGTGTAGCCCAGATCGTAGTAGCTGATAGACAGGGTGGCCACGCCGCAGCCGGAGCAGATACCCTCCTCACCGGCGAACACAGGCTTCTTAGCCGGGCGGCAGATGCCGTCCACGATGCCGGTGTTGGCGGCAACGGTGTTATCAGTGGGCACATACAGTGCGTCATTCTCGTCTGCAGCCTTCTGGCAGACGGAGGACAGATCGTTGGAATCCGAGAAAGCGTACTGGGTAGCAGTCACGCCCTTAGCCTCCAGATACTTCTGCACTTCGTCTACCTGATACTGGCTGTTTGCCTCGGCAGAGCAGTACAGCAGGCCGACCTTCTTGACCTCGGGCATCCACTCCACGATCATATCTGCCTGCTGATCCAGCGGTGCCAGATCGGAGGTGCCGGAGACGTTGCCGCCCACGGTGCCGGAGAAGTTATCCAGACCCAGCGCCACGCCGTACTCGGTAACGGAAGTGCCCAGAATGGGGATGGTGTTGGTAGCAGCCTGTGCAGCCTGCAAAGCAGGGGTAGCATTTGCCATGATCAGCGCCACGCCGGAGGAAACAAAGCCGTTGGCGATGGTGGCGCAGGTAGCGGAATCGCCCTGTGCATTCTGGAAGTCGAAGGTGACGTTCTCGCCAAAGGAAGCGGTCAGCGCATCCTCAAAGCCCTGCGTAGCGGCATCCAGTGCAGCGTGCTGCACCAGCTGGCAGATGCCAACGGTGAACCTTTCACCGTTGGAAGCGGCAGCGACCGATACAGAAGCAACCGTGGAGGACGCTGCCGCAGAAGATGCGGAGGAAGAACCGCCGCAGGCGGAAAGGGCAGCTGCTGCACCGCAGGCAACGGCAGCAGTCAGGAAGGAACGACGAGTGATTTTACGCATATTGATGATCTCCTCTATCTCCAGCCCTTGCAGCCAACAGGACGCCGCACTCCGGGCCGATATTGTAAGCGGATCAAACAAGGTTCGCTTTACACTCGTGAAGTATATCACAGAATCGCTGGCAAAACAATCCACTTTTCCCTGAAAACGGCCTTTATTATCGATTCAAGTAAAGCTATCAATCAATTATTTTGAACAATTATTCCGCTTTTTCTGATACTCCGTCAGTTTACGCAGCTCTATGTCCAGCGTTCGCAGGTTTGCTTCCAGCTGCGGCAGATAGTCCTGCGCATAATCGTAGCCAAAATACAGCGCCTGCCAGAGCTTCGCCTGCATCCGGCGCACCAGCACCGGGCTGAGCACTGCCTCCAGCTGCTCCACGGTATCTTCCAGCGCCATGCAGGTCTGCGCCCAGCGCACGTCAATGGCTTCCCGGGCGGGCACATCGTAGCGGGCAAGGTAATCCTGCACCCTTGCTTCGATCACCTGCCCGCCGCAGCCGGTGGGCTGCAAAAAGTAGTGCACCTCCCCTGCCCGGCTGATCTCCTGCGCCAGCGGATACAGCGCACACACCAGCGGCTCAGCCTCATGGATGGCGCAGTGGTTTTCGGTCAGAAAGGGGCAGTTGTTGCGGTTTTCCTTCACCGGGGCAAGCCGCAGCACCGGTAAATGGCTCACCCTGCCAATGCTGCTGCGGCAGTAACCACGGGCTATGATCTGCGGCGGCAGACGCAGCCGGGCAGCAATACGCCACAAGTCATACCCGGACAGCACGATATCCTCCCGCCCGCGGCAGCAGTTGCCGCAGCCCGCACAGGCAAAGCGGAATTGCGCATCCCGTTCCAGCAGCGGCATGGCATCGGTACGGGTAAAATCCACCTGTCCGCACAGGTCAATGGCTTCGTCTCGCATAGTCAACATCCTTTTCCATGATAGAATGTCTCTATTGTACCGCCGGAGTACCCGGGTTGCAAGGCGAGCCCTGTGTAGCGCGGCTATTTTTTATCCGCTAGTTTCCGGTACACATGCACTGCATCGCGGATATTGTACTGCTCAGTCCCATGGTCTCCGGGCGCGGCAAGCGTAACAAGGATGTACTCTTTCCCATTCACGGTGGCAAGGCTGGCCAGACACAGCCCTGCGGCGGCGGTATACCCCGTTTTGCCGCCTTCGATCTGCGTTCCCGTCGGAAGCTCTGTTCCGTCCAGCTTGCCCAGCAGTGTGCTAGTCAAGGAAACGCCTTCCGGGTGCTGCTCGGTCGCTGTGGTGGTGTAGTGCTCCGTTGTAAAGATCATGCGGAAAGTTGTATTCTGCAGTGCTGCCTGCAGCAGCTTTGCCATATCCGCCGCGCTGGAATAGTGCTCAGCATCCGTCAGACCGGTAGCGTTCGTAAAATGGGTGTTTTTCATGCCAAGTTCTGCGGCCTTTTGGTTCATCAGAGCGACAAAGCTTTCTTCACTGCCGCTTACCAGCCGTGCCAGCGTCTCACAGCATTCTGCACCGGAGGGCAGCATCGCACCGTACAACAAATCCTGCACTGTGACCGTTTCCTCGGGTACAAAGCCCGCCATAGAGGCATTTTCGGTCTGTAAGGCCGGGAAAATCCCATCAGGTAAGGTCACCTGTTTATCCAGATCCGGCTCGGCTTCAATGGCCAGCAGTATCGTCATCATTTTGGTCAGCGAAGCTGGCGCAGCACGCTCGTCAGCACGTTTCTGTGCCAGTATCTGCCCGCTTTGGGCATCCAGTAAGATTGCATGCTTGCTGGTTGTATCCAGCAAAACATTCTGCCTCAGAAATAACACCAGCAGCACAAGCAAAGCCGCCAGAATACATAGCCACCTGAAGCGGCGGTGGAATCGTTTCATGATAGACCACACATCCTTTTTGCAAAATTGTAAAGCGCTTTCACCTTGTAACACGAGGCAAAAGCGCTTTTTCCTGCAAATTAGTGGCTATGTGTTTTTATGTTCACGCAACAAAAAAAGCCCAGAGACTTTCATCTCAGAGCTTTCAGTCAAGTCGGCAACTACCTAATAAGGTATGCGGCTCCGTCGCACTGTTATGCACAGTGCAGCGAAGTCGCTTTTTACTTTATATGCGAGCACTCAGACGCGAATCTTTTCCATATCTCCAGAAATGTACCGCATACAGCCCCGCACCCAGAAGCAGGCAAAAAATTGAATAGCTAAGGATCGGAAGCCGCAGCAGTACGATCTTACCCGCGATCTGGGTAAAGAACCAGCCTGTCCCATACAGCACTACGATATATAGCGCCATCCAAGC